>Ga0164241_10000305_pt1 | contig 103526 bp, 96 predicted proteins | sample OricomyardsoilBY_FD_108780 | JGI IMG/M metagenome (GOLD analysis project Ga0164241, IMG submission 108780) | Backyard soil microbial communities from Emeryville, California, USA - Original compost - Back yard soil (BY) | ecosystem: Environmental > Terrestrial > Soil > Unclassified | place... | reverse complement strand
TCGCGGGGGGCGCGGCGGGGGGAGGCGGGTTTTTGAAAATTAACGAGGCCCGGGGGGGGGCCGGCATAGGGCACAAAGGGGCCGCAAAGGGGGGGGGGGGGGGGGGGGAGCGCTCAAGGGCGAGTGCAAGTAACGGGGAGGCATGATGTTTGGCTCACACAAACTGCGGGTGGCCATTTTCGGCGTTGCGTTGGCCACAACGGTGGGCCTAGCAAGCGCTACAGTCGCAGCGGACGATGCGGCACCTCCCTCGGGCTCGCCGGCCTCGCCGATTGATGAGCTCGACCTGACGAAAGTAGAGGCTCCTGCCACCCCCGAGGAGATCTATTCAGAGCTCGAGTTCGGTCTCTTCGCATCGGAGCCTGAGGCGTGGGGTGACGCGTACTACGACGGCGACACCCTCGTGATTAACACTGTGACACGATCAGTCGAAGAGGCTGCTGCGGTGCTCGCCAAACAGGGAATTGTCGGTGGATTCAAATTGAGGCAAGTCACGTTGTCCATTTCAGACTATGAGAGGGCGAAGGACGCGGTCGTCGCGTCTGACGATTTCAAAGGCCGGCTCTCATCGGTTGGGCCGGACTACAAGCAGGGGGTGCTCAAGGTTACGTCTCTGTCGGACGCGAAGCCCAGGGTCACGAGCGACGAAGTCGCTGCCGCGCTCCGCGTAGCAGGCAAAGCATGGACCGGTTTGGTTCCCCCAATTGTGGTGGATGACGGCCCTGCCTACGCGTTGACATCGGGGTACAACAACACAAGCGAGCCTTAAGGCGTCGACCACCCGAACTCCTCCCATTGCACCCCAGCAAGCACGCGGGCCATGGTGTCCCAGGGTTTGCCCAATGCATAGCTGCGGGTCACCCCGGGTACGCTCAGCCGTCCGTGCGAAAGCAGGTGGGTCTTCGCAACGCTCCGAGCGGGCTTAGGGTCGAACGATGGATAACCTCACCACCCTTGCTGACGAGTACTACGAGTTCGCTCGCGCGGCTGACGGCTACGCGCTGCTGTGGAACTCGTCTACCGATCACTTGGAAACCTGGCCGGCCTTCTCGCCCGACGCTGTGGCTGAGATCCAGCAAAGGCTCACCGAGTTCGCGGCGCGGGCCAACGCACTGACCGCCAGCACACCTCGCGAAGTGGCGCTCAAGGACGCGATCGCGTTCACCGCCCGTTCCAGCGCGGTGGATCTGACATGGAATGCCGCGACCAAGGGAACGCATCCCGCGCTGGGGTTTGTCGCCATGATCGAGCTCTTTGGAACGCGCTTCAACCTCGTCACCGACGCCCATGCCGACGCGTACCTGGCCAAGATGCGCGCCCTGCCGGGAGCGCTCGATGACCTCGCCTCCGTTGCGGAGGCGGAGGCCCTCGTGGGAGTCGTGGGCCTCACGCGCCACCTGAAACGCACCGCCCAACTCATCGAGGAACTGCTCGCAGCCCCAGACGCCCTTGACCGGATCGCCGCCCAGGCACCACCGTCGGGCCTTGAAGAGGCGCAAGCCGATTCATGGATTGGCGAGCTGCGGCAGATAGTGGCCACCGAGGTCTTTCCCGCGCTGCAGGATCACGCGAACCGCATGCGCGCGCTCGCCGCGCGCGGCCGCGACGACGACCACCCGGGGTTCTGCCACCTGCCAGGCGGCGAGACTCAGTATCGCGATCTGGTGTGGGCCATGACGTCAACGGACCTCACGCCGGAGGCGATCCACCAGTTGGGTCTCAACCAGATAGCGCGGCTCAACGAGGAGTACCGCGAGATTGCGGGGCCGCTGCTTGGCACTACGGAACTGCCGGAGATCTACTCGCGCCTGCGTGAGGACGCCTCTCTCAAGTACCAGGATCCCGCGGAGCTCGTGAAGGACGCTGAGGAGGCCTTCGCACGCGCCACCGCGGCGTTGCCGCAAGCCTTCAGCCGCGTGCCGGCAACCCCATGCCGCGTGAACGCGGTCAAGGGAGGCGCGCAGGCGTACTACTCGGCGCCGGAACCGGAGACCGGCAAGCCGGGAGAGTTCTTCTTCAACGTCTCCAATCCCAGCGACTGGAGCCGCACCGAGCTCGAGGGCACCACCTTCCACGAGGGCGTCCCCGGTCATCACCTGCAATTTGCGCTGTGTGAGGAGGACGCCGAACTGCATCTGGTGCTCAAGCGCCTGAACGTCACGGCGTACCTCGAGGGCTGGGCGTTGTACAGCGAGCGCCTCGCGGACGAGCTGGGGCTTTACTCCAGCCCGTTGCAGCGCGTTGGCATGCTGGAAAACGACTCGTTGCGGGCATGTCGCCTGGTAGTTGACACGGGCATGCACGCATTCGGCTGGAGCAGGCAGCAGGCCATTGACTTCATGCTTGCCAATTCACCCAATGCCCTGAGCGCCATCACGGCCGAGGTGGATCGCTACATCGCGATGCCTGCACAGGCGCTCAGCTACATGGTTGGCAGGCTCGAGATTCAGCGCCTACGTGAAGCGGCGGGCTTGCCGCTTGCCGAATTCCATGAGCGCGTTCTGGGTCATGGCATGGTCCCGCTGCCCACGCTCGCCAAACTCGTGTTGTCCAATAGCGCTCGGTAGAGCAACCAAAGCGGCCGTGGCGGCGCTAGTGTGTGCAATGACGACACATAGGGTGTTCGTCGCGTAAAGGAGCAATGATGGACCAAGGTTTCTTTGACGGCAGTTTTGTTGCCTTCTTGTTGTACACGCTGTGGATCTTCATCCTGATCTCGTTCATCTTTGTGGTTATCCGGATCATCATGGATGTGTTCCGTGACCGTGAGCTGGGTGGCTGGGGCAAGTTCTGGTGGCTTTTCTTCATCATTCTGCTCCCGATTCTCGGCACCCTCATCTACCTCTTCGCACGTGGCTCCGGCATGGCGTCGCGGGACGTCGCGGATGCCAGGGAGCGTCGTGAATACGACAAGGAATACGCCAAGAGCCTCATCGGCGAGGTGGGCGGTGGCGGTGCTGCTGGCGAGATTGAGCGTGCCAAGTCGCTGCTCGACTCGGGAGCGATCAACCAGGCAGAGTTCGACACGCTTAAGGCAAAGGCACTTAGCTAACAGCCAGACCGTAGCTTGTGAACTAGGAGGCGACGGCCCCTTCGCCCGTAAGGGCGAGGCGGGTCGTCGCCTCTCCCTTTCTGGTCACCACCGTGACGGCAGTGTCGCGGCCCCGTGGCAGCAACCGCACCGTGACCGCGCCCACGTCTACTAGGTCAATGGCGGCGGCGATGCGGATGGCGATCTCGGACATCGCTGACTGAGACGGCAACTCTGAGCCGCGGTCGTCAAGCAAGGTGACCTCAACACCGCGTTCGCGAGCGTGGTTCACTGCCGCGACCACCACCGGAACCATGAGCGAGCGCCCTCGCACGCCGTCACGCAGCTGCGCCTCCACCTTGGTGAAGGCCATGCGGTCGGCATCGCTGAAGCTGTCGTTCGTAGCAATGCGGTCAAGCAGCGGCACCGCAACGCCCGCAAGTTCTGCGGCGCGCTGCACGCGAATCTCCTGCGCAGCGTTCGCGGAGGCAGCCACCGCGGATGCCCTCACCGAGCGCTCCGTGAGGTCATTGATGCGGCCTGCCGTGCGTCGCAGGGAGGCGCCAAACAGCGTGGCCACCACCATGAGCGCGATTTGCGATTCACACAACATCAAACCCGGGAGCAAGCCCCGGCCGGATACCACCGACCAGCTGACCGTGATCGCAACCATGATGGCGCCCGCCGCCCACGCGAGGAGCACTCGCCGCCGGAGAATGAGGAACCAGATGAGCCATGTGTTGGCACCCAAGTGCCACGTTGCGCGCCCAGTCTGCCCAACGTCGGGCAACGCGTAGCAAACCAGCACCGTGCTCACGGCGACGATGCCAATGATGACCCACGTGAGGCGCACTGGATACGGATCGGGGTAGGGACGGCCAACCATGACGACGCCAACACAAATCATCACCATTGCCACGTACGACGCCCAGGGGTGATCGAGGATCGAGGCGGTAGCGAACGTGAACACCGCATTGGAGACAATGACGAGGCCCATGATGAGGTGCGCACCGTCGGTGTGCAGGCCAAGTAGCCTGCTGACGTCAGTTGGGGTGGCGCGTTCGGTAGGAGGCGTTGTCATGGACGCGTCCAGCGGAGGGTGATGCGGGTGCCCGCGCCCGGTTGGGACCGTACGCGCGCGTCACCACCTGGCAAGGAGCGCATGCGCTCAAGGATGGACACGCGCAGACCAAGCCGGCGCTGAGGAACATCGCGCACGGTGAACCCCTGGCCGTTGTCCTTGACGACTACCTCCATGCCCGTTGGGCTGGCCGTCACGGTCACGGACCTTTCGGTTGCGGGACCGGCGTGCAGGAGGGAATTGCGGATGGCCTCCTCTGTGGCCTCGGAAAGCGCCGCCACCACCTCGGGGGGAATGTCATCATCCGCGTCGATGCCATACGTGAAGTCAATGTCTGGCCCGGCCTCGCCTACGGTGGCGCGCAGCAAAGCGATCAACTCCTCTGGCGCGTAGGGGCGGTTGGACTGTTCGGAGCTCGCGAGCTCCTCGACCGATGCGAGCGCGCCCTTCGCTTGCACGGCGAGGCCTGCGGGAACCGGCTTGCGACTGGCGGAGAGCAGCACAGACATGATGTCGTCGTGAACCATGGCGTTGATGCGACTCTGTTCGCGCTCGCGGGTGAGGGCGCCGGCCTCCAGGGACGCCTGCTCTCGAGCCCGCTGGGCAACCGCGTCAAGCCGCGCAGAGGCCATGACCACAGCCACGGATACGCCCGCGAAAATGCTGCAGCTCACCGTGGCGCCCAGGCCCTCCAGCACGGCGTTGATCGCCGAGTCGTCCTTGGAGGTGAGCCCAACGAGTACCACGATGGGGCCCTGCATGAGCGCGAACACCCACGTGACTCGGCCGCTCCACGCCACCGCAATGAGCGTGGCCGGGAAGGCGCCAAACCCTTGCAGCCACGGCGTGCCGTGGTTGGCGAGGGTGTCCGACTTGAGCGCGAGCGGGAACAGTAGCTGACAGGCAACGAACCCGATGCCCACTGCCGTGACGAGACCGCGCAACACACTGTGGGGCAAGAGGTAGGCGAACACCGCAAACAGTCCTGGCAACACGAGACCTACGGCCACGCTGAACACCATGAACGGCGTGTCGATTTGCCCTATCTGGCCAAGGAAGCCAGACGGTCCGGGCGCCAAGAGCACGCCAAAGATGATGGCGGCGACGCCAATGGCGAAGTACATGGTGCGCTTCATGCGGTCGAGCGCCGTGCGCTCGCCACCACCTACGTGGCTGGCGGCGTCAGTCAGGCTGGGATCGTCCAACCTGGACTCAGCCATCGCCCTCCTCTGCCAGCAGGCCGTCCTCCATGGCCCGCTTGTAGAGGTCCACGCGTGAATAGGCGGGCCGCCCGGCATCGGCGTACTTGCGCCGAATGCGGCTCACATAGTCGGCGACAGTCTCGCGTGCCAGGCCCGTGTGCAGGGCAACCGATCCTGCGGTCTCGCCGCTCGCGTAGAGCCCCAAAATTTCCTGTTCGCGTGCCGACAGCTTGGCATCGCGCAGGTTGGCATCGGCATCGATGGCCGCCGCCCAGTCCGCGCCAAACACCTCGCGGCCCGATGCTGCGGTACGGATCGCCTCCAGCAGCGTTGCGGGATCTGCAGACTTGCGAATCAGGCCAAGCGCTCCCGACCGCGCGGCCGATTGGATCATCCGGCGGTCCTCGGCTCCCGTATACACGAGCACGTGGCTGCCGCGCGCATGGATCGCGTTGACGTTGTCTTGGGGCATGGAACCATCAGCGAGACGAAGGTCGAGCACCACTAGATCGAGCGGATCAGATATTTCTTCGAGCCCGGCCACGCTCTCCGCCATGCCGGCGAGGACTAGGTCGCTCTCGCCCGCGATGAGGTCCCTGAAGCCAATGGCAATCAGGGCGTGATCCTCTACGAGGGCAATGCGCCACACGTCTGCCACCGCGGCTCCTTTCCACGTGCAGGGTAGCGGACTGTGACCGGTACCAGCGGGTTAGCGCGTTTGCGAAAACTGCTGCCCCCATAAATGGGGGCTTTACGACCTTGGACAACGGTGCCAGCCTTTGTGGTGACGCGCCGCAGCCGGGGGGAGGTGCGTCGCCAAAAAAGGGCGGAGGTTGAGGATGGACTGGACTGTTGAGGCGCTGAGCATTTTGCTCACTGGCGTGCTCTTCTTTGGCATTGTGCTTGCCGGTCTTTTCTCAGTCGTGGCGCTGAGCATCATGTCGTTCGTGTTCTTTAGCACGGGCGCCGTGGTGTTCATCGGCGCGGCCTTTGCTCTCGCGCGGGTGCAGGCAGTGAACTACCCACCTTTGTTGTGGGCATTGCCGCTTCTCCCGTTGCTCGTCATTGGAGTGTTGGTCAAGGACGCCGTCGCCGCCAGACGTGAGCCCGTCCAACCAGCGCACGCGACCGCCATCGCGCGCCCCGATGCCGAGCACCTCCTCGCCGCCTCTGTCGAGGTCCCGGCCAGGCTCATAACTGAGTCCGGCAGGGGCGGTGAGGAATCCGCGCGGGTGCGCGCATCAAGCGCTCACGTGTCGCCAAACGAGTTAGCTCACATGGCAATCAATTTCCCGGAGTTGCGGCCCATCATTGCGCGCAACCCACTTACGCCGGTCTCCGTACTGGAGTGGCTCGCCCAGCAGGACTCGCCCGAGGCGATCAGCGCACTCGAGGCTCGCCGCGCAAACGTGGGCACCACGCGCGGCCAAGGTCAGCGCAGCGCGCTCGCCTGACGCAGCGCACGTTTAGATCCAGCGCACGTTAAGCGGCGCTGTGCTCGCGCTCGTCCGTTGCCTTGCCCTGCCACGGCGTATCCGACGTCACGATGCACAGCCCCGTGCGGTCGCCGTGCTGCCATGTTCCTGCTGATGGCAGCCACGCAACCCAATCCCGGCCGTCGGCCGCGTGGGCGAGCGGACCACCGGGTGCCAACTGGGACGTGCAATAGGCCAACACCGACTCTTTGACAGCGGCATCCCCCGGCCATTCCTCGTCCGAGAACGTGTAGGCGGTGACGGCCTCAGCGCTGTGGCTCTGTTCGCACGGGACTACATGCACGGTGCCGGCTGACTCCCCAAGCGACTCAATGCACATGCCGGGGACCACTTGCGCCGAGCGCAGACGGCCCGTGGCATCGGAGTCTGCTTGCGTGAGGTTTGCGTTGCGCGCCGAGAGCATCATCTGTGCCACCACCCCGGCCGCGATCGCCACGCCCCCCACCACCAGCAGCACCGTGACCCAGCGCGGGAACCGGGTGCGCTTCTTGCGCGGAGGCTGCGGCCGGAAGTCCGTGCGCTTGACCGTGCCGGCCGGCGTGCTGCCAACTGTTGCGTCCCCGGGCGCTGGCGGCGCAGCAAACTCCCCGGGGCCGGGTGGCGCGGCGAAGTCGTCCGTCATGCGTGGTTCCTCACTTTGGGTCAGCCAAGTCCACGATGACGGGCACGTGGTCAGACGCGCCCTGGCCCTTGCGCTCCTCGCGATCAATCGTGACTCCCGTTGCGCGCGCGGCCGCGAGTGCGGAGGCGTACACGAAGTCGATGCGCATGCCCTCCCCGCGCGGGAAGCGCAGCTGCTGATAATCCCAGAAAGTGTAGGTATTGGGCTGGGGCAAGTAGCGGCGGCTGAGCTCCTCATAACCGGCAGAGGCAAGCGCGTGGAAGGCCTCGCGCGCCTCCGGGGTTACGTGCGTCTCCGCGCTGCTGTCCGTCTCTGACCAAATGTCGGTGGTGAGCGGCGCCACGTTGAAATCCCCCGCAATGAGGGCCGGGCCGCTTGCCCAGTCGATCGCTGCCGCCCGCAGCTGGTCAAGAAAGCTCAGTTTGTACGCGTAGTGAGGATCGGCGAGCGCCCGCCCGTTGGGCACGTAGACGCTCCACACGCGGGTATCGCCGCATAGGGCGCCAATGGCGCGCGCCTCCACTCGCGGATCCCCCGCCTTGGAGAAGCCAGGCTGGCCGGCAAATTCGAGCTCCACGGCGTCCAACCCGATGCGCGACGCAATCGCCACGCCATTCCACTGATCCAGGCCGTGAGCGGCAACCTCATAGCCAAGCGCCGCGAAGGGAGCCTGCGGGAACTGCTCGGGCTTGCACTTGATCTCCTGCATTGCGAGCACGTCCACTTGCGAACGCTCAAGCCAGGCGGCGACGCGGTCAACCCGCGCCCTGATCGAGTTGACGTTCCAGGTGGCGAAGCGCATGGCACCACGGTACCCACTCAACGTAGGGTCAGGGGATGGCAACTGCATTGGTGACTGGAGCGTCGTCCGGGCTTGGCGAGGAATTTGCTTGGCAACTTGCCACCGCCGGGCACGATCTTGTGGTGACGGCGCGCTCCGGCGATCGCCTCAGTGAACTGGCCGACGTTGTGGCCAGCGCCACTGGCGTCTCGGTTGAGGTGCTGGTTGCAGATCTAGCAGCGGCCCACGGGCGGGAGGCTGTCGCTGCCAGGCTGGCTGACGCTGGGACAAGTGGCAGCACACAACCGGTGAGCCTGCTCGTCAACAACGCGGGCTTCGGCACTGGCACAGATTTTGTGGACACGCCATGGGAGGAGGAGGCAGCGATGCACGACGTGTTGGTCACCGCTCCCTTGCGCCTTACGCACGCGGTGCTGCCAGGGATGATTGAGCGCGGGCACGGGGCGGTGCTCAATGTCTCCTCGATCGCCGCCCACCTCAGCAATTCCACGTACGCCGCGCACAAGCGGTGGATTGTCGAGTTCACTGAGTCGCTCGCGGGCCAGCTTCGCGGCACCGGCGTGACCGTCACTGCCGTGCTGCCTGGTCTCACGCGCACCGAATTCCACGACCGCCCGGCACTCCAGCACCACCGGGAGGACTCACCTGACTTCATGTGGCTCGATGCCGAGCAGGTGGTGAGCGCCGCGCTTACGGGGCTGCGACGCGGGTCCGTGTCCGTGACGCCCTCCGTGCGCTACACCGTGGCGGGGGCCCTCGCCCAACTTGCACCAGCGTCGGTCACTCGCGGCTTCCGGTCCATGCGCACGCAACGCTAGGCAGCCTATCGGGTGCCCGGCGGCGCCGCCGATAGGCTGGCGCCATGACTTCCCCTGGCATCTCCACACCCCGCGATACGCTCCGCGACCTCATCACCGAATTGGCCGTTGTGCATGGCCACATCACGCTCGCTTCCGGGCGCGAGGCCGATTACTACATTGACTTGCGACGCGCGACGCTGCATCACGAGGCCGCGCCGCTCATAGGGCACCTTTTGCTGGATCACCTTGAAGTGAGCGGATATGGGCCGGGCGACATCGATGCGGTTGGCGGCCTCACCCTGGGCGCGGACCCCGTGGCCGGAGCGGCGCTCCACGCCGCCGCCTCACGTGGGCTTGCGATCGACGCCTTTGTGGTGCGCAAGGAGGCTAAGGCGTACGGCATGCAGCGACGCATTGAGGGGCCCGACGTTGTTGGCAAGTCGGTAGTGGCGGTTGAGGATACGTCCACAACAGGGGGTTCGGTGCTTACGGCGGTGGAGGCGCTTCGAGAGGCGGGTGCCAATGTCGTGGCCGTAGCGGTGATTGTGGACAGGGGCACGGGAGCTCGCGAAGCCGTTGAGGCCGAGGGCTTGCCGTACCTCTACCTGTATGACCTCGCTGATCTGGGCCTGGAGTAGCACGTGAACCGGTTCAGCACCCGCAACGCGCTTGGCTGGATTGGTGGCGCAGCCGCGCTCGTGGTCTCGATGAGCTGGCAACTGAATTTACTGTCCGGTCCCTTCTTCACCATTGTTGTAGTCGCAGGAATTGTGGCGGCCGTGTATTGGATTTACCGGCAACTCGAACAATGGGGACACGGCAAACGGTTGCGCGAGTTTGCGCTGACTTTGGGGTGGACTTACAGCGAGACCGGCGGCCTGCGGGTGAACAAGTTCACGGGCTTCCCCTTTGGCATAGGCACCGAAAGAGAGGTGCGCGACGTCATCGAGGGCAATTACGCGGGCTTTGCGTGCGCTTCCTACACCTACCGGTTTCGGAATCAAATGGGCGGCAAGCGGGCCGGCGACCAGATCTTCACCGTGACCGAGCTGGGGCTGGAGACTCCGTATCCGCGCCTCGATCTCATGCCGGAGAACATCGGCACTCGCCTGCTGAGCACGGTTGGCCTGCCGGACATCGACCTTGAGTCCGCGGAATTCAATCGCACGTGGCGCGTGATGTGCGCGGACCGGCGTTACGCCGTGGACTTCCTCGACCCACGCATGATGCAACTGCTGTTGACCGCCTCCGTTTCCGGCGTGTCCGTGCGCGTGGACGGGAACCGGATATTCGCGTGGAGCGCGGGACTCGCGCCGGTCAAAGAGCTCAATCGCCGCCTGGACCTGGCAGTGGGAGTCGCAAAGCGCATCCCCGCACACGTGGAGCGAAAGTACTACGAAGCCGATGCATGGCGCAGGGAAGCGTTAGAGGAGCGCGAGCGCAACGCGCCAACGTGGGCAAAGACGGGCGGGATCCTCAATTCGCGGCGGTACACGGGCATCGGAATGGACGAGGATGGCGATGGCATTGACGACTCGGAGCAACGCCTCCGCTAGAGTCGTGTCAACGTAACTTGGGAGGTCATCATGTGGGTGTGGATCGTCGTCGCAATTGTTGTCGTCGTCGTGTTGTGGGCCGTTGTCGCGTACAACGGGCTCGTCAAACTGCGCAACCTTGTGCAAGAGGCGTGGCACCAGATCGACACCGAACTGCAGCGTCGTCATGACCTGATTCCCAACCTCGTTGAGACCGTCAAGGGCTACGCCGCGCACGAGCGCGCAACCTTCGAGGCGGTCACCGAAGCCCGCGCGGCCGCAGCGAACCCCGGTCAGTCGCCGGCGGAGCAGGCCAAGCAGGAGAACGTCCTGACCCAGGCACTCGGCCGCCTCTTTGCCGTTGCCGAGGCGTACCCGGAGCTCAAGGCGAACGTGAACTTCCTGCAACTGCAGACGGAGCTCGCCAACACCGAGGACAGGGTGGCAGCGGGCCGCCGGTTCTACAACGCCAACGTGCGGGACTTCAACACCAGGATCGAGACCGTTCCTACGTCGATCATCGCCAACATGTTCCACTTTGTGCAGGCCGAGTACTTCGAGACCGAGGACCCGGCCGCGCGCCAGGCGCCAACGGTCTCCTTCTAGCAGCGCTCGGGTGACGGGGGTGCGGTGAACGGGCTCGGTTCGGCATTAACCGTGGGGGCGCCGCTCCTGATGGTGGCAATCATCGTTGTAGGGGTCTGCGCGGCGGTCTGGAACTACAAAGAGAGCAAACGCCGGGCAGCGGCGATTGACGCCACGGTCGCGGCCCATCACCTTGGTCACCTGGACGAGGACCCGGCCAGATCAACGTATTTCACGAGCCCGCCATTTGGCGTTGGCGACAACCGACGCTCGCGCGACGTGGTGTGGGGCACCCTTGAAGGGCGCCCGTTCGAGACGTTCTTGTACAGCTACGAGACCCACACCACAGACTCCGACGGCCACCGCACCACCACCACGCACCGGTTCCAGATCACGTGGGTGCCGCTTGCCGGTCCGGTCCCCACCATGCGCATGACGAGCGACAACGCGCTGTTGCGCGGACTGACGCATCTTGGCGCCAAGGACCTTGAGGTGGAGTCGCACGCCTTCAACCAGCAGTGGAAGGTGGTGTGCGACAACGAGCGTACGGGGCACGCGATCCTCACGCCGCGCATGATTGAACGGTTCTTACAGCCCGACGTTGGCGGCCGCGCGTACACATTCGAGGGTGCCGCTCTGGTTTCCATCGCGCCGCAGGCCAGCGACCTTGGCGACCTCCAGTTTGTAGTGGGGATGCTCAACTCGATCGTGGACTTGGTGCCTCGGTTCCTGTTTGAGGCGCCCGCCTGACACGCTAGGCGGCCAAGTGGAAGGTCGTGGCGAAGCGATCCAGCAGCTGCGGTGGCCCATGGAGCACCTGCACAACCCCCGTTTCGATAGCTCGGTGCGGACTCAGCTCGCCGGAGATGACTCGGCGAATGTCCGGTCCCGCGGAGAAGGCAAGGTCAACCGGCCCCTCGCCGCGCGCCACGTTGAGAGCGGGCCCATCGACCGCGATGTGCAGCTCCGCGTCGCCAAATCGACCGCTGTACGCCGTAGGCGGCAACGTCACCGCGAGATCCTTCTGGAATGCGGTGCGCAACGCCATCGTCATGGAGTCGGGCGTGATGATCTGCCCCTCTCTGGGATCACTCATCGCTTTGAAGCCCCATGCGCCGAGTCCAAGCACAATGCCCTCGAGTTCGCGGCCGTATGGCGTGAGCTCGTAGACCACCACGCGAGAACGCGGCGCCCTGCGGATAATGCCAGCGGCCTGCAACTCCTTGAGACGCGCGGCGAGGATGTTGGTGGGAATGCGCGGCAGGCCCGCGGCGAGTTCTCCATAACGCCGCGGACCCACCAAGAGGTCGCGAATGAGCAGCAGCGTCCAGCGCTCGCCAACGAGCTCGAGCGCCTGGGTGACGCCGCAATACTGGCCGTAATCGCGTGCGGCCACAGTGGCTCAGGCCTGCTGGCTCATGAAGGCTTCCGGACCCTGCGCGGCGGCAACGGGATCCATCCAGCCAAATTCGATGATGTTGCCATCGGGGTCGTTGAGCTGGCGCTGGTACATGAAGCCGTAGTCCGACGCCGGCTGCGGCTCCGTGCCGCCAGCAGAGGTCCCGGCTGCGATGGCCTCGTCAACCTTCTCGCGGCTGTCGAGGAAGATCGCGGTCGATACCGACGGCGACACCTTGGGGTCTCCCAGCGGCAGTTCCGTGAAGGTCTGGAAGAACTCGCGCACCAGGATCATGAAGTAGCTGTGGTCTTCCTCCACGATGACGCATGCGGCGTTGTGGTCGGTGAAGAGGGGGTTGATGGTGAACCCGATGGCCGTGTAGAAGGCCTTGGCACGGTCTAGATCAGTGACTGGCAGGTTGACAAACATGGTGGGCATGATGGCTCTCCTTTGAGCGTGTCCGTGTGGTGAACACCTCTAACACTTGCAAAAAACAAGTAGGCCGTCAAGACCCAATTTCGCGACGGCGCTCCAGGCGCTGCTTGACCCACTCCACGATCATGGGGGTCACGGAGACCAAGACCACCAGGATGAGCGCAATTTCAATGTTGTTGCGGACCACATCAAAACTGCCCAGCCAGTACCCGAGCATCGTCACACCAACGCCCCACAGGAGCGCGCCGATGACGTTGTAGCGCACAAAGTGGCCGTACGGCATCTTGCCGATGCCGGCAGCTACCGGAACGTAGGTGCGCACGATCGGCACAAACTGGGCGAGGATGATTGCCTTCCCGCCATGGCGCTCAAAGAACTCATGGGTGCGGTCAATGTAGGACTTCTTGAAGAATCGCGAATCTTCGCGGGCGAAGATTCGCGGACCAACCCCGCGGCCGATCCAGTACCCGATCTGCGGCCCGATGAACGCGGCGAGGCCCATGAGCCCTGCAACAAACCAGATGGGAAGGTCAATCTGACCGGTGCCCGTGAACAGGCCAACCGTAAAGAGCAGCGAATCACCAGGCAGGATGGGAAACAGCAGGCCCGTCTCGATGATGATGATGATGGCAACCGCGAACACCGCCGCCGTGCCGAATCGGTCGATGAAGCCATTGATGAGCTCGTCTGGATTGAGCCAGTCGGGGCCGAGCATCGGCATGACGTTCGCGATCACGCGGATAGCCTACGTGGATGGAGTCCCAGGAAGCCGACACCCGCAACGTCATCGATCGCTACAAAGGCTTGCCCCATGACGAGATAGTCGCCGACCTTGACCGGCGGCGCCATCCATTTCACGTGGCCATCGAGAACTGGCAACACGATTTCAACATTGGCTCCGTTGTGCGCACCGCCAACGCGTTTCTCGCGCGCGAGGTGCACATCATCGGCAACCGCCGCTGGAATCGTAGAGGGGCCATGGTCACCGACCGTTACCAGCACATTCGCCATCACCCAACGGTGGAGGAATTTGTGGCGTGGGCTCATGCGGAGCGGCTGGCCGTAATCGGCATCGACAACCTGCCTGGATCCGTGCCGCTCGAGACCTACGCCCTGCCAAAGGCGAGCGTTTTGGTCTTTGGCCAGGAGAGCGTGGGGCTCACCGATGCCGTCCGTGAAGCGGCCGACGCTACCCTCGCCATCGCGCAATACGGCTCCACTCGCTCCATCAATGCGGGCGCAGCAGCGGCAATTGCGATGCACGCCTGGGTGCGGCAGCACGCGGATATTCAGGCGGGACACACGAGCGGGACGTGATGCCCATTCCAGGGCCTCCTGATTTCTGACAGAATGGACGACGGTTCCAATCAATCCAGTTCCAGGAGTTCCGCATGGCTATCGCCACCCCAGAGACCTACAACGCGATGCTTGACGCCGCCAAGGCCGGCTCGTACGCGTTCCCCGCAATCAACGTCACCTCGTCATCCACCATCACGGCGGCCATCCAGGGCTTCGCCGAGGCCGAGTCCGACGGCATCATTCAGGTGTCAGTTGGCGGTGGCCAGTACGCCTCTGGCGGCACCATCAAGGACCAGGTCCTGGGCTCCGTTGCCCTCGCGGCGTTCGCGCGCGAGGTGGCCGCGGCATACGGCGTGACGATCGCCCTGCACACCGACCACTGCCACGCGCAGTACGTGGACAGCTGGCTGCGCCCGCTGCTCGCCATCTCCACGGAGCGCGTTGCGCGCGGCGAGCAGCCGCTGTTCGTCTCCCACATGTGGGATGGATCGTCCGTGCCGCTTGGTGAGAACCTCACCATTGCCCAGGAGCTCCTTGAGCTGTCGCAGGCCGCACGCACCGTCCTTGAGATCGAGATTGGCGTTGTGGGTGGCGAAGAGGACGGCCACGCTGCTGAGATCAACGAGAAGCTATACACCACCCCCGAGGACGGCCTCGCGACCGTTGAGGCTCTGGGTCTTGGCGAGAAGGGGCGCTACCTCACCGCGCTGACGTTCGGCAACGTGCACGGCGTGTACAAGCCGGGTGCGGTCAAGCTGCGTCCCGAACTGCTCGGAGACATCCAGGCGGCAGTTGGCGCCAAGGTGGGCAAGGACAAGCCGTTCGACCTCGTGTTCCACGGCGGCTCGGGCTCCACGGCAGAAGAGATCGCCACGGCCGTCTCGCATGGTGTCATCAAGATGAACGTGGACACGGACACGCAGTACGCGTACACGCGTCCCGTTGCCGACTACATGCTCAAGAACTACGACGGCGTGCTCAAGGTTGACGGCGAGATCGGCGACAAGAAGACCTACGACCCTCGCGCGTGGAGCAAGGTCGCGGAGGCCGGTATGGCTGCGCGCGTAGTCGAGGCCTGCCAGCAGCTCGGTTCCGCCGGCAAGAAGATCTAAGGACTGCTTCATGCCCGGCGCAGTAATCGTTGGCGCCCAGTGGGGCGACGAAGGCAAGGGCAAGGCCACGGACCTGCTCGGCTCACGAGTCGACTACGTGGTGAAGTTCAACGGCGGCAACAACGCCGGGCACACGGTTGTCATTGGCGACCAGAAATTTGCGCTGCACCTCTTGCCCTCAGGAATCCTCACGCCCGGTGTCACGCCGGTGATTGGCAACGGTGTTGTCATTGACCTGCGCGTGCTGTTCCAAGAGGTCGACGGGTTGCTTGAGCGCGGCGTGGACCCGGCGGCGTTGCTTATCTCCAACGCCGCGCACCTCATCACGCCGTATGCGCGCACGCTCGACAACGTCACGGAGCGGTTCCTCGGTTCTCGCAAGATTGGCACCACTGGCCGCGGAATTGGCCCGGCCTATGCGGACAAAATCAACCGCTTGGGCATCCGCATCGGCGACCTGTTCGATGAGCAAGTGCTGCGCGACAAGATCGAGGGCGCGTTGGTGGCCAAGAACCACCTGCTCGTGAAGGTTTACAACCGCCGCGCGGTGACGGTTGACGAGGTTGCCGACGAGCTCTTGAGCTTCCGCGACCGGCTCGCGCCGATGGTTACGGACACTTCACTGGTGCTGAATTCGGCGCTCGACGAGGGCAAGACGGTGCTCTTTGAGGGTGGTCAGGCGACCATGCTCGACGTTGACCACGGCACGTACCCCTTCGTCACCTCATCCAATGCGACGGCGGGCGGGGCATGCACGGGTTCCGGCGTTGGCCCCACCAGGATCGACTCGGTCATCGGGATTGCCAAGGCGTACACCACGCGCGTTGGTGAAGGTCCTATGCCTACCGAGCTCCTCGACAAGTGGGGTGACCGCCTGCGCGATGTTGGCTATGAGTTTGGCACCACCACGGGCCGCCCGCGGCGTTGTGGCTGGTATGACTCGGTCATCACGCGCTATGCGTCCCGCATCAATGGCCTCACAGACATTGTGCTGACCAAGTTGGACGTGCTGACGGGCATCCCCGAGATCCCCGTGTGCGTTGCCTATGACGTTGACGGTGTGCGTTACCGCGATCTGCCACTCGACCAAGGTGCGTTCGCTGCCGCCGAACCGGTCTACGAGACCTTCCCGGGTTGGGACGAGGACATCTCCGGAGCCCGCGAGCTCCGGGACTTGCCTCCGGCCGCACGCGACTACGTTGCGGCGGTTGAGGACCTCTCGGATTGCCGCATCTCCACCATCGGTGTTGGCCCGGGTCGCGACGAGATCATTCAGATCAACGATCTGCTGCACGTTCGCGCCTGAACATCTCTGGGGGCTAGGTGGCGCGCTCGCGCACCACCGTCGCCACGTCCACCTTGCGGACCGCCCGCGCTGCAGGGATCCTCGATAGCGCTGACGCAATCAACACGCCGGCCGCGGCCACCCACGGTACCCACCACGACCACATCAGGTGGAACGTGAAGAGGTCGCTCGAGAAGGTCGAGAGGAACCACGCTGCCGCGAGGGTGCCGAGCGCAACGCCAAACGGGATGCCAAGGGCCGTCGCGATCACGTTCTCGATGGTGATAGTTCCGGCTACTTTGCGGACTGGAACACCGGAGGCCCGCAGGGTGGCCAGCTCGCCGGTTCGCTCCACGATGTTGACGGCGAGCGTGACATACATGACGGCCAGCGCGAGCGCGCCGCCCAAGATGATCATGACGCCAATGAACGCCCAGAACAGCCCTAGGTACTGCTGCAGGCTCGTGACCACGGCGCGCGCATCCTGATACCCCACAACTCCATCGAGCTGCGAAATGTGCTGACGCATCGCGTCGCGATCCACACCGTCACGGAAGGCGAGGTCATAACTGCTCAGCCCGGTCTCATCGACGGCGCTGCTCGCAACATCGTTAGTTGCGTACAGAAAGGTGCCGAGTGGTTCGTCGACGAATCCCGCGATCGTCACCTCGCTGGTGCCGGATTCCGTGGAAAGGGTAATGGTGTCGCCAGCCTCCACGTTGAGCAGCGTCGCAATAGGCGCGCCCGCGAGGACTCCCGATGGAGGCAGACTCGTGAGGGCGCCGTCGGTCATCTTGAATTGATGCATAGCCGTGTTGGACTCGAAGCCCCGCAAGGTGGTCACGTAACTGTGCCCGTTCGCCTGGGCCGTGACTCGGCCCATTGTGGTTCGCTCCACGGCGGCCACGCCGTCAACGCTGCCCACAGTGGACGCGGCATCAACCCCGTCTTCGATCACGACCGTTGCATCTTGCAATTCGATGTCCGTGTATTGGATCTGGATCGCTTGAACAATGGAGGTCATCATGCCCACGGATGCCAGCACGAGTACCAGGGAGAGGATGGCGCCAAGCATCGTGGCAAGGGTTCGGCGCGGACTGCGGCCAACGTCGCGGAGCGCCATGCGGGTGGCAACTGGCAGCCAGCGCATCCTCGCCACCAGACGGCTCCACGGCCCCGGGGCGCGCGTGGGCGCGGCGGTGTGCATGGCCTCCGCTGGCTTGGTGCGAGATGCGCTGAGCGCTGGGAAGAAGGCGCCCATTGCTCCTACCAGGACGCCGAACGCGAGGCCCACGACGATCATCCACGGGTAGTTCTTGATAACCGTGTCCGGGATGCCGAGTCCGCCCGTGTACGCCGTGGTGACCGCGCCACTGGCGAGTGCGCCGATCACCACTCCGAGGAAGCCGCCTAGAGTGCCAACGACGAGGCCCTGCAACAGGTACATCCGGAGTATGCGTCCACGCCGGGCCCCCGCGGCCATGAGAGTTGCGATCACGGGCCGCTCCATCAAGATGCGGCGAGCGAGCATGACGTACGACGCGATGGCTGCGGCGAGGAGGAACAGCGCCGGGAAGGCTTTCGACATTTGGTCGAAGCCCTTGAGATCCTCATTGAGGGTTGCGTGCGAAGGCTGCTCTTCCCAGGTTTGGATGTCGGTGGCTCCCGCATCGGTCATCGCCTGGGTCACGTCGTTGGTGGAGGACGTCGTCAATTGATCAGGCATCATCACGAGCGCCTGATTGTCCGGACCAAACCACTGCGCAACGGTGTCCGATGGCAGGAAGAGCACGGCGAACGCATGCGGGTCACCGAGCACGGATTGGCGGTTGCGAGCGGGCCATAGGTACTCGGCGGAGATCGCCACTCCCACGATGGTGACCTCGTGCCAGCCATCCCCGCCGTAGACCTTGACGGTGTCCCCGGGTCCAATGCCAAAGGTGTCCGCTGCGTGTGTCTCGATCAGCGCCTGGTCCGTGGCATCGGCGTCAAAGTACCCGCCATCGACGACGTCCACGCTGTTCACCGCCGGCTGCCCATCAACAGGCATGCCGATTACGCGGCCAACCAACTTGGTGTTGTCGATGAGCATGGGAGGGTCGTATTGCGCGCGGGGGATGGCATCGGCGGCCCCAGCGGCAGCGGCCGCACTCGCGACGTCGTCTGCGGTGCCTCCGGTGCCAACATACGTAGCGAAATTGAGCCGGTCGTAGGTGTGTTGGTAAGACGCGGTGAGGTTTTGGAATGCCCCCGCCGTTGCCACGTAGAGCATGACGCCAAGCATGATGGTGATGGTGACGGCAATGACCTGAGCACGCGAGCGCCGCAGGTCTCTGAGCGACTTCTTAGTAGTGACTCTCATGACCGGCCTACCAGGTGACGTCGGCCGCAGCGATGGGCGCCTCGTTGACAGCGGCAGACTGGATGGTGCCATCAACCACCGTGACAACCCGGTTTGCGATCTGCGCCACCGACGAGTTGTGGGTGACGATCACAACGGTGCGGCCCTCGGCATTGAGCTCTTGCAACAGCGCCAGGATCTGGCGCCCGGTTGGGAGATCGAGCGCTCCGGTTGGCTCGTCTGCGAGCAGGATGTCGGGATCGGTGGCTAGAGCCCGCGCTACGGCAACGCGCTGCTGCTGACCGCCACTGAGTTGAGCGGGAAAATTGTCGGCTCTGTCCGCGAGGCCCACGGCACTTAGCAGGTCCTCGACGCGAGCGGACGACCCCTTGCCAGTGAGAGCCAGGATGATCTCGATGTTCTCCCTCGCGGTGAGGGTTGGAATGAGGTTGAAGAACTGGAAGATGAACCCCACGTGGTCTCGTCGAAACGCGGACAGTGTTGCCGGTTTGCGGTCTGAGATGTCCTCGCCCGCGATCTGCACGGTGCCCGCTGTCGCGGTCTCGATCCCGCCGATGATGTTGCACATCGTGGTCTTGCCGGAGCCTGAGGGCCCAAGGACCACCACGAGCTCTCCCGAGGCGATTTCCAGGTCCACTCCCTTGAGGGCGTGCACCGCAGCGTCCCCTTCCCCGAACGTCTTGGTGACGCCAGCGAGGCGAATGCTGCGGTCGGTGGATGCGGTCATGGTTGCGCCCCTTCCGGTGGCTGAGTGAATACGCCTTGGGTGTAGGCCTTGATGACATCCGCGCCCCACCTTTGCGCGCCTTCTTGCGAGAGGGGGTCTACGCCGAGCACGTCCGCGAGGTGCTCGTGCATGAGCACCATCGCGAGGTCATTGACCATCAGAAATGCCGCTCGCACCTCGGGATCGGCTGAGGGGCGTGTGGCGCCCATGCGCTCGAATTCCACGAGCAGGCCGCGGCTGAGTTCAAACCACTGCTTGAACAGCCGATGCCCAACGGGGTCTGTGCTCAGCAGCAGCCGCCGCAGGTAGGCAGGAATCGGTGAGCCAGGTGGCAACGAGCGCAGGAGCATCTCCGCAAATCCTGACACCGCCAACTCGTCGCCACCCGCGAGGGCGGCCAGCGCATCGGCTGGTGCCTCGAGCATTTCGTCGAAAATCTGGGCCACGTGTTGATCGATCGCGTCCCGCAGCCCTTGCTTGCTCGTGAAGTGGTGGAGGACCAGCGGCGCGGAGACCCCGGCGCAGGCGGCAACTTCCCTCACGCTCACCGCATCGGGGCCGCGTTCGGCAAAGAGACGGAGCGCGCAATCGCGGATGCGGACCCTAGCTGTGAGCTCATAATCGCTGACCATTCGTTCAACATACTGAACGTTTGTTCAATGCGCAAGGGGGCCGTGAAGACTTCACGCCCTCAGTAGACTCGCAGGCGTGATCATCCTCCTCGTAGGGTCGGGTGCGCGTGAGCATGCGCTTGCCCTCGCTTTGAGCCGCGACCCCGCCGTGACAGCTCTTCACGCCGTACCCGGCAACCCGGGGATCGGCGCGCTTGCCCAACTCCACGACGGGGACGCCACCGATGGCGCGGTGGTAGCCGCAGTGGCAACCGAGGTCCAAGCCGACCTCGTGATCGTTGGGCCGGAAGCGCCCCTCGTTGCGGGAGTGGCCAACGCTGTGCGGGCTGTTGGGATCCCGGTATTCGGGCCCTCTGGCGAGGCGGCGATGCTGGAGGGCTCCAAGGCCTTTGCCAAGGACGTCATGGCGGCGGCCAACGTCCCCACCGCGGACGCCCTGACGTGCACCACCATCGCGGAACTGCAGGTGGCGCTCACGCGGTTTGGCGCTCCACACGTAGTCAAGGATGACGGGCTCGCAGCGGGCAAGGGCGTAGTGGTCACAAACGATCGCCACGAGGCTCTGGAACACGGGCGCGCCATCATCGACGCCGGTGGTGTGGTGGTTGTCGAGGAGTTCCTCGATGGGCCCGAGGTGAGCCTCTTTTGCCTGTGCGACGGCGCCACGGTGATCCCGTTGCAGCCCGCGCAAGACTTCAAGCGCGCCTATGACAAGGACGACGGCCCCAACACGGGCGGCATGGGTGCCTATAGTCCGCTGCCTTGGGCGCCGCCCTCGCTCGTGGCCGACGTTGTGCAGCGCGTTGCCCAGCCAACGGTTGAAGAGATGGCCAGGCGCGGCACCCCATTTGTGGGCGTGCTGTATTGCGGTCTCGCGCTCACGAGCAAGGGCGTGCGCGTGGTGGAATTCAACGCCCGGTTTGGGGACCCAGAGACCCAAGTGGTGCTCGCCCGTCTCGAGACTCCTCTCGCGGGAGTGCTGCTCGCCGCGGCCGTGGGGCGCCTCAATGAGCTCACGGCGTTGCGGTGGAGTGACGATGCCGCCGTCACGGTGGTCATCGCCGCCAAGGACTACCCAGCGAACCCCGTCAGCGGAGATCCCATCACCGGTGTGGATGCCGCCAATGACATCGACGGCGTCCACGTGCTCCACGCCGGCACGGCTACGGCTCCGGACGGCACCCTGATCTCCGCCGGAGGGCGAGTGCTCTCCGTGGTGGGTACGGGCAACGGCCTCGCCGCCGCCCGCGATCGCGCCTACGAAGGCGTAGCCGCGATCACCTTGCCGGGTTCCCACCACCGCAGCGATATCGCGCTCAAAGTTGCGGAGGCGGTTGGCTGATGGCGCTCGCAAACATCCCGACCGCCCCGGAACTCGAGGGCTGGCGTGCCATCTACTCGGGCAAGGTGCGCGATCTCTACGAACCCGCCACCCCGCATCCGCAAGGCGACGTGGTACTGGTGGTGGCGTCGGACCGTATCAGTGCCTACGACTGGGTGCTGCCAAGCGAAATCCCTGGCAAAGGCGCCATTCTCACGGGCTTGAGCCTTTGGTGGTTTGACCAGATCAAGGACATCGTGCCCAACCACACGATTGAGGCGCCCGTCCCCAGCGCGGTGCAGGGCCGCGCCATCGTGTGCAAGCGGCTCAACATGTTTCCCGTGGAATGCGTGGCGCGGGGCTACCTAACCGGCTCCGGCCTGGTGGAGTATCGCGCGAGCGGCGACGTCTGCGGCGTGCCGTTGCCCGACGGGCTGGTTGACGGTTCGCGGTTGCCTCACCCCATCTTCACGCCAGCGACCAAAGCCGAGCTGGGCCTGCATGACGAAAACGTCAGTTTTGAGAAAGTGGTGGCGGAGATTGGCGCTGACGACGCGACCGCACTGCGCGACCTCACGCTGCGCCTCTATGAGCGCGCCCACGAGATTGCGATCTCCAAGGGCATCATTCTGGCGGACACGAAGTTTGAGTTTGGGCGTGACGCGGCGGGAACGATCGTGCTTGGCGACGAGGTGCTGACGCCCGACTCAAGCCGCTTTTGGCCCGCCGATTCATGGGAACCCGGCCACGCCCAGCCCAGCTATGACAAGCAATACGTGAGGGACTGGCTGACGTCGCCGGCGTCGGGCTGGGACAGGAACTCCGGTGAGCCGCCGCCGGAACTGCCCGCGGAAATCGTGGAGCGCACGCGTGGGCGCTACCTCGAGGCCTACGACCGGCTTGCCAAGCACTGACCGCGGTGCCGCCAGCGCAGGCGAGCCCCGCCCCAACGAAGTCGCTCTCACGAGCGTCCTATAGACATGAGACTTCGCTGGTGGCTTGTGGTGGGCGGCGTTGTGGTTGTGCTCGTCATTGCGGCGGCCGCAGCTTTCAACCTCATGCATGCGCCCGCGCCGGATGGCTACGCGAGCCGCACGCGGGCGGTGGAGTACTACCCCGCTTGCGGCAACGAGGTGCTCAATTACAACGGTCGCACCTGGTATCCCATCCAGCGCGATGACTGGCCCGTGCCAGGTCCGCAAGCCATGTCAGTGCACGGCGGCAAGGGAGTAGCTGCGAGCGTGCCCATGGTCGCAGCGCCCGGCCCCGGCGACAACGTGGGTACCCTCTACGTCTATAGCAACGGGACGGCGTATTGGACTTCCGATTCCGGCGAGCTGGACACGTGGCTCACGCTCATCCCCCAGAACTACAACTGGGTGTGCTGATAGCGCGTGCGAGCCGCCCGGTAGACTTTCCGCATGGCCACGATCCTCGTTCACGTCATGCCCAAGCCCGAGATTCTTGACCCCCAGGGCAAGGCCGTTGGCTCGGCCCTCGCGCGGCTGGGTTTTGCCGGCATTGAGTCCGCGCGTCAGGGCAAGCGCTTTGAGCTCACCATTGACGGCGAGGTGTCCGACGCTGTGCTTGAGCGGGTGCGCGAAGCCGCCACCGCGGTGCTCAGCAACCCGGTGATCGAAGACGTGGTTGAGGTGACGGTTGTTGAGGAAGCTGCGCTGTGACCGCCCGCATTGGAGTGGTCACCTTTCCTGGCACCCTTGACGATCGGGACGCACTGCGCGCGGTGCGCATCGCCGGCGGGGACGCGGTGCCCTTGTGGCACGCCGATTCTTCGCTGCAGGACGTTGACGCGGTGGTGCTGCCCGGCGGGTTTGCCTACGGCGACTACTTGCGCGCGGGCGCCATTGCGCGTTTCTCGCCCATCATGGACGCGGTGGTTGACGCCGCGAACGGCGGCATGCCGGTGCTCGGCATCTGCAACGGCTTCCAGGTGCTCACCGAGGTCCACCTCTTGCCTGGCTCGATGATCAAGAACGAGCACCTGCACTTCATTTGCCGCGACCAGACGCTGCGCGTTGAGAACGCTGAGACCGCGTGGACCAGTGAGTACCGCGAGGGCGATGAAATCACCGTCCCGCTCAAGAACCAAGACGGCCAGTACGTGGCAGACGAGCGCACTCTCGACGAACTTGAGGGCGAGGGCCGGGTGGCGTTCCGTTACGTGGGATTCAACCCCAACGGCTCGCGGCGCGACATCGCGGGCATCACCAATGCACGCGGCAACGTCGTGGGGCTTATGCCCCACCCGGAGCACGCCACAGAGCCTGGCTTTGGGCCTGACTCCGTTGAGGGCGGCCGTACCGGAACCGATGGCCTCGCGTTCTTCACCTCCGCGATCAAGGGACTGCTCGCTAACGCATGAGCGCGGCACGCGAGGCGGTTATCGCCGAGCTCGCGGCCCTTATCCCCGTCGCTTCCCACCATCCCATCCGCGTCGCCATCGACGGCATGACGGGTGCCGGCAAGACCACTCTTCGCGGCGAACTGGCCCACGCTTTGCGAGCCTTGGGTGCTGAGGTCACCGAAGCGTCGGGCGATGATTTTCACCACGAGCGTGAGGTGAGATACCGGCAAGGGCGCGGGAGCGCGCGGGGCTATTTTGAGGACGCTTACGACTATGTTGCGCTCGCGGACAAGCTGTTGCGGCCGCTCGGTGACGGCGGCGACCGGCGCGTGCGGCTGCGGCACCATGACCTTTTGACGGACCAACTCCTTCACGACGAGCCCGTGCTTGAACTCTCCATTGACGCGGTGGTCGTGGTCGATGGCTCGTTCTTGCAGCGGCCGGAGCTGGACGGTCTGTGGGACTTTGTGGTGATGCTCGAGGCCACGCGCGAGGCCTCTGCACTGCGCCAAGTGGCCCGTGATGGCGCGCCCGCGGACCCGGCGGATCCGTATCATGCCAGGTACTTTGGCGGCTACGAGGTCTACGTTGGCGAATGTGATCCCTGTGCTGGGGCGCACGTCATTGTGGACAACACGGAGCTGGAGCGGCCCCGGATCATTCGCGTCCTGTGAGGACATGACGCCGGTGGGGAGGGCGTCTACCGGCCTGGTGTCCTCACACGACGCTGGAGTGCGGGCTGGGCGCCGGGCGGCGCACCGCGACCGGCTCCCGCGCGGCGCACCCAGCCGGCTCCCCGCGACCGGCTCCCGCGCGGCGCACCCAGCCGGCTCCCCGCGGCCGGCTCCCCGCGGCGCACCCAGTCGGCTCCCGCGCGTCCTGTGAGGACACGACGCCGGTGGGGAGGCCGTCTACCGGCCTGGTGTCCTCAAGGAACGCTGAACGCCGCGTGCGCCCAAATCGAATCTCACCTCTTGACAATCAAGTACTGTGTCACATACAGTACTGGACATGAACGAAATTGCACCGGACGCCCTGCGCGGCCACACCGACGCCATTGTGCTCACGGTGTTGCTTGGACAGGACCGCTACGGCTACGAAATCTACAAAGCGATCGGTGACGCCACCGGTGGCGAATACGAGATCAAGGAGGCCACGCTCTACGCCACCTTCCGCCGGCTGGTTCGCGACGGCCTGGTAGAGGCCTATTGGGGTGACGAGACCCAAGGCGGCCGCCGCAAGTACTACGCGATCACCGACGCGGGCCGCGCCTTCCAGGCCCAGTCCGTCCGCGATTGGCGTGCCACCCAGCGCATCCTGACCACCCTCTTGGACGCCAAGACCACCTCTAATTTGAAGGACCCACGATGATGACCACAAACGAATCCCAATTGCACCGACTGCTCGACGACGCCTTCGCCGGCATCCCCTCCACGCCCGACGTTCAGGACCTCAAGGAAGAACTGCGGTCGAGTCTGATCGCCCGCGTTGCGGAGTTGACGGCCCAGGGCATGCCCGACGCCGAGGCGGCTCGGCGAGCGATCGACGAGTTGGGCGACGTGCGGGCGGCGGCGCAGGAGACCGCACAGCTGGAGGCCGCCACGCCTCCCACCGTCGACATCCTCGCGCTCGCGCTTGCCAACAAGGTGCGGCCAAAGCCTGGCTTCGTGATGCGGACGGTTGTGCTCTCGGCCCTGATCGCTATCGCCGCGACCGTCCTCGTGCTCGCCTTCACGGGAGTATGGGAGCTCGCAGCAGGGGTCATGGTGTCCGTAGGGCTAGCGGGTATTGCGCTCCCTGTGGGACTGCTGACGGCGGACTCGCTTGGCCAGGAATCCACGTCCAACTACCCCATGCCGCGCAAGCGTGCTGGCCTCTACGGACTCGCGGTTGGCGCGATTCTCACGGGCGCGGCCTTCGTCACGTGGTTCGGCTTTGAGACGGACCAAGTATGGGCGGGGATCGTCGGAGTGGTGATTGTGGTGCTGGGCGCGCTGCTCGCCGCCTACCTTGGGGTCACGCAGACCAACCGCCACAAGCCATGGACCAAGGCCGCGGCTGCGAGCCACCAGTTCCACAACACCTGGGAAGAGAAGCCTGAGGACGCGGCTCGCTACGGGATGTACTCGGGCGCGCTGTGGCTGCTCGCAATTGGCGCCTTCGTGGTGCTCAGTCTCACGGTGGGCTTTGCGTGGTCGTGGATCGCATTCCTCGTAGCGGTGCTTGCGCAGATGATCATGACCGCGCGGATGCTGTTCGGCCGGTCAGAGGGCTGAGGCCGCAAGCTAGCGAAGCGCGTCCCTGATTGCCGCGAGTGCCACAAAGGACCCGTGGTTGAAATCCGCGCCAAGCTGGCTGGGCACGGTCACGAGCACGGTGTCCGCGGCCATGACGGCCTCATCCTCACGGAGTTCGGTAATGAGCTTCTCGGGGTCGCCAACGTACATCTTGCCGAACGTGCCAACCGAATTGTCGATCTCGCCAATCTGGTCGCGGTTGCCGCCCATCAATTCCTTGGAAAGGTACGGGCCAAAGTAGAGCTGGCTGAGGTCATCCACGATGGGCATGACGGATCGCGAGATCGAGACGCGCGGCTCACCCTCATGCCCCGCCTCACGCCAGGAGTTGCGGAACGCCTCTATCTGACGGGCCTGAATGACGCCGAGCGGCTCGCCCGTAGCCTCCAGGACCAGGGTGGAAGACATGAGATGCATGCCGAGCTGGCCAACGCGGATAGCCGATTCCGTGTTGCCGGCGCCGTACCAAATGCGCTCGCTGAGTCCGGGAGATTGCGGCTGAATTGGCAGTAAATTACCTGGTAAAACGTGCGCATGGGCGCCAGGCTCGGCGATCCCCTCACCTGAAATTGCTCGCCTGAACAGCGCAATCCTGGCGGCCGCGTCCTCAGCCGGGGACAGGCCGTCGGGCAATGGATAGCCAAACTCGCCGGGACCGTCAAGCGGCATCTCCGGCGACCCGCGCGAAAGCCCAAGCTGCAGGCGCCCGCCAACCAAGAGGTCCGACGTTGCGGCAAGTTCTGCCATATACAGCGGGTTTTCGTAGCGCATGTTGATGACGCCCGTGCCCAGCTCGATGCGTGCCGTGGCGCGGCCCATCGCAGTCAGGAGGGGGAACGGCGAGGCGAGGTTCTGCTCCCAGTGATGCACGCGGATCCAGGCACCGTCCATGCCAGCGTCCTCTGCGGCCTCGGCAAGGCGCACGGTGTCGTTGAGCGTCTCGCCGGCCGAGCGCACCACCGAGCCCGGCGCCGTGCTCCACCAACCAAAGGACAGGAACCCGATGTTTCGCATGGCTCTACGCTAATCGCATGATCACGGTTCAGAGAGTTGAGCTTGACGATCCGCGCGCGCGGTCGTTGTGGGACGAGCAGCAAGGTGAACTGGCCGCGCGCTATGGCGAGCCGGATATTGAGTTTGACTTCGCGGATCACATGGCGCCGGGCGATTTGATCGGTTCCTACCTCGCGCTCGACGCGAGCGGTGAAGCCATCGGCACGGGGTTGGTGCGCTGGTCGCCATATGACACCGGCGCGGGAGCGGTGGAGGTCAAGCGCCTCTACGTGCGGCCCGCGCACCGCGGTCACGGCCATTCGCGCGTCATCGTGGGGGTCCTTGAGCAGGCGGCCCTGCGCGCTGGCGCCGTGCGCGTTGTCCTCGAGACCGGGGTTGAGCAGCCCGAGGCGCTGGTGCTCTACGAGCGCATTGGCTACGCGCGCTTTCCCGGGTACGGCGAGTACAAGGACGATCCCCGTTCCGTGTGCTTCTCCAAGGAGCTGCCCACGCGCGTGCTCGTGGTGAACGGGAGCATCGGCGCTGGTAAAACGTCAGTTGCGGAAAGTGCCTACGACGCGCTCGCGGACCGTGGTGCCCACGCGGCCATGATCGACGGCGACTTTTTGTGCCAGGCGCGTCCCACGCAGACCGAAGATCCCTTCAACCAGGAATTGCTCTTCGCCAACCTCGCGGCGGTGGCGCCGGTGTATCGCCAGGCGGGCTTTGGGTACGTGGTGGTGGCTCGGGTAGTTGAAGACCTCGAGGATCGCGCGCGCTACGCCCAGGCGTTCGCGGTGCCGTCTCCTGCTGGGGGTGCCATGCCGGCGCAGGTGGTGATTGCGCGCGTGACCGCGCCCGAGTCCACGCGCAAGGACCGCATCGTCCACCGCGACCTTGACCCCGCATGGCATCAGTGGGGCCACGCGCGCACGGTGGAGTTGGAAGCGAACCTTGTCTCCTTGCAATTGGACGACGTTGTGGTCACCAACGCGGACCGCTCGCCCAGGGAAACGGCGGAGGAACTGCTGGAGAGGGTTGGTTGGTAGGGCCGGCTCGCAGGACCTAGGCCGTCAGCTCGCAGGACCTAGGCCGCGAGCAGCGCCCCACGCCAGTGCGGCTCGTTCTCGCGGATCCACTGCGCGTCCGACTTCCAGACGATGCCAACCCCGCGCTCCCACAGCTCGATCCAGGGAGACTCTCCGGTGACGCGCATTGCGTCGAGGTACTCGTACATGCGTTCCGAGCGGGCCGCGAGCAGCGGCAGCAACTCCACGCGCTGCTGCTCGGTGAGCCCGTAGCCGTCGGCGAACCGAGCCAGGCGATCTGCGGCGGCTTCCGCGTCCAGCCCGCCCTTGCACAGCGGCGCAAAGGCGTGCGCGGCGTGGGCGATGTCCCACAGCCGCGTGCCGGGTGCGGCGGCGTCCCAGTCGATCGCGATGAGCGCGCCGTCCGGCGTCACCAAGATGTTCGAGGGCGAGATGTCCTGATGGATGATCATTTCCGCACCGGGGCCCGCGAGCCCCTCAAACCACTGGACATCAGGGGGTGGCACAAAACTGGCGAGAGCGTCGTGCATCTCGCGCATGAAGGCCCCAATGCGCTTGGGGTCCAGCGCCTCGTCAGGCGCGAGCGGGTGATCCGCACGCAGACCCTCCACCCATTCCACCAAGTGGTGGCCCTCCGCATCCCAGCCAAAACTGCGGGGTGCCCCTTGGAAGCCGACTTCCTCGAGATGAGTCAACAGGGCGTGCGTTGCCGCACTGTAGGGATCCGGTGCTTGCACGGAGACTGCCTCTCGCTTGATGGGTCTGGTGCGCACAGGTGCGTCTAATGGCCACACAGGGTTGGGGATGCGTGGTGTGGGGCGGCGGTGACGGCGGCCGTCTTGGCGCGCAATCACCCAGTCCAGTCCCTCGAGGTTGTCGAGGAGCCGCAGCTCGGAATCATCCATGCTGTGTCCCTGGACCACTAGCTGGCCCTCCCAGCCGGAGGCCGCGATGACGTGGGCGAGCTTGCGATCGGCTCGCCCCGCGCCGTAGGGGAGGATCAGGCGCCCGGTTTCCGCAGCGTTGGGGTCCATGCCGTTGAGAGCGATCGTCACGAGGTGCGGCTGCATGACTGCTAACTGCTCCGCGAAGTTGGCGATGTGGGCGTGGCCATGCTGTTGTTGATACGCGATTCCCACGTTGGCCCACCCGCGCTCGGCGAGAGCCTCTACCAGCGCAACCAGATTGCGCGGCTCGCCAAAAAACCCAGTCTCGTTGGCGAGCAGCACGCACACGCCATGGTCCGAGGCGAGCTGCGCCAGGGGTTCCACGTGGTCCGCGGCCTGCCAAATATGCTCAAAATCATTGCCCACTTGTTCCGACGCTACGGTGACCCACAGATCCGGCGCCAGACCGCGTCGGGCCGCTTCGGTAAGAAATGCGCGAATGTGAGGATTGATGCCTCCTGGCATGGGGTGGGGTGCCCGGATGCCGCTGAGGGAGATGCCTTGGTTGTGGAGAGCGTCGAGTTCCGCGTCAAACTGGAGGGCGTCTTGATCGCGCCAGTCCCAGACCAGGTGCCGGATGCCGATGCGGCGCAGCATCGCGGCTCGCTCACGAGGAGTGCGGGATTTGAGGTCAGTGGCGACAATGTTGGCGGCGGCCACGTTGGGGCGGTCGCACCACCGCACGGTGGAGCCTTCCCAGCCAAACTGGAGGATGCGCGAAGGCTGCGCCTGCGCCGCATTTACCGCCATTCCGGTACCCCGCCCTCACTCGAGTGTGAGTCAACGGTAGCGGTGTGGGGCACGCAAGCCGGGCTCGCCACACGGGGTTGCTTAAAGGTGAGATTTGAGCGGTGATTGGTGGGGTGATTGGTCGGCGCGCGCCCTAGTGGTCCAACGCGAACTTGAGTGCCGCGGCCACGTGAATCTCCACGGTGTCAAAGTAGGGCACCTCGAGGTCGTCCTGGGTGAGCACCAGGGGGATCTCCGTGCAGCCCGCGATGACGCCCTGGGCGCCACGGTCTAGCAGGCGTTGCGTCACCTCCAGCACGGTCTGCCGGCCCTCGTCGCGGATGATGCCGCGCGCCAGCTCCTCGTAGATGAGATTGTGGAGGGTGGTGAGATCTGGCTCGGTTGGGGGGATCACTTCAATACCGCGCGCGGCCATGTGGTCGCGATAGAACGGCATGCGCATGGTGTACCCGGTGCCGAGCAGGGCGGCCCGAGTGACGCCTTTTGCTTTAAGGGCGTCTGCGGTGGCGTCGAGCATGTGGATCACCGGTATCTGCACAGCCGCCTGCACTTGCGGCGCCACGAGGTGCATGGTGTTGGCGCAAATGAGGATGGCCTCTGCGCCCGCGCTCTCCATTGCGCGCGCGTCGGCGGCAAAGGTGGTGGCGAGGGCATCCCAGTCGCCACTCGACTGGGCGTTGGCGATCTGTTGAAAGTCGTAGGAACGGACAATGAGATCGGCGCTGGCGGAGCCGCCAAGTTGCTCGTTGACGCCTTCGTTGAGGGCACGTTCGTAGTCGATGGACGAGTGCCACGTGATGCCACCGAGGAGGCCGAGTTTCCGGGGAGCGGAGCGCATCTGGCCAGAGTAGCAAGGTTCCAGTATGATGGCAGGCTAGTTCTGGTCTGTCGGAATGCTGTAGGTAGGAGAAGTTGATGCGCGTTGGTGAATTGGCCGCTGCGGGCGGCGTGACCGCAAAGACGGTGCGGTACTACGAGACCCTTGGCCTGCTCGCGCCGCCGCGTCGCCTTTCCAATGGGTACCGCGAATACAGTTCCGACGCGGTAGACCGCCTGCGCTTTGTGCGCGACGCCCAGGCCGCTGGGCTCACGCTCGCCGAAGCAGGTTCGATACTCACCATGAAGGACGAGGGCCGGGGAACCTGCCACCACACCCGGGCGCTGTTGGAGCGCCACCTCGCGGAGATCGATGCCCAGATCAGCTCGCTGCTGGCGGCCAAGGGCGAGTTGACCGCGCTGTCCCGCCGGGCACAATCGCTGGACCCCGCCGATTGCACGGATCCCAATACGTGTCAGGTACTAGGACTCGAGATTCCTAGATTTGACATTCCAGCGGACAGTAAGGTTTAACCTGCTGCCATGACTACACTCAGTGACCACCCCACAGCGCCCGCAGCGATCAACCTCGCCGTTGGCGGCATGACGTGCGCCGGTTGCGCCTCAAACATTCAGCGCGGGCTCTCACAGTTACCGGGGGTGGAGGACGCGGTGGTGAACCTGGCGACGCGGCGCGCCACGGTCAGCCCCGACGGGTCCGTGGACCCAGAGCTTTTGCAGGACTCGATGCGCGCGGCCATCGCGGGCCTCGGGTACGAGGTGCTGACACCGGCTCGGTCGGCGGGCGCGTCCACCTCCTCTGACGGCCCCGCCTCTCACCGCACCTCCGCTGGGGGCGGTACTCACGAGGCCGGCTCGCATGGTGCCTCCGCTGGGGGAAATGCTGACGAACACGGCTCGCACGGCGCATCTGCCCCCTTCGACGAGCACGCGGCCCACATCCACGCCGACGCCGCGCGCATCGCCGACTATCGCCGCCGCTTCTGGGTTGCACTAGTACTCACGGTGCCGCTCGTCGCAATCTCAATGATCTCCTCCCTGCAGTTTGGCGGCTGGGAATGGCTCGCGCTCGCGCTCGCGACACCCGTGGTCTTCTATGGCGGCTGGCCATTTCACCGCAGCGCGGTGAAGGGCCTCCAACATCGCGCCGTGAACATGGACACGCTGGTTTCGCTCGGGACGGTAGCCGCGTGGACCTGGTCCACGGTGGTGCTGCTCGCCAATTTGGACGCCCACGTCTACTTTGAGACGGGCGCCGTCATCATCGCCTTGATCTTGCTTGGCAAGTGGATCGAGGTGCGCTCCACGGCCCACGCGGGTGACGCCGTACGCGCGCTTTCCCAGCGCCAAAGTGCCACGGCGACGCTCGAGGACGGCAGCGTCGTGTCCCGAGACTCGCTCGCTATTGGCACCCGCTTTGTGGTGCGTCCTGGCGAGGCGATCGCCACCGACGGCGTGGTGGTGGACGGTGCGGCTGCCATCGACACGAGTCTCGTGACGGGCGAATCGCTGCCAGTGGCGGCGGCTCTCGGCGCCGAGGTCATAGGCGGGACCATCGCCGTTGACGGCTCCCTGACGGTGGAGGCCACTCGCGTGGGCTCCGAGACCATGCTCGCCCAAGTGGCTCGCATGGTGGACGACGCTCTGAGTGGCCGCGCGCGCACTCAGCGCCTTGCGGACCGCATTTCCAGCATCTTTGTTCCGGTGGTGATTGGACTGGCCATCGTCACGTGGGCCACGTGGCTTTTGGTCACGGGCGACGCGAACGCGGCCTTCACCGCAGCCGTCGCTGTGCTCATCATCAGTTGCCCGTGTGCGCTTGGCCTCGCCACACCTCTTGCCATTTTGGTGGGCACCGGCACTGGCGCGCGGGCCGGCATCTTGGTGCGTGGCCCCCAGGTGCTCGAAGATGCACGGCTCGTCACCACGGTGGTCTTCGACAAGACGGGCACTCTCACCGAGGGCGCCCTGGCGGTCACCGCCGTCTCGCCCGACGCGGACACCGCCCTCCTGAGCGCGGCCGCGTCGGTGGAGTCGCGCTCGGAGCACCCGGTGGGACGCGCAATCGCCGCGTACTGGCCTCAGCGGATTCCGCTCAAGGGCTTCCGCTCCACGCCGGGCCGGGGGGTGACGGCAACGCTCAAGGTTGACGCGAACCCTGCCCACGCCAATCCTGCCCACGCCAATCCTGCCCACGCCGACCCTGCCCACGCCGACCCTGCCCACGCCGACCCTGCCCACGCCGACCCTGCCCGCGCCGACCCTGCCCGCGCTGAGTCTGCCGACGCCGAGATCATCGACGTTACGGTGGGCGCGCGTTCTCTGTTTGACGAGATCCCGGGCGCGCTCGAAACTTGGGCCGCCGAGCGGGAGGGCCTCGGCGAGACGGTGGTCTTCGCCGGATCCACGCCCGCGATAGATGCCGGCCTCACCGGCGGACCTGCCCTCGCTGGCACGCCTGCTGGCTCCAACGGCCCCGCATTTCTCGCCGTGCGCCAGCCGCTCGCGGCCAGCGTCGCGATAGCCCTGGCAGATCAGCTCAAGCCGGGCGCCGCCGACGCCGTGCGCACCCTCCGCGCCCAAGGCACGCAGGTGGTCCTGCTGACGGGCGACAACGAGCGAGCCGCCGCTGCGGTGGCGTCCCAGGTGGGAATCGGCCGAGTAGTAGCGGGAGTGTTGCCGGGCGGCAAACTCGAGGTAATCGAGGCTCTCCAGTCCGAGCCGGGCGCCCGAGTCGCAATGGTCGGAGACGGTGTGAACGACGCACCGGCGCTCGCGGCTGCGGATCTTGGCATCGCGTTGGGCACGGGCGCCGATGTTGCGCGCGAGGCCTCGGACGTGACGATCGTCCGTGGCGACCCGCGCACCGTGCCCTCCGCCATCGTGCTCTCTCGACGCACCTTTGGGGTGTTGCGCGGCAACCTGTTCTGGGCCTTCGCCTACAACGTCGCGGCAATCCCGTTGGCGGCCTTTGGGGTGCTCAACCCGATGATCGCCTCGGCCGCGATGGGCGCGAGTTCCCTCTTTGTGGTGGCCAACTCGCTCCGACTGCGTCGCGCCCTCTAGGGCCGAGCATCGGGCGCGAGGGCGCGAGGGCGCGAGGGCGCGAGGCTTGACGGCGTGAGGCGTGAGTGCGTGGGGCGTGAGTGCGTGAGTGCGTGAGGCGTGAGGCGTGAGTGCGTGAGTGCGTGAGTGCGTGAGTGCGTGAGTGCGTGACGGCGTACACGGACATGCAGACATGCAGACATGCCTGTGGGCCCTCACCTCTCGGCGAGGGCTGCGAGGCCGCCCAGTCTTCGGCGTCGGTGGGGATCAACCTCGGCGGGCGGGATGAACCACACGCGGTTGTCTTGGTCAACGTCGATGTCCCAGCGGTCATGGTGAACCTGGTTGTGACATCTAGTGCACAGCAGCACGCCATTTTGTAGGTCGGTTGGGCCTTCATTGCGCCAGTACACGATGTGGTGAGTGGCGCACCACGAGATGGGCGCGTGACACTTGGCGCAACCGCCATCGCGTTCAGCAATTGCCATGCGCTGGTACGGCGTAAAGAGCCTTTGGGAGCGCCCCATGTCAAGCACCACGGAGTTTGCACCCATGACCACCGGCAGAACGGCGGCATCCACAAGCAACGCTCGGGCGGTACGGGCGGTGATGGGGCCCTGCAGGGCGTCGCACGTCACGAGGGCGAGGTCGTCCTCCATGTCTTCCAGCGACATGCGGACTATCACTTGCGACTTCACGCCGCTCGCTGGAGACTCGCAGTCCAGCCCGTGCTGACACAGTGCCACCAGAGCATCCACCCGGATCTGACCCGCAGTGCGATCGTCAGAGTCGTCCTCCCGTTTAGCCTGGAACGCCTCCTTCACTTGGGCGTCCACCCACGACTTGATGAAGCTCGCGCTGATGGGGTCCAGCTGCCCGCGCACTTCCGTCATGCCCGAAGTGTCCTCCTTAAAATCAAGAGTCCGCTCGTGGCGCTGGCGCTCCTGGCGCGCCGCAAAGTCCTCACGGTCGTGCTCGGCGACGCGGCGCGGCACGGTGAGTCGCAACTGCTTGTAGGAGAGGTTCTGACCCAGGCTCGTGAGCTTTGCCTCCAGTTCGGCGGTGTCGCCACTTAGGCGCGCTACGGCTTGCCCTATGAGCTCGGCCTTGTCCACGGACAGACTTCCCTCACTCAGCCCTTTGCCCAATGCGCCGCCAGCCGCCATGGCCGTCCCAGCGTGCACCAACTTGTGTCCCTCGCCCATTGCGCTTCCAAGGCGATCCGCGACCAGCTCGCCAGCGGAGCCAAAGCCCTGCCTGCGCGCAATGCCAGCCGCTCCGTCATCTGGTGTGGAGCGTCGGGCTACCTCCGCTGCCACCGTGGCGAGCGCGAGATCCTGCGAGAGCTTGCCCGCGCTCGCTGCCTCGAGTAGGCGCAATAACTCACCCGTGGGCAACGAGCCCAGGTCCGCGCCCTCAAACGGGCGTTGCAGAGCCACGTCGCGGTCAACGTGGGCGAGCGAAAAGGTCATGGGACAAGTCAACTCAGGGGGTCTGACAAAAGGGGCCCAAAAAACGGCGGACCTGTCGGTCGTTACCGAACCGTGCCCAAAAGTGGATAACTTTCCCAATTCGGCTGCCTGGGGACGCGAGTTTCATCCCCCCGGTGACGACGCAAATACCAGGGAGGATAGGCGCTACCGAGCGTGAGAATGGGGGCGGCGAATGGGCGCTGGCGCGAGTGAGGACGCGGGCGGCGAACGGGCGCTAGCGCGAGCGAGGACGCTTGTGGCGGCTCTTGCGGCGACTAGCCACGCAGCCCGCGCCACAACTCCCGTGCACGCCGCCCCACCCGGGAATATATATGCGAACGCATTAGTTGAACTAACAAGCAATCAACCAAAGAAGGAGTCATCATGACCCACGTCAGCATCATCGGAACCGGCAGCATGGGCAACGCGATCGGCGGCGTCCTCGCCGGTGGCGGTGGCACGGTCGACTACATCACGCACGACGACCTCGCCCACACCACCCCCACCCCCAACCTCAAGGGCGACATCGTGGTGCTCGCGGTCCCACACCCCGCCATCGCAGAGGTCCTCGCCGAGGTGGGCGATCAACTCGCGGGCAAGACCGTCGTTGACATCACCAACCCCGTGAACTTCGAGACCTTCAACTCCCTCGTGGTCAGCCCCGGCAGCTCCAAGGCCGCCGAGATCCAGGCCGCGCTCCCCAATTCCAACGTGGTCAAGGCCTTCAACACCAACTTCGCCGCGACCCTCGCGACCAAGCAGGTAGGCGGCAACCCCACCACGGTGCTCGTCGCGGGTGATAACGCCACCGCCAAGTCTGCCCTCGCAGCCGCCATCACTGCGGGTGGCGTCAAGGCAGTTGACGCCGGTTCACTCCAGCGCGCCGCCGAGCTCGAGGCACTCGGCTTCCTGCAGCTCACCCTGGCCGCGAGCGAGAAAATCGCGTGGACGGACGGCTTCGCACTCGTCTAACAGTCGCCAAGTAAAGCCAAACAAACACGGCCCGACGCTGTGGTGAGCAAAGCACTGAGCCCACCCCAGCGTCGGGCCGGCTTGTCGGTAGTGAAATTGCGCCGCTAGACAGCGTCAAGCGCGCGCGCCAAGTCCGCGCGCAAATCCTCAACATCCTCGAGCCCAATGGACAGCCGCACGGTCGCGGAGCACATGCCAACGGCAGCTCGCCCCTCGGGCCCAAGCCGCCGGTGCGTGGTGGTCGCGGGGTGCGTGGCGATGGACTTGGCGTCGCCAAGATTGTTGGCGATTACGAACAGCTGCAGCGCATCGAGGAACCGATACGTGGTGGCCTTGGCCTCGTCGCCGTGCGGATCAACCCCGTTGGGCAGCGCAATGTCAATGGTGACCAAGGTGCCGCCCAACGTCATTTGCCGCAGCGCCAACTCATGCTGTGGATGCGACTCGAGGAACGGGTGGCGCGCCACTGCAACCTTGGGATGCGCCTCCAGCCAATGCGCCAACTCAAGCGCCGTGGCGGCTTGCGCGCGCACCCCTAACGCCTACCGTGGTATGGTCGATTCACGGATCACAGTTTCCAGGTTCTTCTGGACATTTCCTGGGTCGGGGGTCTTAGCAGCGGCACCGCATGTTGCGCAACAGAAGCGCAAAGTGCCACCGCGTGTTTAGCACAAGTCACAATCAACGCTAAGGGGAAGTTCATGACGAAGAGACGAAACAGATTAATGAGCGTTGCCGTCGCATCGGCCGCTCTGGCAATCGGTGTTGGAATGCCTGCCAGCGCGACGACATCGTACGTCGGCGGCGGAACGTGGTACCACGGTCTTGATGGTGGTCAAGTTTATTCAATTTTTTATCACGATTACAGTACGCACCGATCTTCTGTGACGACTAGTTATGCTTACGAATCAAGCCCGTGGACGGCAAAGCGTGCTGCTTCCTACGCACTTCTCCCGCAGTCACTCTCTGGGAACAAGGCGAACTGGGACCTACTTTAAGCGCGTGTTGCTTGCGGACGCGTATAAGCGCGTCCGCAAGCACTGCCAAACTTGAGTATCCGGACTTTCAACGACGCTAGGGGAGCCTCTTGAGATTGTTGCGAATTTCACGCCGGGTAGCCGTCGTTGTTGTCGTCGCCACATCGATATCCGCGCTCGCGGCATGTAGCGCACCTCGCAGGGACGTTGCGGAAGCGCAGACCACCGCAACGCTCTCGCGAGAGGGTTCCGCTTTTTCGGGAGAAGTCCCGGAGTTCAGTGGACCGTACGCCGCAGATTTCGCCCAACTGTATGCCGAATCCACTTCACAATTCGTTCGCGATGTGCTCCAGGACGGTCAAATTTCCGATGCGGAGTACGCGGAGATGACCAGTAATTTCGCTTCGTGCCTGGCGGACAAGGGAATTACGTTTGATGGGTTCAATTCTGACGGCGGGTTTAAGACCTCGCTGGCACCAAATGGCGGTGACACTCACTCCATAGTCAACGGGTGCTCGGATTCCGCGGGAGAAGCGCCAATTAGTGCGCTCTACGGCTTCCTCCACAGAAACCCAGAGAACCTGGACTGGGAGACTATTACCGCCGCGTGCCTGGTTGGTAAGGGTGTAGTGCCGGTGGATTATGACGCGGCCCAGTTCTCGCAAGACAGTATGGGCCGATTCGCTGACGTAACGAGTCTTCCGCAAGATCTCCGGGATGCCCTTGTGTCATGCAGTTCGGATCCTCTGGAACTCGCCGATTAGCGTTCGTCTGGCGGCAACGAATATGTGGGGAGTAGCGGATGGCGGGCATTAGTGGTGGCCGCCGCTTTATTGCAGCCGCCTGCCTTGGCGCGGTTGTCATGTTCGCCAGCGGCGCCATAGTGGGGCTCATCGTGGCGCCGGAACCTCTGCCCGCATCCCTTGCCGCAGCGCCCGCTGTCAAAACTGCTCCCGCGACATACGAGAAGTTCAATGACGATCGCCAGCTGCCATTCGTAGCGGTACCGGGAGAGAGCAGTGTGGTCCGGCTCGCCGCGTCGGGGACGCTCACCAGTGTGGACTGTAAGGTCGGTGGTTCGCTCTCCTCTGGTGACGTGCCGCTGTCCATCGACTCGCGACCCATCCCGGCGTTCTATACGAAGTACCCGCTATGGCGCAACGTGCGATCCGGCGACAAAGGCCCCGACGTCGTGGCTGTTCAAGCCGAACTTAGGCGGTTGGGGTACAAGGCGGGCCACAGTGGTGTCATGGACAGGGCCACTTCCAAGGCGCTCGTTGCATTCTTCAAAGACAGGGGAGATGCGGCGTCGAATGGCTCGTTAGAACTTCCCGCGATCCTCCGGTTGCCCTCTCCCCACGTCGTTGTCGCGGACTGCGCGCTTAGGCTCGCGGAAGCTGTGGGGGACGGCGATGCGTTTGCTACATCCGGAGGTGGTCTGATCGCGCTGCGCCCGGCTCTCGAGGCGGACGGCCTCGCACCCGGGGCACGAACGGTGGTGTTGGGTGACGCCAACGCGCTCGTGGACCCCGATGGGCAGGTGACCGACCCCGCCTTTCTTGCCGCGGTCGCGGCCTCGCCCGAATACGCGTTGGCCTTGGCCCAAACGCCTCAGGGTGCTGCTGCTCAGGTGACCCTGGAAACCGTCCTTGCGGCCCCCCTGGATGTCGCGGTGGTTCCGGCTGGTTCCCTGTTCCGCGTGTCGGGGACGTCTGGATGCATATCGTCCGATGGCGTGGGCCTACCGGTGACCGTAATTTCGTCTCGCCTGGGTTCGACCTATGTAGTGATTGGCGACGGGTCGGCACCGACCACGGTTGACTTGCAGGCCCCTGCGGACCGGACGGGTAAGGCTGGAACGTGCGCCTAGCCGTCGATGGCCTGGGACACGCGTTCGACGGCACTCGCCCGCTCTTCGAGGACCTAAGTTTCCACGTTGGACCTGGGGTCCCGACCGCGGTCGTTGGGCCGTCGGGGTCGGGCAAGTCCACTTTGCTGTCAATCGTGGCCGGGTGGCAGGAGCCTACTTCGGGGACAGTGGTTCGCGACGATATTTCGACGATCTGCTGGGTATTTCAGAACCCCCACGGCGTTGCTCGACGCACGGCGCTCGATCATGTGGTGCTTCCGCTCCTCACCCAAGGTTCGAACCGCCTGGAGGCCGAAGCCAAAGCGCGAGAAGTCATGGCACTGTTTGGTATGGAGGCGCTAGGTGGTCGCCAGTTCCGGCAGTTGTCTGGAGGAGAGGCTCAACGGCTCATGCTCGCCCGTGCCGTGGCCACAAGGCCAGACCTGCTGCTGGTGGACGAACCAACCGCGCAACTCGATTTGGCGACAGCACAAACTGTCAACGAAGTGCTTGCGGGGATAGCCCACTCTGGAGCGATAGTCCTCGTCGCCACTCATGATCCGCATACGCGTGACGCCTGTTCCGCGGTACTTGACCTCACGCAGGTCCAGACGCTCAAGAACGCAACACGGTGAGCCATCGGACCGCTGAGAGGCGGAGGATGCGAGCCTCGGCCGTGGTGTCTGAGGCCTGGCGCAACATTGTTAGCGGCACCTCCCGTCCGCTCCTTATCGCCTTCCTGGCGGCGGTTGTCCTTGGGGGAATTGCCGCTGGCGACGTGCGGACTATCGTCGGACTTTCGACCCAGGCCACAGAGTTCCGTGAGTCCGGCGCTGCCGTCGAGATAATGCAAGCTCCGGCCGCGATCAGTGGGCAGCGTTGCGACGCGCTCGGCGCGTTGCCGGGTGTGCTCGGGGCCGGTGCCACTCGCAAGGCCGACGAACAGGCGACGCCGCTCACCGCTCCCCGAGCGGGAATCGCGACCGTCGAAGCTACCCCGGGCCTCGCGGGCGTACTCGGGATTGAGAACGGCGCGGTGCAGGGAGTGTGGATCGAAGACTCTGCCCGTGAGGCGCTCGGCACGAGTCAAGGAGGAACGATTCCTACTTCGCGCGGGCCTGTCAAACTGGTGGCCTCCTATTCTTACCCGCAAGACGCATCGGACCGTACGCTCGCATATACGCTGATTGTGCCGGTGCCGGCCGAGGGCGCCTTCGACGCCTGCTGGGTGCTCGCGTGGCCGCCCTCGCCAGATCTGGAGTCGTTGATTCGCGGGACGTATTTTGGCGACCCGACGGGTCAGTCTTCCGCAACGTACGGTCAACTCAACACTCGGTTGGGCGCTGTGCTGGATGGCCCAACGCTGTTCCAGGCTAGGTCCTCGTCCATTTCGCCAGCAATCGCCGCCATCTTCGGTCTTGTCCTTGGGGCGGGAGCCGTGTGGGCGCGGCGCCTCGAAATTGCGAGCGCGCTACATGCCCAACTACCTAAGCCCGCGCTAGTGACGCAGCTCGGAATCGAGCTTCTCGTAGTCATGCTTTCCGTTGTGGTGATTGTCCTCCCGGTCACCTACTTCCTCGCGGCGCGCGGCAACCCCGATCCCATGTGGCCTGCCTGGTCAGCGGGCCTCCGGATCGTCGCAGCCGGTCTGCTCGCGACTCTGGTCGGCGGGCTACTTACAGCAGCCGGGACGAGTGAGAAGCGGCTTTTCAGATATTTCAAGGATCGGTGATCCACGGCCCGACGCTCGGTAAGGTTTGTGCTTTCCTCTCCACAGCGTCGGGCCGGCTTGTGCGGGTAGCTAGACCACGCCGCTAGACAGCGTCAAGCGCGCGCGCCAAGTCCGCGCGCAAATCCTCAACATCCTCGAGCCCAATGGACAGCCGCACGGTCGCAGAGCACATGCCAACGGCAGCTCGCCCCTCGGGCCCAAGCCGCCGGTGCGTAGTCGTCGCGGGGTGCGTCGCAATGGACTTGGCGTCGCCAAGATTGTTGGCGATCACGAACAGCTGCAGCGCGTCGAGGAACCGATACGTGGTGGCCTTGGCCTCGTCGCCGTGCGGATCAACCCCATTGGGCAGCGCAATATCAATGGTGACCAAGGTGCCGCCCAACGTCATTTGCCGCAGCGCCAACTCATGCTGTGGATGCGACTCGAGGAACGGGTGGCGCGCCACTGCAACCTTGGGATGCGCCTCCAGCCAGCGCGCCAATTCAAGAGCAGAAGCCGCTTGCGCACGCACGCGCACCCCAAGCGTCTCAAGCGACTTGCCCAGCACCCACGCGGTGAACGGCGACATCGTGGCACCCATGGTCCGCACCATGGTCCGCACCTTGTCCACGTACTCGCGCGAGCCCAGCACCGCGCCGCCCAAAACCCGGCCCTGGCCATCGATGTGCTTGGTCGCGGAGTAGACAACAGCGTCGGCCCCAAGTTCCAAGGGCCGCGAGCCAAGGGGCGTGGCGAACACGTTGTCCACGATCAGCATGGCGCCGGCCGCATGCGAAAGCCCAGCCACGAACGAAATATCAACCAGGTCTTGCATGGGGTTCGATGGCGACTCCACAAACACGGCATCGGCGGGGGTCGCGAGCGCCCGCTCCCAATCGGCGGCCACGTGCCCGTCAACGTAGTCAACGACTATCCCCCAGCCGGCGAAGTACTCGTTGAACACCACGAGCGACGATCCAAACAGCGCGCGCGAGGCCACGAGCCGCGAGCCCTGGCGCAGCAGACACGCGAGCGACACGAACACCGCAGCCATGCCCGTGGCCGTGGCAAAGCAGTCCTCCGCGCCCTCGATAGCCGCGAGCCGCTCCTCGAACATCGTCACAGTGGGATTGCCGTAGCGGCTGTACTGGTAGCGATCGATGTCGCCGTTGAACGCCGCCTCCGCCTCAGCCGCGTTCGCGTACACGTACCCCTGCGTGAGGAAGATTGGCTCCGCCATCTCCTCGAACGGCGTGCGGTGCACACCCCCGTGGACGGCGATGGTGTCAGGGCGTGGCTCAGTCATGGGGACAGATTACCGGCGCGTGCCCGACGCCGTGGCTGGGTTTGCCGCAGAGGCGTCGGAAGGGGCGCTGGTTGCGTCATGGCACGGCGAATTCCGTACGGATTTGCCGTTTGGTTGGACCATTTGTCGGCGGGTTGATCCGATCTCTCACGCCCCGCTAGACGTAGGGGCGAAGGAAAAGCACGCAAAAACCGACTAGACATCCTATGAAAGTGTCGCTAGAGTCACTTTCACTCAGCAAGGAGGCTGTTGGTGACCGAGCACATTCCGGTAAAGCAAGGGGCTTCTCAAGCGGCGTCCGCCGTAGCCCCAGCACCCGAGTCCAACGCCATTGCGAGCCCGGTTCGCCTCAAGTCGCTAGGTGTCCTCCTTGGAACTTTGCGCATTGGTCCCGTGCTGATCCTGCTGCTGCTGGTGGCGATCATGTCACAGCTCTCGCCGGTGTTCATGACGGCCCAGAACGTGGGAAACGTCTTGGTGCAGAGCGCCGCGATCGCGATCCTGGCTATCGGTCAGTTGCTCGTGATTCTGACGCGCGGCATCGACCTCTCTGTGGGATCCACGCTGGCCCTCGCCTCGGTGGTGGGCGCCCTCGTCTACGCAGAAACGGGTGGCGGCGCGGCCACGATCATCGCAATGCTGCTCGCGGGACTATTCATCGGAGCTCTCAACGGCTTTGGCTACGTCTACGGCAAACTGCCCCACCCATTCATCGTCACGCTGGCCACGCTGAGCATCGCTCGCGGGCTCGCGCTTGGACTTTCTGGTGGGCAGCCCATCTCCGGTATGCCAGACATCGTCAACACCATCGGTGCTGGCTCGGTGGCCCGCTGGCTGCCCAACGCCACGTTCCTGGTTGCGGGCGTGGCCATCATCGTGGCCTTCCTGCTCACGCGAATGGTGTGGGGACGGTGGATTTACGCGGTTGGCGGCAGCCCAGAGGGCGCCCGCCGCCTGGGCATCCCGCGCAACTGGGTCTTGGTCTCGGTGTACTTGATCAGCGGGCTGCTCGCGGGCGTGGCTGCCATCGTCTACTCCGGGCGCCTCAACTCCGGTTCCCCCACGTTCGGCCAACTGGCTGAGCTCGATGCAATCGCCGCCGTGGTGATCGGCGGTGCGAGCTTCCTTGGCGGACGCGGCAAGGTCAGCCACGCACTCATCGGTGCACTCATGATCGGTGTCATCCGCAACGGCATGAACCTGCTCAACATCGAGGCGTATCTGCAGCTCATCGTGGTGGGCCTCGTCATCTACATCGCTGTGCAGACGGACGTGATTCGCGGACGCCTCGAAGCCAAGTTCCGAGTGTTGAAGGCGGCGGCAGAATGACCACCACTCACACCCTGTCAGTCAGCGGCGCCACCAAGCGGTTTGGCGCGGTGCGTGCGCTCAACAGCGTGGATCTCCATGTTGATGCGGGCGAGGTGCTCGCCGTGCTGGGGGACAACGGAGCGGGCAAGTCAACACTCATCAAGTGCATCAGCGGGGTGCACCGTCTGGATGCAGGCACCATCGAACTCGACGGTGAGGCCGTGCACATGACAAGCCCCGCAGTGGCGCGCGCGGCAGGCATCGAGACGGTCTACCAAGACCTCGCGCTCTTCGACAACCTGGACTCCACCGCGAACTTCTTCGCTGGGCGTGAGGAAGCCGGCCCCAGTTGGCTGCCGCGCGGCATGCGACTCATGAAGCGCCGCGAGATGAACAACCACGCATCCCAACTGGTTGGCCGGCTCAAGATCAACATTCCCGCCAAGGCGTCCTCCGTAGGCATGATGTCCGGCGGTCAGCGCCAAGCGATTGCAGTAGCACGCGCCGCGGCCTTCGCCTCAAAGGTGGCGATCCTTGACGAGCCCACAGCGGCCCTTGGCTTGCGCGAGTCTCGCCAAGTACTGGACCTCATCATCCGGCTACGCGACGAGGGCTGCGCCGTGATTGTCATCTCGCACGCCATGGACCACGTCATGGAGGTGGCGGACCGCGCCGTGGTCATGCGCAGAGGCACCGTGGTTGGCGAGGAAGTTCCCAGGCCAGAAAACCGGAATCGGCTCGTGTCGCTGATTGTGGGGGGTGACGACTGAAGCCATCCAAACAGTCAGGGCCCGCGCGGCACAAGGCAACGATGCCGCCGCTCGGGTCACGTGCGAAGTACGAACAAAATCAAGGGAGATTGGTAATGAGGAAAAGGTACGGTCTTGCCGTAGCAGTTGCGACTAGCGCGCTGCTATTGACGGCATGTTCAAGCGACGAGCCCACAGAAAGCACAACTCCAACTGGTGGCGCTACAGGTGCCGCGCAGGAAGAGGTTGTGATCGGTCTGATCACGAAGTTCCCTGTGGACTTCTACGACACCATGGTGGACGCAGCCAAGGCGTGGGACGAGGCAGAGGCCGGCGCGTCGGTCATTTACGCACAAGGCGAGAGCGGCACGGACGACGAAGGCGAGATCGCAGCCATCCAGTCCATGATCGCGCAGGGCGTGGACGCGATTGCGATCACCCCAACTAGCCCCGCAGTTCAGGGCGACCTCCAGAAGGCCGTTGACGCCGGAATCAAGGTCATCCTGATCGACAACGACATCCCTGACTGGGACGGCAAGACGGCCGTAGTGGCCACCGACAATGGAGCTGGCGGCGAATTGGCCGGACAGTGGTTTGTTGACAACGTGCCGGCAGGCGCCAAGGTGGCGCTCCTCCAGGGCGTGCTTGGCAACCCCTCGCTTGACGCTCGCATCGATGGCTTCCTGAAGGCCACCGGCGACCACATCACTGTGGTGGCAACCGTGGCGACAGATTGCGACCAGACCAAGGGTCTCGATGCGGGTCAGGACATCATCACCGCGAACCCGGACCTCGACGCCATCTACGCCGCATGTGGCCCGCCCATCACGGGCGCGCTCGGTGCCGTTGAGGCTGCTGGCCTCAAGGACCTCATCACGGTGGGCTTTGACGCCTCGCCAGACGAGATCGCGGCCATCGCGGCTGGAACCCAGACCGGTTCCGTTGCTCAGTTCCCAGACAAGATGGGCAGCATGGGCGTCCAGGCAGCATTCGATGCAGTCATGGGCAAGTCCGTTGAGGCGCTCATCGACACGGGCACTGACATGGTTACCGCTGAAAACGTGAAGGATTACCAGTAGTCCTTCATGCGCGCGGTGCCGTGCTGCCTGGGGCGTGAGCTCCGGCAGCACGGCACCGAGTCCCCGTGGTTCACAGATAGGAGGTTGGCGTGGAACTTGTACCCGGTGCGCTGATCGACAGCCACGTGCACCTCTGGGACCTCGATCGCTTTACGTACCCCTGGCTCCAAGAGGAAGGGGAGGTGCTGCGACGCAACTACCTCCCCTCCCACTTGGCACAGCACCAGGCGGGCTTGGGAATCGCGGGATCGGTCTTTGTGCAGGCCGATTGTTTGCCCGGCCAAGCACTCGCCGAGGCTCGCTGGGTCCAGCAATTGGCCTACGGCGGTGCCTCCATCGTGGGCATTGTCGCCGGAGCGCAACTTGAGTTCGCGGACGGCCTGCTTGAGCGGCTCGAGGTACTCGCAGAGATACCGCTCGTGGTGGGTGTGCGCCGATTGCTCCAGGATGAGGCGGCAGGCTTTGTGACGTCCGACGCGATGGTGACGGGCACGCGCCAGCTTGCCGAGTTTGGGCTCACCATGGACCTGTGCATTCGCGAGTGGCAGTTGGCTGAAGCGGCCGCACTCGTTGACGCTTGTCCTGCCGTGGAGTTTGTGGTGGATCACCTCGCCAAGCCAACCATCACCAACAGTGCATTTGCGGCTTGGGCGAGCGATTTGGCGCGGCTCGCCGAGCGGCCAAACGTGCGGTGCAAGCTGTCCGGGCTGGCAACGGAGGCCGATGAGCCGATGCGCAGCGCGGAGGCCTTGCGCCCGTGGCTCGAGCACGCGATTGCGGTGTTCGGGCCCGAGCGTTGCATGTTTGGTTCCGATTGGCCCGTGCTCGCCACCGCGCGCACCTACGAGTGGTGGGTGGACGTAGTGCTGAGCGTGCTGAGCGGCTTGGACCAGCACGAGCGTGAACTCGTGCTTAACGGCACGGCAAGCGAGACCTATGATTCCCGCAGGCGTTCCGCACAATTGAAGGAGTGGTGACATGGCACTCACAGATGAGGCCATCCTGCGGATAAAAGAGATGATCGTCAGCGGCCAGCTCAAGCCGGGCGAGCGCCTCCCGCGCGAGGCGGATCTCGCAGAGACGCTTGGACTGTCGCGCAACTCCCTCAGGGAAGCGGTGCGTGCTCTTGCACTCATCAACATCCTCGACGTGCGCCAAGGCGACGGCACGTACGTCACGAGCCTTGACCCCCACTTGCTGCTCGATGCCTTGACCTTCGTCGTTGACTTCCATCAGGACGACAGCGTCCTGGAGTTCCTGCGCGTGCGCCGGATCCTTGAGCCCGCTGCCGCCGCGATGGCAGCGCAGCGAGTCACCGACGAGGAAATCCAGGCCATGCAAGTGATCATCGATGCGTCGCACACGGGCAGCACGCCCGAGGAAGTGCTTGCGTACGACATCGAGTTTCACCGGCACATCGGCGCCGCCGGGGGCAACTCGGTGCTGGCGTCTCTCATCGAGGGACTGTCCGCGCCAACAAATCGTGCGCGGATTTGGCGCGGCCATACTCAGGCTGGCGCTCAGGAACGGACGGCAAGGGAGCACCAAGCCGTATTGGACGCATTGACGGCGCGCGAGCCTGAGCTCGCCCACGCGGCAATGGTTGCGCACGTAGCCGGCGTGGAGTCGTGGCTTCGCATGGTGCGCTAACTCATAGGATCTTCAACCAAACATAGGATATTTATGCCCAGGAATGGGCATGCTGTAGCAAATCGGCCCATGGTGGGCCGCTAACATAGGATGAATACGAGCATTGCCTCACGGCTGGCTCACCATCGAAAGGTGCAAGGATGCCTACGTTCGTCTCGCTCGAACCCAAGGACGTACGTTTCCCAACGTCCCGGGAACTCGACGGCTCCGACGCCATGAACCCCGAGCCGGATTACTCGGCTGCGTATGTGGTCATTGGCACCGATGCCGGCGATGGGCTCGAGGGTCACGGATTCACTTTCACCACGGGTCGTGGCAACGACATCCAGACGGCGGCGCTGGCAGCGTTGCGTCCGTGGCTCTTGGGCCGCGACGTTGACGAGCTGCTCGCAAACCTGGGCGCCTTTGGACGGGAACTGACCACCGATGCACAGTTGCGGTGGCTTGGCCCTGAGAAGGGCGTCATCCACATGGCATGTGGCGCCCTCATCAACGCCCTGTGGGATCTGCGCGCCAAGCGGGAAGGCCTGCCGCTGTGGCAATTGCTCGGACGGTTGAGCCCAGAGGAACTCGTAGCGATCGTGGACTTCACCTACCTCACCGACGCCCTCACGCCCGATGAGGCGCTCGACATCTTGCGGGCCGCGCTCCCTGGGCGCGCCGCGCGCGAGGCAGAGTTGATCGCCAAGGGCTACCCCGCGTACACCACCACTCCGGGCTGGCTCGGCTACTCGGATGAGAAGCTCGTGCGGCTGTCTCGCGAAGCAGTCGCAGACGGCTATTCGCTCATCAAGCTCAAGGTGGGGGCGTCGGTTGAGGAAGACGTGCGCCGGATGGGTCTCGCGAGGGAAGCGGTTGGCCCCAACGTTGGCATTGCCGTAGACGCCAACCAACGGTGGGAAGTGAGTGAGGCCATCGACTGGATGGCGCAACTTGCTCGCTTCAACCCGCGCTGGATCGAGGAGCCCACGAGTCCCGACGACATCCTGGGCCACGCCGCCATCCGCGCAGCCATTGCCCCCATTGCGGTCGCCACCGGCGAGCATGCCCAGAACCGCGTGATCTTCAAGCAGCTGCTCGCGGCCAATGCCATCGACGTAGTGCAGATCGACGCGAGCCGTGTGGGAGGCGTCAACGAGAACATCGCCATCATCCTGCTCGCCGCCAAGTTTGGCATTCCTGTATGTCCTCACGCCGGGGGCGTGGGCCTGTGCGAGGTGGTGCGGCACCTCGCCATGTTTGACTTCATCGCGGTGAGCGGGAGCACGGACGATCGCTTCATCGAGTACGTGGACCACCTTCACGAACACTTCTTTGACCCTGCCGTGGTGGAACGCGCCCGGTACCGCGCGCCGTCCATGCCGGGTACCTCGGCGCAGATGCGCCCCGAGTCTCTCGCCGAGTACGCCTTCCCTAACGGACCAGTGTGGGCGGACGGCTGAGGAGCATCCGTGCGATGGGCACAGACATCATACGTATGCTCTATATTGGTGAATGACAAACCATCGCCAACGACGTGGGCCTAGGAGAGCGAATCGCATGAACCGCGATCGAGATCACGCGGACCAAGGGCGTCAGGTGGACCGCCGTGCCTTTGTGGTGGGGCTAGTCCCCGAGCTCCGCGACGACTACTTGCGCCTGCATGCGGAGGTGTGGCCCCAAGTGGAGCAGACGCTTCGCGAGTGCAACGTGACCAACTACTCCATCTTTGTCTTTGACAACACCCTCTTCGCCTATTACGAATACGTGGGCGAGGATCACGACGCGGACATGGCGCGCATCGGCGAAGACCCCGTCACGCGCGAGTGGTGGGCCCACACGGACCCATGCCAAGTGCGCATTGCCCCCGAACGCACCCCCGGCGCGCGGTGGCAACCGATCGACGAAGTGTGGCACCTCTCGTGACGCCAGCCATTGACGCCCATCTCTCGGGTCGCGAGCTAATCGGCAGCACCGCGACTGCTGCGTACGGTTTGGCTGTCGCATGACTGGAGTGACACGGCCGTTAGTGACCCCGCCCACCCCAATGCCACCGAGAGGCATCGGCTTTGGTGGCGCGAGCGTCGGGAACCTGCGCCGCGCTATCAGCGACGAACAGGCCGCGGCCGCCATTGCCAGGGCGTGGGAACGGGGTGTTCGCTACTACGACACGGCTCCGCACTATGGGTTGGGGCTATCCGAGCGCAGGCTTGGCGAGGGTCTCAAGCGCTACTCGCGTGCTGACTACGTGCTGTCCACCAAGGTGGGCCGCTTGATTGTGCCGCGCCCCTCGCCCCTGGCCCAGGACGACGATGGCTTTGCGGTTCCCGGGGATCTCATGCGGGAGTGGGACTTCACTCTCGATGGGGTGCGACGCTCCCTCGCGGAGAGTCTCGAGCGGTTGGGACTGGCCTCGGTGGACGTCCTCTATGCCCACGACCCTGACCAGGCTGCTCCCGGTGCGGCACGCGAATCTCTCGCAGCCCTGCAGCAGCTCAAGCGTGAAGGGCTCGTGAAGGCGGTTGGCATCGGCACCAATTCCGTGGCCGGCCTCGAGGAACTCATCACCGAGGGCCTCATCGACGTGCTCATGCTCGCCAATCGGTGGACGCTGCTGGACCACGTGGGCGCGCTGCCCGTGATGGCGGCGGCGACGGCACGTGGAGCCACCGTGGTGACCGCCGGCGTCTTCAACACCGGATTGCTCGCCACCCCGCGTCCCCGGGCGGACGCGCACTTTGACTACGGCGGCGTAGACGCCCAACTCCTGGATCGCACGCGCCATCTCGCCGAGGTGTGCGAGGCGCACGGCGTGGACTTGCCAACCGTGGCCATCGCCTTCGGTGCGCTCCCTGCCTGCGTGACCAACGTGGTGCTCGGCATGAGGTCGCCGGAAGACGTGGACAGCAATCTCAATCGCTTCGAGACCGAGGTGCCAGCGGCCGTGTGGAGCGACCTCGCTGGTGCTGGCCTCATAGACCCCAGAACAATCTCCTAACCTACTTAGAGAAAGGTGGCGCACTCATGCTCGCTGCGGAATACGTCATAGGCGCTGGCATAGAGGTATCCACGGGCAAAGCCCCGGCCCCCGGTCCCGGCGAGGTGCAGATCGCGGTGGCGTTCACGGGCATCTGCGGTACGGACCTGCACATCGCGCACGGGGCGATGGACGAGCGCACGGGACCGCGGCGCGTCATCGGCCACGAGATGGCCGGCACCGTTGCCGCGCTCGGCGACGGTGTTGGCGAGTTCGCGGTGGGCGACGCGGTGACCGTCATGCCGTTGCTGTGGTGCGGCACGTGCCCCACGTGTTTGGCAGGCAACAGCCACATCTGCGAGAACCTCACCTTTGTTGGCATTGACTCTCCGGGCGCCCTCCAGGAGCGCTGGAACGTCCCGGCGCACATCGTGGTGCCGCTGCCAGCGGGCATGTCGCTGCGTGATGCCGCGCTGGTTGAGCCAGTGGCGGTTGCGCACCACGACGTCACGCGTGGGCGCCTCGCGGCGGGCGAGCAAGTAGCGGTGGTTGGCGGTGGGCCCGTGGGGCTGCTGATCGCGGCGGTTGCTGCCGAACGAGGCGCCGACGTTGTGGTCATCGAGCCCGATTCCTATCGCAGGGGTGTCATTGGCGACCTTGGTTTCGCAACGCTCGACCCAGCCAATGACGATGTTGCGGCGCGCATCGCCGAGCGCTCGGGTGGCGCAGGGATAGACGTTGCATTCGAGGTCTCGGGCTCCCAACCCGGCCTCACGACCGCGCTAGCAGTGTTGCGGCCCCGAGGCAGGCTCGTTGCCGTTGGCATCCACACCGCGCTGAGGGAAGTGGACCTCAAGCGCATCTTCTGGCGCGAGCTCGAAGTGCTGGGCGCGCGCGTCTATGACCGCAACGACTACGACGCTGCCGTCGCACTCATCGCCAACGGTCACATTCCCGTAGAGGCCATCATCTCCGAGGTGGTCCCGCTAGCACAGGCGCCTCAGGCCTTTGAGACGCTCAGCCGTGGCGGCAGTGTCATGAAGGTGCTCGTTGATTGCAGGGAGGCAAACGCATGAACGCGTCAAATACCAGCGCATTTGATCTGACGGGCAAGCTCGCGGTGGTCACTGGGGCCAAGCGCGGCATTGGCTTGGGTATGGCCGTGGCACTGGCCGACGCTGGGGCAGACATCGTGGGCGTCTCGGCCACGCTCGAATCCAGTGGCAGCGCCGTCCAGGAGGCTGTGGAGGCACGTGGCCGCTCGTTCTCCGCCCACCGCGTTGACTTTGCTGACCGGGCCCAAGTGGAGGGCTTTGTTGCAGACGTCACCGATGCGGGGCGGCCCGTGGACATCCTCGTGAACAACGCGGGGACCATCGCCCGAGCACCCGCCACGGACCACACGGATGAGGACTGGGACCACGTCATCGAGGTGAACCTCTCGAGCCAGTTTGTGCTGACGCGCGGCATCGGGCGGCAAATGGTGGAGCGCGGCTCAGGCAAGGTCATCTTCACGGCCTCCATGCTGAGCTTCCAAGGCGGCATCAACGTGGTGGGTTACACCGCGGCAAAGAGCGCCATTGCCGGTATCACCAAGGCGCTCGCAAACGAGTGGGCGTCCCACGGGGTCAACGTCAACGCCATCGCGCCCGGGTACATCGCTACCGACAACACTGCAGCGTTGCGCGCGGATCCGGAACGCAATGCGGCAATCCTCGGCCGCATCCCGGCCGCCCGGTGGGGCGCTCCGGAAGACCTCGCCGGCGCCGCGGTGTTCCTCGCGAGCCGCGCCTCGGACTACGTGCATGGCACGGTCATTGCCGTTGACGGCGGGTGGCTGGGACGATGACCGACACTCTCGCGGCCCTTGCCGCACTTGGCGTGGTGCCAGTGGTGGTTGTCGACGACCCCGCGAACGCGCGTCCCCTCGCGGACGCACTGGTCGCCGGCGGCCTGCCCACCGCGGAGGTCACGCTGCGCACGCCACAAGCGGTGGACGTGATCAGGGAATTGGCCCAGCACGGCGGCATCCTGGTTGGCGCCGGCACGGTGGTGAGCACCAGCCAGGTGGAGCAGGTGGTTGCTGCGGGCGCGCAATATGTGGTCTCGCCTGGCTTCTCCGTCAGCATTTCGCACGCGTGCCGCGACGCAGGCGTTCCCCTCATCCCCGGCGCCGTCACCGCTACCGAGATCCAGGCCGCGCTAGAGGCGGGCCACGATCTGGTGAAGTTCTTCCCCGCCGCGGCGCAGGGCGGGCTCCCCACCGTCAAAGCGCTCAGCGCCCCCTTTCCGCAGGTGCGCTTTGTGCCAACCGGCGGCATCGACGCGCAATCCCTCCGCGACTATCTGCGCTTCCCCGCAATTGCCGCGGTAGGTGGAACGTGGATTGCACCCCGTGACCTCATTGTGGCTGGTAACTTCGAGGAGATCGCGGCGCGAGCCCGGGCGGCGACGCAAGCAGTTGTGGAGGAACGATGACGCTCACGGTGCGGCCCGCCGCCGAATGCCGATACGACGTAGTGGCACTCGGTGAGGTGATGTTGCGGCTTGATCCCGGTGAGGGCCGCATTCGCACTGCGCGCGATTTCCGCGCATGGGAGGGTGGCGGCGAGTACAACGTTGCCCGCGGCCTCTCGCGCTGCTTTGAGCTGCGCGCGGCCGTGGTGACGGCGCTCGTCGACAACGAGGTGGGACACTTGGTTGAGAGCCTCATCGCTGCGGGCGGCGTCGATACCTCGTACATCCAGTGGGTCAAGGGCGACGGCATTGGCCGCGACGTGCGCAATGGCCTTAACTTCACCGAGCGCGGCTTTGGCGTGCGCGGCGCCAAGGGTGTCTCTGACCGCGGCAATACGGCGACAAGCCAAATGCGGCCCGACGCGTTTGACTGGGATGACCTCTTTGGTCGCCAGGGCGTGCGCTGGCTTCACACGGGCGGCATCTTTGCCGCCCTCTCGGATTCCACGGCGGAGGTGGCCATTGCGGCCACCGAGGCCGCACGCCGCCACGGCACCGTGGTGTCGTACGACCTCAACTACCGTCCCAGTTTGTGGCAGTCGTTTGGTGGGCTCGAGCGCGCGCGCGAGGTGAATCGTCGCATCGTCACCTCGGTGGATGTGCTCATTGGCAACGAAGAGGACTTCACCGCATCGCTTGGCTACGAAGTGCCCGGGGGCACGGCGGACCTCTCAGAACTGCATACGGACGGATACGCGCGCATGCTCGCACGAGTTGCGGATGACCTCCATACGTTGGAAATTGCCGCGGCAACCCTCCGCACCGTGCATTCCGCAACGCGCAACGACTGGGGCGCCATTGCGTGGTCACGAGACACCGGAGTGGTCACGGCAACCCACCGCGACAAGCTGGAGATCATGGACCGCGTTGGCGGCGGCGACAGCTTCGCCTCTGGCCTTGCCTACGGCCTCATGGAGGGCGCCGATCTATCCCTAGCACTCGAGTACGGCGCCGCACACGGCGCGCTCGCGATGACTACGCCGGGCGACACCAGCATGGCGACGGTCGCCGAGGTCAAGGCGCTGGCGGCCGGTGCAGGAGCGCGCGTCCAGCGGTAGGTGCACTCCGCTGGTCGGGTTCCGCTAGGCGGGCTCCGCTCAACTAGGAGTCGCACGGAGAGCGCCGTCGCTCCCACGCGTTCGCGATGTGTTCGCGCATAGTGGTCGCCGCCATGTCGCCATCGCCAGAGACGATTGCTTCAAGCACGGCGCGATGCTCTTCAAAGGATTTGTAGGCGTCAACTTCCGTTGTGTTGCCCGTGAACCGCGTGCTTTCGCGTGCCCGCGCAAACATGGTGCGCGTGATGTTTGCCGCGAGCCGGATGCCGGACTGCTCCATCACCACATGGTGGAAGGCCGCATCGGCTGTGTTGTAGTTGGTGAGGTCATGGAAAGTGGGAACTGCTCGTTCAAAAGCCGCCCGCAATTCGGCATTGCGTTCCGCGCTCTGACGAGCGGCGGCGGCGCGAGCCATGGTCGCTTCGAGGCTCGCGCGCACTATCGCAATCTCGTCAAGCACATCCAGGGTGTCGTCGTGGTCAACGAGCGCGGACAGCACGTGGGGGTCAAGCACGTTCCATCGTGAAGGTGGATTGATGACGGTGCCCCGTCCCTGACTGGCAGTTACCAGGCCCTTTTCTTCTACCCGCTTCACCGACTCCCGAATGACCGTACGGCTCACAGCGAATCGCTGGCTGAGTAGGCCTTCGGCGGGCAGGATGTCGCCAGGCGCGATCTCACCGGTGACGATGGCCGTCACGAGGTCGTCCACCACCGCCACCCCAAGCGGTGCCGCTCGAACGCGCACTACGCCGTCGCCAAGGATCCTCAGCGGGGGCGGTTCATCAATGGGAAGCATCTCCGTGGCAGCGGACATCACACGATTCCTTGACTGGCGGGGGGATCCAGCCACGTGGTTGCGGGCGGGACAAGGAGCTCCAACTCTTCCCACAACGGATCGGGGATGTGCGTCCCAGCCGATGCAATGAGACTCGCGATCCTGCTCTCACTCGTGATGCCCACGACCGTTGCGTCGATTCGGGGATCGCGCAGCGAGAACTGGAGCGCGGCCGTCGCCAAGTCGATCCCGTACCTCGCGCACAGCGAGTCCATCGCGGCGATCGCAGCGAGGAGTTCGCGACTCGCGGGCTTGTACGCGTACTTCGTCGACTGCCCAGGGCGCGCAAGAATTCCGCCGCCATAGACTGCCGCGTTCAGCACTCCTACCCCGAGTTCTACGGCGTGACTGAATAGCGCGTGGGCGCTGCGATCAACGAGAGTAAACCTGTTGTGGCTCAGGATCACATCAAATACACCGAGTTCAAGGTACCTGTGCAACAGTGCCGTGTTGCCGGTAGCAACACCAATCGAATCGGCGAGCCCCTCGTGACGGATACGCACTAGTGCTTCAACGGCACCCCCGGAGGATGCCATGTACTCGAAATCAAACTTGTCAGGATCGTGTAGCAACAGCAATGGGACCTTCTGGACGCCAAGTCGCTCCAGACTTTCTCGGAAGGACTCGCGCACGCGGGCAGCGGAGAAGTCGCCCATGGCAGCATCGACTTTCGTGATGATAGAGAAGTCCTCGGGAACTCCGCCAGCCAGCGCTATCGCCTTGCCGATGCGACGCTCGCTGGCCCCATCGCCGTAGTTGTTGGAGGTGTCGACGGCACGAATGGGGCTCTTCAGCAGTGCAAGCATGAAATCCACGGCAGCCGATTCACTGACGTCGTAGCCGTACAGATTGGGTATGGAACCCAAAGGCGAGGCGCCGGCGATGATGGCCGACGTCACCAACGGGGTTTGACCAATTCCCCTATGCCAATCCCTAGGCATCCGCCTTTGCCGCCCTCATCAGCGCACATCTACCTGCACGGACTGCGAACCGTGATCTATCGAGAACCGATAGCGTCCGCGCTGCACGCGCTCCACGTTGCCGGCCGGATCGGTCGCGACGCCTGCAGACGCAAGGACGGCATCCAGCAATCCGCCCATAGCGGGGGAGTCCGGCAGGGTTGCGACATACCAGGCGTTCGCGCGCCGCGTGATGGCGGCGCTGCCGGTGAGGTAACCAGAGCCGAACACGGATAGCACTTCTGCGTCAGCCACCCGCACGTGTTCGCTCCACAGCGCTCCAGTACCCTCAAACTCACCATCGAGGGCGATCGTGGGTGGTGTGCCGGCGCCGTCCCTGCGGGGGTCCGGTAGAGCGAGCGGAGCGAACTCTTCTATGCGCACACCGAGCGTCTCCTGCAGCGCTCCCAGGTAGCCGCCGGAGGTGATGTGCATCCTGCCATCGACGATTCCGGTCTGGAACGTCACCACGAGGTGGCCGCCGCCTTCAGCGTAAGCAGCGAGGTTTTCGAGCGCCGCCGAAGCGGCGCAGAAGAGGCTCGGCACGATGACTGCGTCGTACCCCGACAAATCGGCGTCGGCTTTCACGAAGTCGGTAAGAACGTTGCGCTCGTACAGCGCGCTGTACCAAGCGAAGACGTGGTCTACGTAGCTCACTCGCGTAGGTACCGCCGCTTGCTCGAGACTCCACCAGCTATCCCACTCGAAGACGATCGCGACCCGCGCATCCATTCGGCTGCCTGCGATCGCCGCGAGCGCGGCGAGGTTGGCGCCGAGTTCGGTGATCTCGCGCCACACCCTCGTGTCGGTGCCCGCGTGCGGCAGCATGCCCGAGTGGAACTTCTCTGCGCCGGCCACGGACTGTCGCCATTGAAAGAACAGAATGCCGTCGGCACCGCGTGCTACCGCTTGCTTTGACCACGCCGCCATCTGACCAGGCACCTTGGGCGCGTTTCGCACACGCCAGTTCACTGCGCTGGGCGCCTGCTCCATGAGGATCCAGGGCTGGCCGTTGCGCAGCGAACGCATCAGGTCCCGGGTCATCGCGGCCCTCGCGGGGCTCTCCGGATCGGCGGGATCTGGATACGAGTCGTCGGAGACAACGTCAACCTCTTGAGCCCACGCCCAGTAGTCGGCACCCTTGAAGAAACCCATGAAGTTTGTGGTCACAGGGATGGCTGGTGTCGCCTCCCGCACGATCGCAGCTTCGGCCCGATAAAGCTCGATCAACTGATCTGAGGTGAAGCGGTCAAAGTCGAGCAGGTGCGCCGGATTGCCGAATGTCGGCGTCGCCCTTGGCGGCTGCACCTCAGCGAACTCCGAATACCGCTGCGACCAGAAGGCAGTTCCCCACGCCGAGTTGAGCGCTTCGACGCTGCCATAGCGAGCCTCAAGCCACTCCCGGAACGCGTCGGCGCTCGTTTCGCAATAGCAGTGGCTTACGTGACAGCCGTACTCATTGTTGATGTGCCACATCGCGAGCGCGGGATGATCGGCGTAGCGTTCGGCGATCTTGGACGCAAGCCTCGCCGCGAGCCGGCGATACACGGGAGAGCTTGGGCAGTATTGCTGGCGGCTACCTGCCGAGAGGCGCACGCCGTCCTTGGTGACCGGCAGTACCTCGGGGTAGCGATGGGTAAGCCATGGGGGCGGCGAGGCTGTCGCCGTGGCGAGGTCCACACGCACGCCGGCTGCGTGCAGTCCATCCATGACGCGGTCCAGCCAACCGAACTCGAATTCTCCCTCGCGCGGCTCGAGCATCGCCCATGAAAAGATGCCGAGGCTCACCATGGTGACGCCCGCCTCCTGCATGAGGCGGGCGTCCTCTTCCCAGACCTCTTGGGGCCACTGCTCGGGGTTGTAGTCCCCTCCGTACCAGATCATCTCAGCCCTTCACGCCGCCAGTTGCGAGCCCTGTCTGCCAGAACCGCTGCAAGTACAAGAACACCACGACCAGCGGCAGGATCGACAGGAACGCACCAGTGATCACGGTCGAGAACAGCGCTTGTGCGCCGCCGCCCGCTGCCGAGGTTGCCTGCTGCTGCGCGAGCCCCACGGTCAGGGGCAGTAGCTTGCCGCTATTGAGCATGATGAGCGGCAGGAAGTAGTTGTTCCAGGTCGCCACTAGTGTGAACAGCATCACCGTGACCATGCCGGGCCCGAGCAGGCGCAGAGACACCCGCCAGAAGATCCGCTGCTCTCCCGCTCCGTCAACCCGCGCGGCCTCCATGAGCGAGTCCGGTACCGCATCGGCCGCATATACGCGCATGAGGAACACGCCGAACGGGCTCACGAGCGAAGGCAGAATTACGGCCCACGGCGTATTGGTGAGATGCGCCGACGAGAACAGCAGATACGTGGGGATCGCCAGCGCCGTTAGGGGGATCATGATCGCGCCCAAGATGATGGCGAACATCAACTTGTCCCCAGGGAACTTGTACTTTGCGAAGGCGTATCCCGCCATCGTCGCAAGCACCGTTGCGCCCACCGCGCTGACGGTCGAGTACAGGACCGTATTCAGGGTCCACCGCAAATAGATGCCGTCCTGGTACGTGAACACGTCATGGATGTTCGCGAACAGGTTGAAGTCATTGCCAAACCACAGCCCGAACGTTGTGAAGAGGTCGCCATTGCTCTTCGTTGAAGACATGAAGAGCCAGATGAGAGGCAGGATGAAGTAGAGCACGCTCATCCACATCACCACCGTCAGCAGGTTGCTGCGTCTTCCGCGGTTGGCGCCCTTGCGTCGTTTGTCGGTGTTGGACGGCTTGTCCGGTGGCGCTGCCACGTGCGTCAACTGGGCGGTCACGACTGCACCTCTTTCTTCTGCATGCTCAGTTGCACTACGTAGGACACGATCATGATGACGAATCCCAGCAAGAAGGCGATCGCTGCGGCGTAGTTGAGGTCCTGGTTCACGAAAGCGAGGTTGAACGCGTAGAAGTTAGGCGTGAAGCCCTGCGGGATCCCCGTTGGCGAAATCTCCACCAGCAGCTTCGGTTCATTGAAGATCTGGAAGCTCCCGATGACGGAGAAGATGACGGTCAGGAGGATGGCGGGGCGAATCATTGGGATCTTCACGCTCCAGGCAAGTCGAAATTGGCCCGCACCGTCGATCTCAGCGGCTTCATACAACTCGGGGGGAATCGACTTGAGCGCCGCATACATGATGATCATGTTGTAGCCGACGAACGCCCAAGTAATGATGTTCATGATCGAGAACAGGATGAGGGAATCCGAGAGGAAGTTCGCCGGCGGCAATCCGAGTGCGCGGCTGATCTGACCGGTGAGTCCAAAGTTTTGCCCGTAGAGGTAGCCCCACATGAGTACGGCGACTACGCCGGGCACCGCGAAGGGCAAGAAGATGAGGAGCCGCGCAGCCTTGCTGCCGCGCGCTCGGCCTGAGTCGAGAGCGAGCGCAAAGAACAGCGCGAAGCCAAGCATGATTGGCACCTGTATAAGGAGAATCAGTGCGGTGCGTCCCAGCCCGAACAGGAAGGCCGGGTCCTGGAACGCGCGCACATAATTTCCGAGCCCCACGAAGCTCACGCCGCCCACGAGCTTGTGCGCGTAGAAGCTTAGGTAGCCCGAGTAGGCGAGCGGTGCAATGAACATCGTCGCGAACACGGCGAAAAATGGAAGGACGAACCCGTAGGCAACGAGGTTCTGCTTCCGCTTGATCGCATTGTTCATCTCGAACTCCTTCGCGTTGGTGTGCGTTGGGCGAGGCGGCCCGGGGTTCACCCCCGGGCCGCCCGCGTGTTAACCGGCGTTGACCGTAAAGCCCTGCTGCTTTGCGTAGTCGACAAGCGCGGCTTGCCAGTCATCAAGGCCCGCAGCGAGATCGCCCTTGGCCGCGACCGCGGCCCCGAACGTGTCATTGCCACTGGAGTAGGCGAACTCCATGAACGGGAGCCACTGCCAATCGGTGTCTACCGTGGTGGAGATCTCCGCGAACAACTTGTTGACCTGCTGTCCCCCGTAGAACTCAGGCTTCTGGTCCACGAAGGCCGGGTCCGCGAGCACCGAGTTAGCAGTTGGGAAGAAGTTCTGCTTGGTGCTGAACAGCAACGCTGGTGCTTGCGCGTTGTTGATCCACTTCGCCAACTCGTAGGCCGCGATGGGGTTCTTTGTGGTCTTGAGCACTGCGTCTGCAGATCCGCCCTGGTTGCCCGAGGCCGGCTTGCTCGCGTCCCACTGAGGTAGCGGAGCGGCGCGCCACTTACCCGACGTGTCGGCTGCGGCACCGGAGAGGAAGACCGGAGCCCACGCCGCCGTTAGCCAGCCGGCGTAGTGGCCGCTGTTGAGACCCGCGTACCACTCATCGTTGAAGTCAGGGTCAACTGAGACGAGGTCGTTCTGGATCATGTCCTGCCAGTAGGCCATCACCTTCTTGGCCTCCGGGCTGTTGATGTTGATAGTGACAGTCTTGTCGCCGTCATATCCGAAAGGCTTGACGCCTGCTGCCCACAACAGCCCCAGCCATCCAGCGCCCTGGCCGGGCGCCATGTTGGAGATGTAGGAGTCCGTGTTCGCCCGCACCTTTTCTGCGGCGACCTTGTAGTCGTCCCACGTTGCTGGCGGCTCCGTGACACCTGCCGCCGTCATGATGTCTTCGCGGTACAGGTTGCCCATGGGGCCAGAGTCCTGCGGGATCGCCAGGATCTGGTCGTTGGAGAGGACTTGCTTCCAGACCCACGGCACATAGTCGCCCGCGATGTCTGCCGCGCCGTATGGCGTGAGATCGAGCAGGTCGCCGGTCTGTGCGAACGACGAGATGAATTGGTACTCGAGCTGGATCACGTCGGGACCGCCGGTGCCGGCCTTGGAGGCTGTGCGCACCTTTGAGTAGTGGTCCAGTCCTTGGCCCACGTTCTCAACCTTGACGTGAATGTTCGGGTACTCCTTCTCGAACAAATCGACCTGTTCCTGAATGTCGGGTACCCAGGTCCAAAATGTCAGGTCGGTGGGCGTGTTCAGCGCCGCTTCGCGCTCCGCGTCCGTGATCTGCCCGCTCGCGCCGCCCGTGCTATCGGGATTCGCACCGTTGGTGCTGCTCGTTCCCGGGTCTGCCGTGCATCCAGCGAGCGTCAATGCAGCCACGGCGGTGATCGAGGTGATCGCGACCGCGGCTCTGCGTGCTCCTTGCCTCATGATTGCTCTATTCTCTGTGGTGGTGGATTGTAAACGGCCCCGGGGTCGGGGTCGCGTTGCTCGACGAGGACGGTGACGCCCCACGGTTCGAGAACGATTGGTGGTTTGCCGCAGCGCTGCGGCGGGTGAGCGGTAGCAGGCTGGGGCGACCAGTTGCTGATGAACCAGACGCGCTCGCCGTTGCTACTACCTGAGGTGACCGTCACGGCGGCGTCGACCTGCCACTCGCTCGCGCTCTTGATCGGTACAGCCCAATGAAGAATGGACGTCGCCAGCGCGAGATCGGGCAGCGTGCCCACGTACGTGACGCGGCCCTCACCGTGCTTGCGCGACGTCACCGCCGGCCGGCCCGCGTAGATGCCCGAGGCGTATACCGCCTCAACGTCTGCGCCGTCGGCGACCAGAGCGTCGGCCCAACCTTCACCCCGGCCGCCACCAAACGTGGTGCCGTCGATGCCGACAGGCGCCTCGAGCGTCGAGTACTCGTCGTACCAGACCCCTGCCGCAGCGGCCAGACGCCCGGGAGCGCGTTCGGGCCGTGCCCTGGCGAGGTCGTCGCCGTAGCCGGTTCGGATGCCGACCACGAGGTGACCTCCTGCTTCCGCATAACGCACTAGGGCGTCGAGCATCTCGTCATCGGCGACGTAGAGCGTAGGCACTACGAGAGTTGGGAACTCAGCCGCGAAGTCCGCCGCGTCGCGTTCCCGGAACTGATCGGCATGCACGATTCTGCTCTGGACGCCGGCCTCGAACGCCGCACGGTAGTAGCGATCGAAAATGCGCAGGTATGACGAGCGATCCGGGCCGCCCTTGGCGTCGGCGAGCGGCGGATAAAACTCAAAGCTGTGTTTGGTGTCGATCGAGTAGAGCAGGGCGACATCGGCGTCTGGCACGTACCCCTTGAGTGCGGGCTCCAGGTTGCGCAAACGGTGACCGAGCTCCGCGATCTCTCGGTAGATGCGACCGGGCTGGCCGCTGTGCGGCAATACCCCGCCCCAGTAGGTCTCGATCCCGTAGTGGGGAGTTTGCCACTGCCAGTACTCGATCATCCGAGCGCCGCGGGCCACAAGCGCGAGGCCCGCCAGCGCGATCTGGCCCGGGTACGGCGTCTGGTGCTGCCAATGGGACTGCCCGATGGACTGGGCGTTCGTCTCGGTGACCAGGAAGGGCGCCTGTGCAGAGCTGAACATGCGGTCGCCCTGTTCGAAGAGCGCCCACACCCCAGACGTCCACCATTTTGCGGTGCGTGGCACCTCGACCCCAATGTGGAGTGCCTCCTGCATCATGTAATACGGGTTTCCCGCCGTGACATCGAGCTCGCGCACGAGTTGGCGGTCGTCGATTGCCTCGCGCTCGTACGAGATGCACGTGGTCACGAACTGGGTTGGACTCGCGTACTCGCGCACGATGCGTGCCTGCCACGCAATGAAATCCGTGACGAGTTCTGCCTGGTAGCGGCGCCACTCAATCTGATACTGCGGCGAGTGGTTGCCATCGGGGCGCCAGAGCTCATCCCAGGTGCGGATGCGCTGCGACCAAAACGTGAGCCCCCACTCGCGGTTGAGTGTCTCGACATCCCCGTAGCGGCCCTCGAGCCAGCGCACGAACCCGTCAAACACTCGTTGGTTGTGGAGCAGGAACGCGCCGGGTTCATTGTCGACTTGGTAGCCGATGACCGCAGGGTGGTTTGCGTACCGCGCGATCATCGCGCGGATCACCCCCTCCGCGTAATGACGGAACAGGGGGTGCGTGATGTCGACCTCCTGACGCCATCCCCAGGGTTGGCGCACCCCAGTGGCCTTCTCGCCTGCAAGATCGGGATCCATCGCGCGCAGCCACGGGGGCACAGCGTAGGTGGGTGTGCCGAGCACAACGGAGATGCCGCGAGCGTGCGCGCCGTCGAGCACGGGCTGGAGCCAGTCGAGTTGATACACGCCGGGCTCTGGCTCCCACGTGGCCCACACGGACTCGCCTACACGGATAACCGTGAAGGATGCCTCCGCCATCAAGTCGAGGTCTCGCTCGAGGTCGCCATTCACGCGGTACTCGTCGTAGAACGCTGCTCCGAACAGGATCTGTTGGGGCAACATGTGCGCGTTGGCCAAGTCTCACTCCATTGTGGCTAGGTTGCGGAGATGTTACCGGCAACATCTCCTCAAGGATTGAAATGTTACCGGCAACATCGCCTCGGGCACCATCATGTTGCCGGTAACATTACGGTGTCAAGTTCAAGTCGGTAACGTTATGGTTACGAGACGTATATCCGCGGAGGGAAGATGACCGAGGCGCAACCAAGCGTCGAACGGCCCGCCACCATCTATGACGTGGCGCGCGCGGCAGGGGTTTCCCATCAGACGGTGAGCAGGTTGCTGAAGGGCTATGAGGGCATCCGCCCTGACACCCGCGACCGTGTTGATGAGGCGATCCGCGAACTCGATTACCGGCCCAATCTCACGGCGCGTTCCCTGACGACAGGCCGCTCGCACCGCATCGCGACACTCACGCACGAGATCACTCAAGTTGGTCCGAGCAAGATCCTCGAGGGCGCCACCATGGCTGCTCGCGACGCCGGCTACTTGCTTGACGTCATCACGCTGGACGTCCACAACCCGGCGGCGATTCGAGAGTCCATCGACCTTGCGATGCAGTTTGACCTCGCGGGTGTGCTCGCACTCTCGTCCACCGACGAGGTGACGAACGCTGTTGAGACCTCGACATTCCGGGTGCCGATCTACCTGGCCACGGGCCACGACAGACTGCTGACCGACTTTGCGCCCGTCGATAGCGGTCTGTTCACCGTGGTGCGTCACCTAGCCGATCTGGGGCACCGTGATGTCATGCACATCGCTGGCCCTAGCACCTGGGTGGGCGCGCGTAACCGCACCCGCGAGTACGAGGCTGCGGTCCTCGCGCTCGGCCTGAACTCGCGGGGCGTCATTCATGGCGACTGGTCTGCGCGCTCCGGCTATGAGGCGATCGCGTCATTGCCGCGTGAACTGCCCGCGACCGCCTTTGTTGCGGCCAACGATCAGATTGCGCTCGGTGTCAACTTCGCCCTCAGTGAGCGTGGCTACCGCGTACCGGACGACGTGAGCGTGACGGGCGTCGACGACACCCCGGAAGCTGCGTATTTCTCGCCGCCACTCACGACCCTTCGGATCGACTTCAGTGCGCAGGGTAGCGATGCGGTTCAGCAGCTACTGGCGCTCATCGACGGCGTAGAGCCGCCGCCACTGTCACCGCGACGCCCCGAACTAATCGTGCGTAGCTCCACCGGGCCAGCCAAGGCGCGCGAGTAAGCAAGGCCTTCCGGCCCGCGCGGCGCTTGCTTGGGCCCCGGACCTGGTTCAGACGTCATAGAAGCGTGACGCCGTGCGCCACGCCAGCAGTTCGCGCTCCCCAGGGCTGGCGGAAAGCTCGTCGAGGACCATCGCGAGCCATTCGCCAGGGGCCAACTGTCGGGGCAACATGGCTGATATTGGCCAGTCGCTGCCCACCATTGCCCGATCCGCGCCAAAGGCATCGAGCGCGATCCTGAGCCACGGGAGACACGCGGACGTCACGTCCTGGTCTTCACGTAACTCGGGGGGCATCCCGGAAAGTTTGACACTCACCTGGGGCATGGCGGCAAGTTGACGGATTTCCCGTTCCCAGGTTCCGTCATCACCCGTAGCGACCGGCGGCTTGCCCAGGTGATCGAGCACCACCGGTAGCTCCGGGACCTTCGCAAGCAACGTGGTGAGCGCTGCAAGCTGGTGATGCCGGATGCACGCATCGAACGGCAATCCCGTACGCGCCAGTGCGCGCAAGCCCTCGAGCAGGCCGGGTTGCTCAAAGAACTCCAACGGCTCATCCTGCAACAACCTGCGAATGCCTACGGTGGGGCCGGCTCCGCGCAGCGCCTCGATCTCAGTCACGACGCCGCTGCCACGCTCAAGTGGTGCGTGCGCGACTACGCCCATCAGCTCCGGCCAGTCCAGGGACTCCGCCCAGGTCACCTCACCGGTCTTGCTCGCTGGGCCCGCCTCGACGAATATGACGCCGGTGGTGGTGGGGGATCCGGAGCGGTATTCCGCAGGGAGGTAGGGGCGGTCAAGCTCGCCTTCCAGCCAGGAGTACTCGAGGGCGGTCGGATCCCAGATGTGCACGTGACTGTCGATGACGCGCTCTTGCACCTTCGTCATTTTGCTCGCTCCCACACTTATGCGATGTAGTACGAATATTAGTGCGGGCTACACCAGCCGAGCAGACACCTCACCGCCATTGGCCCTGTGCGCAATCACCTTCGCGCCCTCCACCGTCACCGTGATCTCCTCGGCGCTGCCATCGGCGCCAACGAGCCTCACTACGTGCGTTCCGGGGCGAACGCCAGGGAACACGTCAAGTTCCAGCCCCTCCGCGTAGTCGTATACCGGCTGCTCGATGCCCACCCCCCAGGGGATGATCGCGCCTGGGCGCGCATACAGCGGCAGCGAATCGAAGTCGTGGGTTTCCGTCACCCAACGGCCGCCCGTCACCTGCTCGCCGGTGAGGAGCGAAGTCCACACGCCGTCGGGCAAATAGAAGCTCACCTCACCGGTAGCCGACATGACGGGGGCCACCAATAGCGAGCCGCCAAGCATGTATTGGCGGTCGAGGTAGCGGCACGCGAGGTCGTTAGGGAACTCCAGGAACATGGGCCGCAGCACGGGCGTGCCGCGTGACGTGGCCTCGGACGCGGCGCCCAGCAGGTACGGCATGAGGCGGTTTTTGAGCCGCGCGAAGGCGCGTGTGATGTCCACGGCCTCGTCGTCGAACGCCCAGGGGACGCGGTACGACGTGGAGCCGTGCAGCCGCGAGTGCGAGGAGAGGAGCCCAAAGGCGAGCCAGCGCTTGAAGACGGCGGTGTCCGGCTCGCCCTCGAACCCGCCGATGTCGTGGCTCCAGAACCCAAAGCCGCAACTCGCAAGCGACAGCCCGCCGCGCAACGACTCGGCCATCGACACAAAAGTGGGGGTGTTGTCGCCGCCCCAGTGCAGCGGCATCGCCTGCCCGCCAACGGTCGCGGAGCGCGTGAACAGGATGGCCTCGCCCTCGCCGCGCTCCTCCACGAGGACGTCGAACACCGCGCGGTTGTAGAGCTGCGCATAGAGGTTGTGCATGAGGTACGGGTCGGTCCCGTCATGCCACAGCACGTCCGTGGGCACGCGCTCACCGAAGTCGGTCTTGATGGAGTCCACGCCTTGGCGCAGCAGCCCGCGGATGATCCCCTGGAACCACGCGGTGGCCTCCGGATTGGTGAAGTCCACGAGCGCCATGCCCGCTTGCCACCAGTCCCACTGGAAGACGCGGCCATCGGGCCGCCGGAGTAGGTAGCCCTTTGCCGCGGCCTCCTCGAAGAGGGCTGAGCGCTGCGCGATGTACGAGTTGATCCAGACGCTGACCTTGAGTCCGCGGTCATGGAGCCGCGCGAGAAGTGCCTCTGGATCCGGGAAGGTTTCGGTGTCCCACTCGCCAGACATCCACGTGAACTCGCGCATCCAGAAGCAGTCAAAGTGCACCACCGCGAGCGGCAGGTCACGCTGCTCCATGCCTTCAACGAAGCTCATGAGCGTGGCCTCGTCGTAGTCCGTGGTGAAGCTCGTGGACAGCCACAAGCCGTACGACCACGCGGGTACACGCGCTGGGCGGCCGGTCAAACCGGTGTACCGATCGAGCACCCCTTTGGGTGTGCCGCCACCAACGACGAGGAACTCCAAGACCTCGCCGGGCGTGGAGAACTGCACGCGCTCCACGTTCTCCGTGCCCACCTCAAAGGACACGTGACCAGGGGTATTGACGAGCACGCCGTAGCCCGCGGAGCTCAGGTAGAACGGAACGGATTTGTACGACTGCTCGGAGCTCGTGCCGCCATCGGCATTCCAGATGTCAACGGACTGGCCGTTCTTGACGAACGGCCCAAAGCGCTCGCCCAGCCCGTAGATGGTCTCGCCAACGCCCAGGTCCAGCTGCCCCAACATGTACGCGGAATGGGGCGCTCCGCCGTCCTCGCTGTACCCCGCAACGCCGGATGGGTCCGCGCTCACCGGCGCGTGATCGGCGAGCGCCATGTGCGCGAGCGCCTTGTGCCCAAGCCCCGTGAGGCGCCGGCCCTCCCACGCGAACTCAACGGAAAACGGCGCGCCTTTGGTGACCCGCACCTCCAGTTGGCCGGTGGTGAGAACCGCCTCGCCATTGCCCGACGCCGTGGTTGCCACAGCGTCGGCCTCGCCCGGGAAGTTGAAGCCTTGGGAAGCGTCGCCTCCCGCGTGATGAGTCACACGGACGCGAGCGATGCCCTCGTACGGGGAGTCAATCTGGACTGTGAGGGTGGGCGTGTTGAGGGTATCGCCCCTGGTCCTGATGGGTTTGGCGGTAGCGAGGAGGCTCAGCGCGGTGGGCGTGGCGGCGAGTTCGTAGGTCTCAGCGGAGTACGCGGCGGTGACGCCGTCGCGAAGTCCCCAGAAGCCGTCGGTGAACTTCATGGCTTGAGTTCAGAATCGACGCGACGGTAGGCCGGCGGCAACCCAGCCGTTGGCTGGGCCCTCGAAGCCGTCGAGGATGTTGTACGCGGGCCCGTAGCCCGCCGCGGTGGCGGCCATTGACGCGCCGATGCTGCGCTGGCCAGAGCGGCACAGGAACACGATGGGCGTGCCGGGCTCCACGCCGGTGGCTTGGAGTTGCTCAACGAACTGCGGGTTGGGCACGCCGCCCGCGTGGACCCACTCGATGAAATGGGTGGGCACGCCAAGCTCAGCGGTATCCGGAACCCCCACCTGTTCCCACTCGCCAACGGTGCGGACGTCTACTAGGAGCGCCCCGTCCTTGACCATGTCCCAAGCTGCGGCGGTAGTGACATCTCCTGCGTACTGGCTCATGGTGTGAGTCTAAGCGCGCGCCCTATGCGGCGGCTTCGAGTTTCGCCAAAGGGGCAGTGGCTGGAGTCAAAGCGGCCACCAAAGCGGCTCCTATCAGCGCCCACGAGGCGCCGCACGCGAGGACGGCGGCGCACAGCACCAACTCCCATGGGAGCCAGGAAGCTGCCAAAGCGTATTCGCCTGCCAAGGCGTTGGGTATCAGGAATGCTGCGACGAGGAGTCCAGCGCCTAGTCCGAGCAACATGCCGTGACTCTGGGCCACGAGGTATTGCACGGCGGCTGCCGTGCGCGCTGCCCTGCGCGAGAGTCCAAGCGCCTCGCGCGCCGCTGTCTCTCGAGCGGTGAGGGTGGCGGTCGCGGCTCCCACGGATACGCACATTAGCGTCACAATCGCGAAGACCGCCAAGAAAATGGGAATGGAGATACTGGCGTAATAGAACTCGCGGGGGGCGGAAATCCCGCCTTCGCAACATGTGGACGCTTGCCATCCGTCGGCGGCGACCATGGGCGCGAAGATCCCAATCAGTCCGCATGTCGCGAGTGCGGCGATAAAGGCGGGAATCGTGGACTGGCGAGGTCGCGCGAGTATCGAGTCACCGGCAACCATCACCGCCGTGCGTGGGGATTGTGCGAGACGTTGAGCGTGCCACGGCAGCGTTGCACGGAGCACCTCGTGGGCGAGCATGATCCCGCCCACCAATAGCACGATCGCGGCGACGAGGGTGAGCAGCACCCACGGGCCCCCCACGCCCACCGTCGCTGCATAGAGCAGCACCGCGAGCGATGCGAACCACGCCATGGCGAGAGGCTTCACGTTCACCCTGCGTGACGCTTCCGCCTCCGTGAGATCAGTGACGGGCTTGAGCGCCGCAGCAGGCTGTACTCGGGCCGCCCAGAACGCTGGGATGGCACCGATTATCAGCGAGAGTACTAACGCGAGGACGATGGCGCCCAGAGCAATAAGCGGAGAGAACCAGCCCGCCCACGTAAGAACCGCTCCCTCCGTGGAGGCCTTGATGCGGCCAACATGGACGGCCGCGGCGGCGGCTCCTAGAACGTAACCAGTCCCGCCAGCAACAACTCCGATCAACGCCGCCTCGACGCCTGTCGCCGTGATGATCTGGCCTCGCGTGGCGCCGAGCGCACGAGCTGTCGCCACCCAGCGCGAGCGGACCTGTGCCTGAGCGCGTCCTAGCGCAAAGGCGGTCGCCATGATTCCGGCGAGGAGAAGGCCTACCCCGATTGCGGAAATGACGAGGTACGCCGTCGCAGCACTGTCGGTGGCCGAACTGTACATCGAGCGCTCTTCTGGAGCGGGCGTCAATGTGTTGATCCACAACCAGTTGCCGTTGCCGGACACGGTCGCGGACCAACCCTCCGGTGGCTGCAGTTGGGTGCCCTGATCCCGGGAATGGTATTCATCCAGAGATTGTGAGACGAATGAGGGTGCATCGTCCCAAGAGACGTACCCGAATGGCATTTCTATGTTCATTCCGGGAGCCGACACTGAAGACTGGGCCATTCCGCTGACTATCAACGCAGGCTCGAGAGGTACTACAACCGGGTCTTGGGTGGTCTCGGTCCAGAACTCGATTTCGAGCGTGATCGCATCACCAATCTCAACGCCGTTGTCGTTGGCCCAGTTGGCGGCCACGGCAATCTGACCCGGGCCGGGGGCGGCACCTTCCACCAAGCGAGCGTCCCAGTTGACGTCGCCGTAATAGCTGAGGACGCTCATCCCCTCGGCACCCGGAAGCGCCGCAGGGACAACGATGTTCGCAACCACAGAGTGGCCTTCTGCGTTCGCAGCATCGATCCCGGCCGCTAATTCATCGTGAGTCATGTCCTGCGGCAAGCTCACCTCTACCGAAGTCTCTCGCCGGGGTCCCTCGAAGGCCTCGATAGTCTTCGCAGTGCTGGCCATGGTGCTCGCCATGAGTACGCCAAAGACGGCGATGCCCACTGTGATCGCGATGAGCGCCCCCGCGGAGATCGCGTAGCGACGCTGAGCGCGCAGTTGTTCGCGTGCTAGTGCCCAGATCATCGTGGCCCTCCAACCGGCCTTGCGAGCCGCCTCATCGCTGCACCCCGGCGAGGGCGTCGAGGCCCGCAAGCACGGCGTCGGGCGTGGGGTCGGTGACGTGACCGGCCACCTGGCCATCCGCGAAAAGTAAAACCGTGCCCGCGTACGAGGCGGCCGTTGGATCGTGTGTGACCATCACGACCGACTGGCCCAGTTCGCGGCAACTTTGCCGCAAGTGAGAGAGGATCTCGGCGCTTGCATGGGTGTCGAGGTTGCCGGTTGGCTCATCGGCCAGGACTATGCGCGGCTTGGTGATGAGCGCGCGCGCGATCGCCACACGCTGCTGCTGGCCGCCGCTCAGCTCAAAGGGTCGGCGCTCGAGTTCGTGGCCAATGCCGAGCATTTCGGTGAGCGAATCGAACCAGGCGGCGTCATGCGGCAGCCCATTGAGTCGCAGCGGCAAGATGATGTTGTCGCGCGCGCTCATGGTCTGCAGCAGATTGAAGCCCTGGAAGACAAAGCCCACCACGCGGCCACGCACCTTGGCGAGGTCTTTGTCCTTGAGCGCGGTGATCTGTTGGTCGCCCACCCAGACGTCCCCAGCGTCGGGCCTATCCAGGCCGGCAAACAGGTGAACCAGCGTTGTCTTCCCGGACCCTGAGGGCCCCATGACCGCGGTCAGCACGCCCTCGGCAATGTCCAGGTCAACGTGATTGACGGCAGTGACGGCGGACGCCCCACTGCCGTACCTCTTGGTGAGGCCGCGCGCCTTGAGTGCCAGGGCTGGTTGGTTCATGCGCCCGACGCTACGGCTGGGTTGGCAACGGGCGCGTCGGACCGTGGGATGGAGTTTGGCGATACCGGGGTATGACGGCGGGGGAGGTTGAGGCGCCTCAGTCGGCAGGATCCAGCACCCGCCCAACGAACAGGATCGCGCCCGTTGTGGTGTCGCGGATGACGTAGATGAAGGGCTGATCGGCGATCACTTCGAGGGGCGGGTCGATCGGCGCGCTTCCAGCCGTCACACCAATCACGGTCGCCGCTGCGGCCTCCGTGCCCTTCTCGTCAACGATCACTTTGACGGCGTGAGCCGCGGAGCTGATCTGCAGTTCCGGCCCAATGCCGTCCAGGCCGATGACGTCGAAGAGGCCCGTGACGCCAAGCTGCGACTCCATCACGTCGCGCAGATCCGTGCTGGAGGTGGCGGTGAACTTGGGCAGAGCCAGCAGGAATTCGGTCTCCACGAGGCTCGCGTCCACGTCACTGAGCACGGCGGGGAGATTGTCCTCGATCTCGGCGAAGCGGCCCTCATCCGGCACCAGAATGAGCATCTCGGTGCCGCCCCCAAGGTACGCCTTGGTGCCCGCCACCCAGCCGTCCCCGGCTGCCGCCTTGCCCATAGCGTTGGCCTGGTGCATGAGCGGCACGGTGAGGGTTGACCCATCTAGCTGGGTGAACGCCTGGTCGGTGGTGGTCTCGCGTTCGAACGGCTGATCCCAATCGCCCTTCATGTACACGGTGTTGGCCAACATCACGCGTGACTGATCGTTGAACATCTGGGGCTTTACCAGGTCTTTTATGAGATTGTTGGTGCGCTTGGCGATCCAGCCATTGATGCGTTGTGCTGCCTTGTCGGGATCTTGCACCATGGGCACCGGCTCCGCGCCCGCGCCAAAGTAGGTGGCGAGCGCCACGCGGTAGTCCTCGTTGGGGGTGAAGGCGCTGTCCGTGAAGAGCCGGTTGGCGATGTGCAGCACCTTCCCCTCTTCGCTGGATTCGAGGTGCTGGTCAAGCGCGTTGAACGCGGCGAGCCGTTCGTCGCCAGATGCTGGAAAACCAAAGAAACCGGAAAGTGCCTGTTCCACGCCACCCGTGGCGCCAGCGTCGGCCATGCCAAAGGCGAGGCCTATCGATGTTGGTGAGATGGCCGTGTTTTCGCCATCCATGCGGGCCGCAAGATAGATCCGCAGCCCGGCGTCGTTCATGCCCGTGACGAGTGCGGGGACATTGGAGTCATCGGGGGAGGGGCGGTCAACCACGGGGTCCGCGGCCGCCGGCGCACACGCGGCGAGCAAAAGGGCAGCCGCGACAACGGCGGCAGGGTGGGCCTTCATACAAGTACAACGCACCCGCGTTGGGTTTCGTTGGGAGTCACTGGCTGGGACGCGCGAGCCCCGCCTCGAACGCCATGACCACGGCCTGGACGCGGTCCCTCGCGCCAAGCTTGGCGAGCACGCGGCCAACGTGGGTCTTGACGGTGGGCTCGGCGAGGAACAGTTGTGCGCAGATCTCCTGATTGGAGCGGCCCTGCGCCATGAGCAGGAGCACTTCGCGCTCGCGTTCGGTGAGGGTGTCAAACTTTTCGGCGCCCGACGTCACGGGCAGTTCCGCGAGCCGGCCAAGCAAGCGGCGGGTTGAGGACGGCGCAATGACAGCGTCGCCTGCGTGGACGGTGCGGATGGCGTGCAGGAGGTCCTCGGGCGGGGCGTCCTTGAGCAGAAATCCGGACGCACCGGCCTTGATTGCCGAGACCACGTACTCGTCCAGATCAAACGTGGTGAGGATGATGACGCGGGCATCAGTGGAGGCGGTCAGTGCGGCGCACGCGGCTATGCCGTCCATGCCTGGCATGCGGATGTCCATGAGCACTACGTCCACATTTGCAGGGGGAATGAGGCGCAGCGCCTCGTCCCCATTGGCCGCCTCAGCGACTATCTCCATGTCCGCTTGCGAGCCGACCACCATGCCAAAACCCGCGCGGATGAGCTGCTGATCGTCTACGAGCGCTACGCGGATGGTCATGACGCGAGTATCTCGCGCGTGCCGAGCGGCAGGCGCGCTCGCACCACAAAGCCGCCGCCGGCACGCGGACCCGCGCCCAGGCTGCCGCCAAAGAGCGCAACGCGTTCCGTCATGCCAACTATCCCCGTGCCCGAGCCATCGCCGCGCGCCGCCGCGCCCCGGCCGTCGTCGCTGATGGTGAGGCTGATGGCGTCTGGATCCCACGTCAGCTGGACGTACGCGGTGGGGCCGGGACCCGCGTGCTTGAGGACGTTCGTGAGCGATTCCTGCACCACGCGATAGAGCGTGAGACCCGTGCCGATGGGGAGCGGGCGCGGCGTGCCGGTGGTGACGAACGAGACGTTGAGACCGCCTTCGCGCATCGCCGCAACCAGCACCGGGATGTCATCGAGAGACGGTTGCGGACCCATCGCCACGTCACCGTCGCTGTCCCGCAGCACGCCAAGTAGTGCGCGCATCTCCGCGAGCGCGGAACGGCTCACTTCCGCGATGGTGTCGAGCGTGCGGGCCGCCGCTTCCGGATCGGTGCGCGCGGCAAACCGTCCGCCGTCAGCCTGGGCAACCACCACGGACAGGGTGTGAGCAACTACGTCATGCATCTCGCGAGCGATGCGTGCGCGCTCGGCCGCTGCGGCCAACTGAGCCGATGCCGCGGTGTCTCGCGTGAGCGCCTCCTCAAGGGCGCTGGCATCGGCCTCCGAGCGCCGCCACAACCAAAACAGCACGGAAGTGGTCGCGGCGAAGAAGCCAACGAGCACCCACGCGAGCAGTTCCATGCGCACACTCTATTGCTGGGCGGGTTTGCCCCTCTGGGCCAGGGCATCCGCGAGCTTGGCACGGAAGCGCTCTTCCGGCGTGGGGCCGTTGTGATCAGTTGCCAGGCGAGCGCGAAGGGCGCGGGCTTCCGCCTCGGCGCGCTTTTGCGTAGCCGGATCGGCGGACATAAGTCGCGTTGTAAGGCCCATCGCGTCGCGAGCGGCGCCCTCGAGGGCGGTCATGAGGGCGGTGCCGTCTCGCAGGAGATCTTGTGGCGGGAGCCCCGCGCGTTGCGCGAGCCAGGTGACACCTGGGCCGTGGTCCAGGGTGGTCATGAGTCCTCCTAGGGGTCGTTGAGGTGGTTTGCGGCGCGGTCGAAGTCGGCGTGAATTTGGCGGATGTTGCTCTCCTGGGCCATGCCGAGATCGCGGAGGGTGGCACCGGTGAACCGGCCACCGTCCGTGGTGTCGCGGAACCAGAAGGACAGGGGCGCGTCGAGAACCTGCGGGGCCAGGTTGAAGGCGGCGACGTTGCCGTCCCAGAGGACGGTTGGCAGCACAGATCTGAGTGCCTGGATGTAAGAATCCGGGTCGCCCAGCCGTTCCGCTTCGAAGCGAGCCTCGAGGACCTCGTGGAACGGCGCCTGCTGATACATCCCGACGCCACGGCGGCCTTCCCTTCCCTCTTCGCCGCGGTACGCGACGCCAGAGTGGAAGCCCAACTCGACTTGGTAGAGCCAGTCGGATATCGAACGCCGATCGGGAAGGCCCGTGACTTTGTAGTAGACCCTGGTGGTGTCGGTGCGCAGGTGATGGAAAACGTTGATCCACTGGACGCCGGTGTGGAATCCGGAAGCTGACGGCGAGGCCTCGACCGCCGTCTGCATGACCCGCAACAGCATCGCCGTTGGTATCCACTCGTGGGTACCTGGATGGAGGCCGCGGAAGGCGCCTTTGACGTACTCCTTGCTTGGGCGGTGGGTCCACGCCCAAGTAAGGCGCGGCAGGCCATACCCATGGGCCGGGGAGCCTCGTGCCATGGCTTTCATGAACACGAGCAGGTCGCCGCCCACGGCAGTGACGAGCGGAGGGTCGGTGTCATGCGGAGGACGCGGCGCGCCGTCAATGGACCCCGGCGTCACCCCAGACCGGCTCCATTGCATAGCGTCGATCGCGGTGCGTAGCTCCGTGTCGATGGTGTCTACGTTCGAGGGAATGCCAGACTTGAGCGCAGCGACGTACGCATCCCCATATGCGCGACGCACCTGCGTTCCGACCCCGGCTTCGCCGCCGTGGGCTCGTGCCCACGTCCAGAACGCGGTGCCCGTGGCCTCCTCTTTGGTGTGATTGCTCTCGGTGAACCACTCGAGAAGGGTGGGCGGAATGTCACCGCGCTGGGCCACGGCGTTGGCCGCGGCCATGGCAGAGGTGGCCGCTGTTGGCGCTGGCCACAGCGGTGACATCGCTGACGCACCTTGTGCCACGTAGGTGCTCTCGCGGATGTCACCTTGCAAGCGCGTGTCTGCGTCAGCGATGAAGGCGGTGACGTGTCCGGGCAGCGCACTTGCGATCGCGGCCAGGATTGCCGCCTCGTCCTTCTGGCCGAACAGTTCGAAAGCCTGCCGCAGCGAGCTCGCAAGGGTACGTTGTGCTGCCTCGATGCTTCCGTCGTCCGGAGGGTCGTTGTCGTCCGTGGGTTCGGCGAGCGCGGCGCGAAACACGGCCGCAAGTGCGTCAGCGTCATTATTGAGAGTGGCGACTGCCCCAGTGATGCTTGCGAGGAGCGTCTGCCGGGTGGTGTATTCGGCACCTTCATAGGTGGGGAGCATGTCGTTCCACTCGCGGATTTTGTCCCCTACGGGTCCCGGCGTCGAGGCGACCATGAGCGATGCGTCGTCGCCGGAGACGTCGATCCAGAGCCTGTGGCTCTCGCCGCCGCCGCTGAAACGGACGGTCTCTCCAAGTTCCTCGTCGTCGTTGCCGTCTGCCTCGTCCTCTTGGTCCTCTTCGCCACCAATCCCCATTCGCCTCAGCAGCGCCCTTGCTTGGGTCACCAGGAAGCCGACGATGCGGTCGATGATTCCCAGGACGTACGCCTGCATGCGTTGAATCACCCCAGCCACCTCATCGGGAAGGTCGCCAAGGCCAAGCAGCCCCATGAAGAGATCGATGACCACCACCAGCATGGAGGCAAGCGCTCGCTCCACCACCGCGGCGAGCCCGCCGATGTTCCCCGCGATGACGTTCGCCATGCCCCCTACCACCGCTTGCACAAAAGCGAAGATGCGAGCGGCGTTGCGGAAGATCCACGAACACACTCGGTAGATGAGCATGATCGCTTGCGCTACCGCGCCCGCAGGGTTGAGCAACGAGAAGATGTACTCCGCAGCCTTGACTATGAGCTTTTCGACGATGAATTCGATGGCCGCGTCCAGGATCATGCCCACGATGTTCTCGGGGCTGAGCATGTCCTTGATCATGTTCACGAGGCCCTGCGGGCCTTGAGTGATGAGGGTGGAAAGGATCTCCCACGCGATCTCCAGGAGCTCCACAGCCTCCGGCCCCAAGTGGCGCACGAGAATCTCGCGAATGTTCGGCCAGGTGATGCCCATGAGCTGCAGTGCAAAGGTGACGAGCGACATGGGGTCAAAACTCGTGGGCATCGGGATGGGCGTGCGCAGGCTCGAGAACAGCCAGTTCCAGAACGCTCCAAGTAGGTGCGTGCCAAAGTTGTCAAAGAACTGCTGGAACCCCTGCTTCACGCCCGCGGTGAGGTTGTTGATGAAGTTCTCTGGGTTGTCGGCGATGTCGCTGATGACTTGCTCGATCTGCGCGAGCAGTGACCAGAAGGCGCCGGGCGGGATGCCAACCAGCCGCAGCAGTCCGTTGATGATGGCCTTGACCGGATCGTCAATGAACTCCTCGAGCGCGGCAACGACGCGGCCAATCAGCCCACCTGCCTCCTCGCGCCGTGCCTGCACCGTTGCGTGCGCTTCATTCACCGCCGCGATGGCGCGGGCCGAGACGTCTCGCACAAAGCTGGTTTGAGCGTCCGTCACGCGTGTTGCCAAGCCGTCGAGCATCCCGCCAAACCGCGCCCGCTCTGCGGCAACGAACTCGGGGAACTCGGACTCCATCTGGTCGAACATGCCGTTGATGTCGTCGCGTGCCTGGCGAATGATGGCCTGCGCCGAGGCAATGACCGCATTGACGTCAGACGAGATGGACAAGAGCGTCTCGCTTACGCCGTTGCCAAACTGAGTCTCTGCGCGGTTGTACTCCCGGATCACCCAACCTGGCAGCCCGGCGACGTAGTCGCCGATTGCCACGAGCGTTCCCAGAGCACCCGAGTGACGGTCCTCGATCCACCGTTGCACGGCGTCGAGCGCGTCGTGGAACTCCCGCGAGTGCCTCGCGAGTTCGGCGTCCCAGCGAGCCATGGCGGTGCGCGTGAGGGGATCGAGCAATGCTTGGACTTCACGTTGGGCCTGGTCGTAGACACCTTGCGCGCGTTGCGAGATGTTGTCGCGAGTGAGTTCCTCCCTGCTCGTCATGTTCCCCGAGGCGCCGGTGGTCGCGCCAACCGTGTGCGAGCGCGCCGCCCGCATCGCGGCCACGGCCTGCAGCTGCAGGTTCGCCATATCTGCCTGTGCCGAGTCGATGGCGGTCTGCTCCTCGGCCTGGATCTCCTCAGGCGTGCGCTGTGCGAGTTCGCCCAGTTCTCCGCGCGCCGTGCGCGCCGCCTCAAAGGGACCATCGGGGATTTCTGCAGTGACGCGCGTCTCCATGCCGGAATCGGCGATGCGCTCATCTGTTGCGGCCACGTCGGCATCAAGCGACGTGTTCTCCGGGGGAATGGGATCGGGTGCGGCACTCGCGGCGTCGACGCCCATTCCGGCCGACGCTCGGTCAGGTGGCGTAACCGGGTTTGGCGTGAGTGCGGGGCTGCCCGCGGGCGGCGTCGCCATTGCGTCATACGCACCCGAGACTTCGTCCGACTGCGCTTCCACGGAGCCCGTGACCGTGGCACCGGCGTTCTGCGCCTCTTGCGTTGGGTCCGTTGCGAGAAGTTCGTCCTCGTCTTCCGGGCGGTTCGCGGCTATCGCGTTGCGAATGCGTTCCGTGAGGGCAACAATTTCTGGGCTCGGCGGGGGCGCCCCTCCCAGTTCTGCGGCGACTTCCTCTCGCGCCCGCGCGGCCGTCTCCGAAGCGGGTTCTGCCACGGCCCCTCGCGCATCGGTGGTGTCTTCTTCCGCGGACGGCAAGTCTCGGGCCGAACGGGCCGCGCCCCCGGCCCCGCCAGCCACCGCGCCCCCGCGCGCGGCCGCCGCCGGAGTCGGCTCCGTTGGCGCCTCGGGCATGATGACCTCAACGGCGGGGGGTGCCTCGCCTTCTGCCGTCTCACCTTCTGCCGCCTCGCCCTCGGGCGCACCACCTTCGGCCGCCTCGCCTGCCGCCGCGCCTCCGGCGGGCACCTCACCGCCCGCTTCCACGGCGACCTCAGCCGGCGCCTCCCCAGCCGCGCCGGCCGCTGGAGCCGAGAGAGCGTCGGGCACTGATGCTGGCACGAGGGTGGAATCCGGCGCGGGAACCGGCTCGCCGGGGGGTGGCGGCGCGTTCGGCGGGGGTGGGGCGGTGGCCGCGACCGTCCCAAACAGTCCCGCGAGTGCGGACCGAATGGCCGCATCGAGGATGCGCAGCGACTCCGGCGAGTCCACTCCATAGATGCCAGGAGCGAAGAACAGGTCCTCGTTGCTCACAAAGGCGGGGGCGCCAGCTACGGGCGCATCCGGATGCACGGAGAACCCCGAAACGTCCTCGCCCAGGAGTCCGCGGAAGATCTCCGCGTAGCGCGGGCTGAGGGGCGCACCATCGGGCACCGCTCCGTGTGGCAACTGCACGGTCACATAGGGGCCGTCAGCAGTTGCGCTGAGCGAGGGCGCGGCCGCGAACACCGTCTGGGGAGGGACGTCACGCAGGTCCACCCGCAACGTGGTGCCATCGAGCCGCACCGCGGGCGTCGCGAGCGGGGCCGTTGGTGACCATCCGGCAACGGACCACTCCGCCGTCCCAAGCGGCATGCCCAGCAGCTGGAGCGTTGCGCTCATGCGGACGTCGCCACTGAGGGTGCCGTTGGGCCGGAATGCGGCGCGGCCCGTCACGTCGAGGAAGGGGCGCCGTCCGCTCAGCACCACCTCGCCGCCCTCGAGACCCCACTCGGCGTGGATTGCCTCAAGGCCACCGGCCGTGAAGCCAGCTAGCGGCGCCACGGAGGAATCGGCCGCGGGCCGAGGCACGGCATCGAGCACCCGCACACGCTCGCGGGGAGCGGCGCGCGGGGGTGTCGCCGCGCCGCGGGACTCCGCCTCGGGAGCGGTGCCGGCCTCGACGGTGGCCGTCACGTGCGCGCCGTTCGTCCCGCCTTGGTGAACTGGCGCCGGATGCCTTCCTCAAGGTGGGCGCGAGTGAGAGCCCCATCGCTATCTACCGCAAGGTAGGCGGCCTCGATGGCGGCATCGCGAATCTCGGCGCCCGTGAGCGGATAGCGCTCGGCGAGCTGGGCGAGGCCAAGATCGCCAAGCGTTGGGGTGGTTGACGGCAGCACCCGGTCCCACAGCGTGGCCCGCTCGGTAGGCCCAGGCTCTGGAAACTCCACCATCACGTGGATGCGCCGCCGGAAGGCGGAGTCGATATTGCCAAGCAGGTTGGTTGTGAGGATCACCACGCCCGGATGCGATTCGATGCGAGCAAGCAAGTACGAGACCTCTTGGTTCGCATACCTGTCATGCGAATCGCTCACCTCGGTACGCGAGCCAAACACGGCGTCGGCCTCATCAAAGACCAGCACGCAACGTTCCCGCTCCGCTCGCTCAAACACCGCTGCGAGAGCCTTCTCGGTCTCGCCAATGTACTTAGATACCAGGGCGGATAGGTCCACCACATAGGCGGGAAGACCGGCCGATGCCGCGACGGCTGCGGCGGTCATGGTCTTGCCGGTGCCGGGCGGGCCGTGGAAGAGCGCGATGAGGCCGCCAGCATTGTCATGGTGGCGCGCAAAGCCCCAGTCGTTCACTACGGTCTCGCGATGTTCAAGGCGACGCTCAAGATCGGTGAGTCGCGCGCGGGCGCGCGGCGGCAGCACAACGTCGGCGAGCGTGTGCACCGTGGTGAGGGGCCGTGCGGGGAAGCCGGCCGTTGCCTGCGCTCGCGGCGGCAGCTGGCCCAGCACCCAGGCAACCATGCCGGGCTCGGCGGTGAGCACTGCCGTCGGCTCGCCTGCCGGGACCGCCGTGAGCAGGCCACACGCGCGCAGCGTGCCGTGCTCGCCGAGCATGGCCGCGGCATCGAGGCGCCCTGCGAACGTGCGCGCCATGAGCGTGCGGGCCACCTCAAGGGTGAGGCCGGGGCACTCGGCGCGGTCCGTGAGCAGCGCGTACGCCGCGGCAAATCTCTCGTCCACGTGCGGCGCGATCGCCGCCACGAGCACTAGCGCCTCCGGCGCCGTGAGCCCCGCCATCGCGATGGCCGCAGCGAGCGGCCCCACGCCGTCAAAGCGCTCGAGCGCGGGGATTCCCTCGTCCTCGGCGTCGCTCGCGAGTGGCCGCTGCAGCACGCCGCCCTGGCGCTCCTCGATGCGCACTTGGATGACGGCGTCGAGCGCCTCAAGGGCGCGCCGCAACTCGGCGACGATGATCGCCGCATCGATGCCCTGCGCGGTGGCGGTCATGGCACAAACCTCACGGTGAGCATGGGCGACCATGGCAACGCGAACAATTCGAGCGGGTAGGGCAGCCGCGCCAGCACCACGTCAAGCGGATGGATCGCCGCAACGAGGCGCGCGGGCTCACGCTCCTCGTCAAGCACACCCGCGCGGAGAATCCACTCTTGACGCACAAACTGCGGGCTCGAGGCCGCAAACCCTGGGAGCAAACGCGCAAAGGACGTGAGCACATCGTCCGCCGCCGCCATCACCTGGTCCGTGTGCTCGAGCGGGGGGAGCTTCCCAACCGTCGGCTCCCAGCCAGCGAGGAACGCGAGCAGGGGATCGGCTGGGTCGGGGTTTGTGGGTTCCGCGAGCAGCGCGAATGCCTGCGCGCGCACGGCGGCTGGGTCGCGATTCGGATGCAAGTCAGTTGCGGCGCGAGCTAGATCCGCGAGCCATGGATAGAGCAGCACCACGCCAGCCGCACGCGTCACGCGTGCCGGGTCAATGGCGGCGCCGTGCTCGGCAGCGAGGCTCGCGAGTGCCTCGGCGAGCGCGAGCGCGGCCGGTTCACCCGGCAACGCGGGCCCGCCAAATGGTCCGACGCCGGATTCCCCACCCTCCGATGGCCGCTTCTTGCCGGGCACGGTTGGCACAGGGGAGCCTTCCGCTTGCGGCTGTGGGTTGGTATCCGGCCAACTCGGATCTTCCGCGACGGATGCGGCGTGCGCCTCGGTGGTCCGGGCTGCCAGACCACTGTTATGCGCTCGGACGGCGGTCATGAGTTCCACCGCAAGGCGCTGCGCCACGGCCACGAATTCAGCTTCAATGGGGCCGGCCCCGCGCACGAGCGCCATGAGCCGCAGCGCCGTGGCCGGAACGGGTGGCCGCGGCTTGGGCGTCGCGAGCCACGCCCGGGCACCGGCTAAGGCGTCCGCGAGCACGGTCGCGGCCGGTGACGCGGCTAGAGGCGAGGCGGCGGGCCCGCCGGCCTGACCGTCCCCCAGAGAGTCAGGACCAGCTCGCCGCACGTGCGCTCCGGCGTCCAGCAGCGCCGCGCGAATGGCCTGCGCCCACAGCATGGCGAGCGTGGCCTCATCGACGTCTGCGGGATCAACGTTCAGTTGCACCCTGAGCGAGTCAAGTTCCACATCCGCGATGTCCGCGAGAGATCTATCCAGTGCGCTGGGTAGCGCACGCGCGGCCGCCCGCGCAAAGGCGAGCGGCTCGCCGCCGCGTACGCGCAACGACCGGATCATCACGTCTGTCACCCGTAGAACTCCTTGACCGCGCGGAATTGCGCATCGAGCTTGCTCTTTGCCGCACGGTCCGCTCCGGCAGCGCCCACGGCGGTGCGCAGTGAATCGAGCATCTCGAGGGTGGCTGTCTGTGCGGCCTCGAGATTCCCTGAAGCGGCGGCGAGTTCAAACTCGCCTTGGACGCGCTCTGCGTCGGCAACGTACCTGGTGAAGTTGCGATTTCCTGGTTGCGAGACGGTCTTGAGCGCCTCGATGGTCGATTCCGCAAACTCGGCAAGGATCGGCGCCGTTTCAAAGATCGTGCGGGGATCCCCAGTTGAAACCTTGGTGACCGCAATCTTTCCCTCAAGCATCGAGACCCGGTCGCTCAGCTCGATCATGCGATTGGTTTGCGCCTCAAGGGTGCTGACGCGATGCTCAAGCACGCCGGGGCTCTGGGCGCCCACCTGCAGCGTGAGCATCTGCGCCTTGATTCCGTCGAGCGATCCACTGAGATCGGACAGCTGCGCGTCGTAGCCTGCGATTGTCGCAGTGATCTCCGCCTGCATCGCTTGGGCATCGGCTACCACTTGGTGCACCTCAACCACCGCAGCCTGTGCCTGGGGCACCAGCGTTCCTGCTTGTTTGGCCGAGGTGACGGCGGGAATCCTGCCCGTTGCGATGACCACGTTTGCGGCGTCAGTTGTGAGAACAATCGTGTCGCTTGGGCTCGCACCGCTTGACGGCAAGTAGCCCGTGAGTTTGGTCGCTTCACTCGCAGACATCGCAAGCACCGTGGGAATGTCGCCGCCCTCAGTCACCACGTCTTTGACCGTTGCCACAGCGACGTCTGCGGGGTAGCCGAGCGTTGCCGCAATGCCCAAGATGCCGTCGTGGTAGTAGTTGAGCCCGGGCTGTTCGTAGATGTTTTCGAGATAGTCCGTGTAGCGATATTGCGGGTTCCAGACGGGGGCAAGCGGGTCCTTGATGATCCAGTGCTTGTTCCAATCGGGATTCACCTTCTTTGGCGGGGTGATCACGTAGATGCATTTGCCCTTGACGATTTCCATTCCCTTTGGGCACTTCACCACCACCGGTGGTTTCCCGCCACCGCCCGACGCTGGCGGCGGCACCGGCGGCGAGTACCCGTTGAGCAGCCCAACCAGTTGGTCCTCATACAACTTGAAGGGATGGGAGCACGTGCCACCCAGGAACGCCTCGGAGAAGCCGCGCGGAGGCTCCCAAGCGTGCCGGAACGAACAGTCGAACTTCCACGCGCTCGATTCGTAGTGGATCCACCCCAGCACTACCCCCGCGGGGTTCGCCGAGTGCAAGGCGTCGAGGCCAAACAGTGCACGCGCCCGGAGCAGATCAAGCGCGGCAAAGAGCACCGAGTTAATCCAGCCTGCCTTGTATCCCTTGGCCCCTGGGATGTCGCCGGACTCGATGGAAAACGAGTCGAGCACGGCGATGCTCGCCTCGGGCACTACATCTGGCCCCGTGCCGTTGCGCAAGCGCTTGGCGATGGCTTGCGCAAGTTTCTTTCCGCTAGAGGGCGTGTCTGAGGTCAAGGTCACCTCAAGGGGCGTCTGCGTCAGGAGCTCGTCTGCGGCAAACTTCAGCCACGCGCCGGTGATTTTGCCCTTGACAATGGTGACCTGCACTTTGGGCAAATGGACCTTCGCGTGACCAGCGCAATCGGTCTCGGAGCACAAGGGCGCGTGGGGGTCTCCCTCATGTACTTCAAGCACCGCCGAATAGCCTTCTGCGCTGGCGTCGATAAACGGGTAAGCGGTGGTCGCCGGCGTGACCGGGAAGGTTGCCGTGAAAGGGGTGTCGAGGAATAGCGGTTCCCCATTTTGATCAATGGCGAAGCCGGGGTCGATGGTGAGCGTGGAGCCACTCACGGAACCGGCAAGGCCGGCGTTGATCCCAAAGCCCACCATGCGTGCCACCAGGGTGTCCCGATACCGCAGATTGGTGGTGAGTTGGTTGAGCTCGGGTGCCGTGAGGGTCTGCCCCTCCACGAATTCTGGGTAATCGTTGACCGTCATGGCCGTGTCCTTCTCTAGTCGCCGGGGTGGGGGAGTCGCCCCACCCCGAGCTGGTCGATGGGCCGTTCCTGAGTTCCGCACTCAAATACATGGATGCCGGTGGCGTGGTCGATGACGGACACCACGGAGCAGAGCAAACCGGCGAGGCTCGCCTGATGCGCGAGGACGTCCGTCTCGTACTGGCCCACGTCTCCCTCTGGCACAAGCGTTGGGGCGTCGCCGAACACGTTGAGGTCGGCGAACATGCTCGGCAGCACAAAGCACACGCGCATCGCGACGTGAGCTGGCGCGTACCAGCGAGCGAACTCGGTGGCCTCGGCGCGCCTGCGGTAGTCGCTGAACTGAGCGGTGCTGGGCACAAAGAGGGTTGCGGTGAACGGCTCGGATCCGTAGTCGCCGTTGGGCACCTTGAAGTGCTCCAGGAGGTACGGGCGAGCGGCCTCGCTGTCCGTGCCAAAATACACGCCGAACCAGTCCAGGAAGCCGCGCGGGGTGCCGCGCCGTCGCCAAAGCCGTGCCGATTTGGAGAGGAACTGTCGGCGCCGAGCTATTCCAGCGTCGGCCCTTCCCCAGGAGCCCGGAAATTCAAAGGCGACCCACTGCGCAAGGTCGTCGTATTGGCCGATGAGGGCCGTATGCAGCGCGTCCGCGCCGGCATCGAGCGGAAGACCGGCTGGCCAGCGCAGCGAGGCATCGGGGCCAAGCGTGAGTGGGAGGTCAGCGAGCCGTTCCACAAGCTGTTCGCCAAGTTCGTCTGCGAGGCCAAGGAACGCGTCAACCTGCTGGAACGACGCTGCGTCGTCTTGATAGACCGGCGGCAACTGCTGCGCTATTCGTGTGTATTCGGCGCTACGCATCGGCGCACCCTCCTTGCTTGGCGTAGTTGACGGTGAGGCAGTCATGCTCCGCCAGTACCGGAATGGCGTCCTTTGGCAGCACGACTTGCCCTGCCGACGCTGGTACCTCGGCGTATCCGTCCAGCTGCAGCCAGAGGTCCTCCACACCCAAGACGTCTGGAGCGCTCACGATGCGCTCCACTACCTCCGTGAACCGAATCGCCTCGCCCGGATTCCAACCAAGCGCAGGCTGTGGGGTTGGTGGCCATGGCCCGTCCACCACGTCCATTGCCGCCAGAGCAGTGCGTGATTCCGGCCGTCCTTGGGCAAAGAAGGTGGCGACTGCTGACCGGACGTTGGCCTTCAGCACGGCAGAATCTGCCGTGACAGCGACGATGAGGGTGGCCCGCAAGGTAACGCCCAGGCGGCGCAACAGCGTGGCGCCAACTTCATCGCACACAACGCGCCGGGGATCGAGCGGATCCATGTCGTCTCTCCATGTGGGAAATGGCGAGTACACCTCCGAGCTAACGGCAATCGCGAGAACGGCACGCAGGAACGTCTGGTCTGCCGCGAGGTCCGGTTCGCCGTCCGCGCCGTTCACACGGTCAACGACCACGGTCACGGCCGCAGCCGCGGGGTCTTTGGCCCACGCCATGTGCGGATCAGCAGCTCCCAGATCGTCGGGATCGAGCACCGGCAGGCCGTGCCACGCGACCCCACCGAGGCGCCCTGGCATCGCCCACGCGCGCCCAACCTGTGGATGGCTGCGTGCCCGGCGCGCGTAGTCCAGCGCGGTCACCGGCTCGCACGTGAGCGCCTGAATACCGTGTGGCGGCCAGACCTTGGTGGCGCCGCCTTCACGTTCCAGATCCTCCGGAAGCAGCGTGGCCGGAAGGGGCGACAGGGCTAGTGAGAGCTCCGCCTGCTCCGCCGTGAGCCCATGCTCCTCAAGGCTCTGGACCACATCCGTCGCGTCCTGTGCGGTCGCCACGGCCACAATCCGCGGCGCGGAAGCGGTCATCGTCTCGCCCGCGAGCATGCCGCGTTCGCGCCGCACGAGTGCCGCCAACTCCTCATCCCACAGCGGCAGGGCGAGCGCGAGTCTTGCGGTGGCGAGCGCATCGCGTTCCGCAAGCGTGGTGGCCGCAGTGCCCGCCGCGTCCGCGCCCGCAACCGCGTCGCCAATGATGTCCGCGTGCTCGAGTGCCAATTGCCGCACAAGGCGCGAGCGCAGCACCGTCACCACGTCCGCGCGCACGGCAACCGGTGCGGAGGCGAGGCCGCCCGCGATAGCCGCCACGGCGTCGGGCCGCGATGCGGCCGCGCGCACCGCTCGCTCGGCGTCCCCTGGGAGCGCAGCGAGCGCCTCAGCGAGTGCCCCAAGGTCCGCTCCTTGAGGCAGTACGGCGTGCCAATGTCGCTCGTTCTGGTCAAGGTAACCGTGAGAAGCGAGCGGCCACGCCCCAAACATGGTCTCCGCAACGCGATAGTGCCCATCTGCCAGGGAAGCCGCGATTCCCTCTGCCAAAGTGATACCGGGATCTGAGGGATTGTGATCCGTCCACTGCGGCGCACTCGCGGCAACGTCCGCGGCGATTTGGCCGCGAATCGCCTCCCAGTCAGCGTCGGGCGCTACCGGAACAAACGCGCTGATGGGGTCCACGATCACAGCTGCTCCTCGCACGTCAGAAAGTGACTGCCCGCCGAGCAATAGAGCCCGCGGCAAGCGTCCACGTCCACGTGCGGCACCTCGCTGCCGCCGCTCAGCATCGCGAAGCTAGTGACGCGATCCACCATCGGCATGCGCTCCAGAGCAGCAATGAGTGTTGATGCGTAGAGCGTTACGCCCCACCGCTCCGGCCGGCTGCTGCCTGGGTGAAGCAGCGCCTCCAACGCGGTCAGCACCGCAACGCGCCCGTCGATCGCCGCGATCTTGGGAGTCAGCAGCACGCTCGCGGTGATCGACACGGGAACAAACAGGGGGCACAGCACGGCCAACTTGGCACCCATTGGCATGAGCGGAGCTAGCGTGGCGCCCACTCGTCTCGTAAGGCTGACCGACGGCCGTGGCATGGCTTCCAGCGGACGGTCTGGCAGCAGCACCAGACCCACGCGACCCGGCGCTCGCAGACCGTCGGAGCCGGTGTGTGGCAGGCATCGCACCGCGGCCACCTCGGGGAACGCGGTGGTCACGTGCTGTTCGTAGTCCCACGCGGTTAACGCCCTGCCGCGGTGACGCACGAGCGCGGATGCGCGCATCGCGTATTGCTCGTCGCGCTCAGGCGCGCGTCCGCGCACGGAAGCCAGGTTCGTGACCTTCTTGACACCCCTGATGGGGGCGAGGGTGCCCTTGATGGTTCCTGGGGGAAGGGCGATGTCGCCGCTGGGATCGAGCGCCGGATCAATCGAGGAGGACACGTATTCGGCGAGCACTGCGTCGGGAATGACCGCGCGCAAGGTGCCCAGGCGCGTGGCGGTACCGGTGGTCATGCGGATCCATCGCCCCAGTGCGGCCCCAAGGTCGCTGCAGCCTTCTGCCCAGGCGAGCGGCGCCACAAACCTGACGAGGCCAGATTCGCGCAGTTGGAGCGTCCCGTCTGCCGTGGCTAGCGGTTGCCACGCGACACCGTCCCACCATTGCCACGTTGTGGCTTCATCATCCGTCATGCCGCACGGTGCAGCGGAGTCGAGTTCCACATAGAGAGAGACGGTGGAACCAAGCGCCGCTTCCGGCACTGTCACGCCTATCGCAACCTCGCCGTTGGTGCCGTCGTCGGCCACCGTAAGCACAAAGGGGCGCAGCGGCGCACTTCCCAATTGACGCTTGTGCCAGCCGTTGGTGGCCACCACTCGCGATGCGGCTTGCGCACGTGTGGTGTAGCTCAGCGTGATGGAGGTGGCGAGCAGTGCGTCCGGCGGCTTGGGCATATCGGGGATGTCCACATGCTTGACGGCTGCGGTGGCGAAATCGGCGAGGTCGTTTTGATATTGCGACCAGCCAAAGTCTCCTTGGCTGAGGAACGCGCGCACATAGTGACCCTCTTGACCGCTCACGGCATAGGCCTCCGAGCCCGGGCCATCACCCATCGACGCGTTGTCCACACCGTCAAAGTCAGGGCCAGGTTCGCCAAATGGGAGCCAGCCGCCGTTCGCGCGCCGCTGCCATTGCACAGACGGCGTGTTGGAGCCGCCAAAGTAGTCCACGACGTTGACGAGGTAGCCGATCGTGGAGCCGTGGGCGGCAGTCCACCAGTTGGTGACGGCATTGGAGTACCACGTCAACATCCCATAGCCGTAGGTGGAGCCAAGGATTGTGGTGCCATCCGGCGCCAGCGTGGAGATGGCGATGGTGGCATTGGCGAGGGGTTTGGTGAACGCCTCGTCGCTGCGCAAATAGAAGGAGTCACCGCGCCGCGCCACCGCGCCAAACGGCTTGAACTCCTTGGTGATGTCCACTGCGCCGTCGTTGTAGAAGCCCGCGTCTGGCGCGATGCCCGTGCGCTTTGCCGTGACCGTCACGGAATCGAATGCAAACGAATCTGGGACCGCTACGTCGTGGGGGACAAACATCTCTACCCACGGCTCGCCACCGCCCGGGTCCACACAGCCGTCGTTGAGGAGCACCGAGACGCCATCGCTCAGTGCGGTGTGACCGATGTCGTCGCTCATCGTCCCGTCCGCGCGCGGGTACCTCCACTTCACCCCGGCTGGCACCGGCGCAGTGGCCAGGGACGGCGTGCTGAGCGTGAACCGGAACTCTGCGATCAACTTGCCGGAGGTGAAGGCCAACAAGGGCGAGGAGATGCGCAGCACGTGCCCTGCGAGCGGCCCGTCTGGAGAGCCCGCGTTGGGTTCAACGGGAAAGCCGCTTGTTGGAGTGGCCTCAAGAGCCCGGCCCGGTGCCGGATCCAAGGGGCCGCCCGGCACGGTCACGCGCACCGCCACCAGCTGGGCTCCGTGGGCGGTCAGAGTATCGAGCGTGCGGTAGCGGCGCTCGTTGCCGTACGCGTCCTTGCCGCCGCGCAACAGCGTGCCCGCAGGGATGACCGCGGGTGCCAGGGCTGGCGTGACGGTGGCATTCGCCACCACCTTGTCGGGCACGCTCGGCAGCCGCGTGATGCGCAGCAAGTCGGTGAGCCACGAGAGGTGCAGAGTGTTTGGCAAGGAATCAGCGTGCGCGTCGAGTTGTGCGTGCTGCGCGGCGACAGATGCCAACAAGGCGCGGTCTGGGTCGCCGGGCGACGAGAGTGCCCAGGTGCCGTCCGTGTCTTGGAAGAGGGCATCGCGCCACGTGAACTCTGGCGAGAAGTCGGTGAGTGCCGCGGCGGTAGCCATCTGCGCGATCACCTGCTGCGGGGTGCGGCTCATGCTGGCCCCTCCACAAAGAACGGCAACACGAGCGACAACGGGCGCCGATGACGGTCGATGCGGTAGTCGATGCGAACGTCTATGCGGTCATCTGCCTCGCCCGCGGGCTGTGCCTCAACGGCATCGACAATGACACGCGGCTCACCCAGGACGAGCGCTCGCCGCACGTCATCCGCCACGCGATAGCAAATGTCAGACGTGCGCGCTTCAAAGACGTAGCGATCAACACCCGCGCCAAATCGGGGCCGCATAACGCGATCGCCCAGCGCCGTGCGCAAATGCAGCACCAGTGCCTCCTGCAGGTGCGCGATGCCGTCATTTGTTGCCAACTTGGCTGGGCCGTCGGCCGTGCCACGGGGCCCAACTGGCAACTCCCAGCGCGGCGGGAACGCCCATCCGCTGCCAACTTGGGGGTAGTCGCTCACGGTCATCCGATCATCACCGTCACCAAGCCGGGCGCCACGAACGCGCCGCACGCGCAGGAATCGCCCATGCGCAACGCAGGCATCCCGCCAATGAGGACGGTTGCGGAGCCCGCCACAAAGGGGCTCGTTGGCGGGTGCGGTGGTGGCGAGGGGATCACACACGCGTGCATGTCGCCCATGACGGCAGCAGGCATGCCGCCAATCAGCACTGTGGGGGCGCCAGGACCTGTCACGACACCGCCGTGAATGGTGGTGTCGCCAAGGCGGGCAGCTGCTGGCACGGCGTCTCCTAGTTGATGTTCACGAGCGCGCCTTTGAGCCCAAGTGGCCCGGAGGCCTTGAGGTCAAAGGTCGCGGAGGATTCGAATTTGGAGGGGGCGGATGCCTTGCCCTCAAAGGTCATCGCGTCGATCTTCACGGTGCCCGCGGCGGCGCTCAGCACTAGGTCGCCCTGAGCTGCCTTGAGCTCGATGCCGTCGCTCGAGAGGGTCAGCGTGTTGCCGGAGTCCTGGTGGGTGACAACCACCTTGCTGTTGGCGTCGTCAATCAGCAGCGAATGGCCCTTTGCGCTCTCGACAGTCATCGCGGCGTTGTCCCCATCAGCGAGAGTCACCACATGCCCGCCAGGGGTCTTGATTTGCCGGATCGCGTTGTCAGAGTCCACCTTCACGGGAGGCGCGGCTTTGCCGTTGAACAACTGCCCAAGCACCACGGGATACGCAGCCTCGCCGTCCACGTACGCGATCACCACCTCCTGATCCACGTTGGGCACAAACACTGTCCCGTAGCCGTCGCCCGCATCCAGCGTGGAAAGCCGCGCCCACACGCCGTCGCCGTTGTCTTGACGCCACGGCAGCTGCACCTTGACCCGGTTGAGGCCCTGGGGGTCGTCAAGATCGGTGACAAGGCCAAGCGAAATACCGCCCGACGCTAGGGCCGGGTTGGGTGGCAGCAGCGCCGGTGGGGCGCCCAATTGCAGTTCGGTGCGGTAGCCGTTGGCAGACAAGAGATGGCGGGTAGCGGTGAGGTAGTGCGGGCCGCCCAGCCTGTCGCCAACGCCCATGAGTTCTATCCAGCTATCGCACCGGAGAGCGGGATTGCCGTTGACAAGTGCCGTGCCGTGAACCAGCGCGAGCGCGGAATCACGCTCGCGCGCAACCGCCCTGGCGTCGGCCGCCTCGGCGGAAGCGTCGGCAGGCGTCTCATCCCTCGCCGCTCTCAATGGCCAGCCCGCGTCACCAATCGCGGCGTCGTGAGCCTTGCGCGAGCCCGTGCCGATGCCGGCACTTGACGCGCCCTGTTCCGACTCGGCCGCTTCCTTTGCGGATACGTCCCACGCCACCCCGGTGGCGTCGTCGATCGCATGAGAGATGTCTTGTGTGAGCTGCACCTCGATGAGATCGCGCGTGTAGTCCAGTTGGGGTGGGCTCGACGGCTGCGAGGGCGGTCGCATCACCAGTTTGTCTTCGCGGACATAGACAACCCAGCCCAGCACCGCGGCGCGCGCCTTCAGGAAGTCCCAGTCACTGCGTCGGTCGCTGACAACGGCTTCGCGCGTGACGCCAGTCTCCGCGTCCGCGCTCAGTGAGTAGTCCGCGGCGATGGCGCTCACGACGTCTGCGTCCGTCACCTCCGCAAGCTGCCGCGAACGTGGAGGGTGTTCCATGAGTACCGACTTGCTGCGCGCCTCGACCCTCAGCACGGGGCCACCGCCTGCGGGGAAGTGCGCTGTGAGGGAGACCACCACTCCGGCGAACACGGGGGTCAGGTCGCTGTGAAAGCCCATTGCCACGGCCAGCTCCTTGCCAGGGGCAAATAGCTCGCCATCGCTGTGGCGCACGGTGCGCGAGTCCGGATTCCAGTTCTGCACCAACAGTGCACAGCGCCCGTGCTTGCCAAGCTCTTCATGGACGTCAATCGTGATGACGTCTGCTGCGTCCGCCGCAGCGAGCGCGGTGCCAGCCACCGTGACCTCAAAGGCGGGGCGGTCGGGCTGAGCCGGGCTCATCGAGCGCCTCCGGTGCGAGCTGCGATGGGTGGCAGGAGGAGCACTTGCCCCGCGCGCAGGCTGCGCGGGTTGGAGAGGTGGTTGGCGTGCGCCAAGGGCCGCCAATAGGCAACGTCGCCATACACCTTGTCCGCAATGGCATCGAGGCGATCCCCTTCGCGCACCAACCAGGTCTGATACAAATCCGGGGAGGAGGTGGCGTCATTCGCCTGCACCTCGGCGGGTGCGAGAGCCTCCTTGAGCGCGAGCTTGGCGGTGGCGCGCAGCGGCTCTCCCTCGCGCGTGAAGAGTTTGTAGGTGACATCCACTTGGGTCAGCAGGCCGCGGAAGGAGAAGCGGCCCCAGTGGGCGTGCACGTAGTACGGCTGGTGAGTGTCGCCGCGGAACTTCGTCAAGGCAACGAGGGAATCGAGCAAGTTGCCAATGGAGCCTGGCTCGCCAACAACGCCGGTGCCGTCCAGCAGGAGGTCAATCGATACTTGGTCCGGTTCCCCGCCGCTGAACGACTGCTGTGGGGTGGACGTGCCCGCAGACTGAGTTGCCTGGTACTGGTTCTTTCTCGAGAAGCTGAGCTCCGTGGGATTGAGAAGAGCCGTCCAGGTGATCCCGGCAGGCTGGTGGAACTCAAGATCCGTGTACGCGTCGATGGTCAGCTTGGTGACCTCCGTGAGCAGTGGCATCAGCGGTCCCATTCCCTGCGGAGTATCTCCAGCACTCGCTCCGTGGAGCGCCGCACAATCGCGTCGATGTCGGCCTCACTCTGCGAGGCAGAGGCGGCCTCCGCGGATGCTGGCGGCGATGCCACCACCTCGGTGACGATTTCGCCAATGACAACTGCCACGTCACACCCCCACGTCTTTGAGCGAGAGTCCGTGGTGCGCAATCTCCAGCGCTTCCACCGCCACGGCGCTCGATTGCGCGTCGAGATCCGGACCCGTGAGCTTTGCGGGCCACCCGCGCGTGAATGCCCACACCCTCACCGGCGCGAGCGCGCCGTCCACGGTGCCGATGAGGGTGACCGTCCCGCTACGAGGGGTGACCACGCCCGCCACGTGAAACTCGTAAAACCAGTTCCATAGTTCACGCGACGGCCCGGCGCCTTGGCTGAGCACCAAGTTTGGGGCCGACGCTCGGGTGGGGAAGCGGTGACTGAACCGGTTCTCACCGCCCTCCGCGTATTCCTCCACGCTCACCTCTCCCGCGAGTCCGGTGCACTTGCTGAAGCTGACGGTTGTCAGCCCGTCGATAGCGAGCACAAACCGTGCCGTGGTGAACGGCATGATCGCGGGAGAGGTAGCGGGGAGCACGTCAGGCGACCTCGATCTCGATGCCTTCGCAAGCGAACTCAACGGACTCGATGGCAACGTCGGTGCCCGTGGACTTGAGGCCCGGCCCCTCGATCTTGACGGGCCACGCTTCCTTGATTTTCCATGTCATGACGGGATCGCGAGTCTCGTTGAGCAGACTCACGGTGACCGCGCGCCGTGACACCGTTCCCCCGGCGATGGAGTTGTACCAATCGAAGAGACCGTTGCCGGCCTCCGCTGGCGCAATGCCGCGCTTGAGCGTGACGTTGGAGAACTTCCTGAGTCCCGGCTGTTTGCGAGTGCTCAGCTGCACGTCGGCTCCGCCGCGATATTCGACCACCTCGGCCTCCATGGTGAGGCCGCTGACCTCAGAGAAGCTCGACGTGTTTTGCGAATCGCCCCAGCTGACGGCGAAGTGCAAGGTGGTGAGTGGATACATGATTGCTCCTTCTGGCTACTCGGAGAGCCGCTTGTGACTGAAGCGGAAGATGACGAACTCCGCAGGCTTGGCAGGGGCGATGGCCACCTCGGTGATGACCAGGCCAAGGCTGATGTCCGTCTCCGTCATCGTCTCGCCCAGCCCAATGCGCACGCGGTACGCCTCTTCCGGCTTGGTCCCGGCGAGCGCACCCGCACGCCATTGCTGATCGAGGAAGTTCTCTACGGAGACCTTTACGCGTATCCACGTTGACGCCGTGTTGGGCTCAAACACCACCCATTGGGTGGATTGGTCAACGCTCGTCTCGATCATGTTGAAGAGGCGCCTGACGTTGACGTATCGCCACGTGACGTCGTCGGTTGCGTTGCGCGCTCCCCACACCCTGGTGCCCCGACCGGGGAACGCCCTGATGAGATTCACGTTGGCGGGATTGAGCAGATCTTGCCTGCGCTGCGTGTACGACTGGGTGAGACCAACCGTGCCGCTCACGCGCTCGTTGCCGGGTGCCTTGTGCACCCCGCGCTCGCGATCCGTCCGTGCGAACACGCCAGCGATAAACCCTGAGGGCGGCACCGTGGAATACCTGTCGAGCGAGTCGGGGTCAATCGTGACGATGGTGAGGTGCGGGGCATAGACCGCGGCGTACGTGCTGCTCACGGTGGAGTTGCGCCAATCGGCGAGTTTGGTGTCTTCAACATCTGGCCCATCGATGATCGCGAATCTGCGGAATTGTTCGCAGTGGGTGATGACCTTGCCGATGAGGTCCGCTTGCATGAGCGGGTCTTCGATTGCCGCCGCGTCGGGCGCGATGACGAGCGCGGGCTCCTCAACCGCCTCGAGTTGTACGAGGCCCTTGCGGAAGTCCTCATTGGTAGCCGCAGCGTCCCCTCCCGTGGCCGCAGCGGTGGCGTAGTACGGCATGCTCGCGAGCGAGACCGGATCGGCCGAGGCGGCGCGCGGCGCAACCCGGATGAGGTTGGACACGCCATTGACCACGCCGTCCTTCGCGTAGTAGCGCGGGTGAGTTGGACTGAGCGAGAGGCCGTCAAACGTCTCCGTTGAGCCATCGGCAGCGGCGGTTAGGGCAAAGCGTTCCGTGGCAACGGATGCGCCGCCAATCGTCAATATGGCCTGCAGGCCCGTGAAGCCGGAGGCGTCCTTGGCCGTTGTCCACGAGATGACGTAGACGTCGCCGCCCTTTGACTCCACTGCCGTGAGCGGCACGTAGTCGGGTCCCAATGAGATGGCGTCGCCAACTGCGGGCGCCGAGGGAGCGCGCAAGAGTAGCTGTTTGACGTTTGTCGCCGTGGTGACAACCGCGGCGTCGGTGTACGTCTTGTCGGCATCGAGTGCCGCGGACAGGTTGAACTGCGGTGAGGCGCTGCCAGCATTGCGGGTTGCCCTAATAGTGGTGGCGCCGGAGCCCGTGAGCTCAATGATTGTGTCCGGGGGAACCCAGCCAAACAGCGCGGCAATGTTGCTGTCGGTGCCCGCCGCGTTGCTGCCGGCAACCAGTGCGAGGCCACCCTCGCTATAGAGGTTCGCGTAGAGCGGGTATTCGAGCACGGCCGGGCCCTCAGGCGCCACGGGTCCCACGGCGGGGAAGCTCGTTGCGCCAAACGTCGCGGAGCGGCCATCGGCGAACGTGATGCGCGCGGGTCCATGGAGCGTGGAGCTAGTGAGTTGACCCGACGCGGGCTTGGCGGTGGTGCCGGGGAAGGTCAGGTTTGCGACGGTGACGTTCACGGTTGGCGGGGTGCCGCTTGGAGCGCCCGGATTGGCGACAATCACTTCAATGGTTGCCCGACGCTGTGCAACAGCGCTGCCTGCAACGTCAGTTGGGGCGGCAGCGAGGGTGAGCGTGGTGGAGGGCCCTTGCTCGGCCACCGCCTCCACAACGGCATCGGTCACGGCACCGTTTGGCGCGGTGACGCTGATCACGTCACCCGCCTTGAACCCCTTGCCTGAAGGAATAAAGAGGGTGGTAGATCCCCCAACGGAGCCCGCAAGAACGCTTCCAGCTGGCAACGTTACGGCCCCGGTAAACGTCACCGTCACGGCGGAGGCGCTGACGCCGCTCACCACGCCCGCGTACGAGAGCGGCTGGCCGGAGCCGGAGAGGGGCTGGGTAGCGGACACTCTGTCTCCCGCGCGCAACCCACTCGTAGACGCAAGCGGGAGCGAGTACTCGGGACTCGTGGTGACGGTGGCCGCGCCGGTGAGCACGCCGCGGAACAGGCTGCCCTTGCCGCCCCCGGACTCGCGCGCGAGGTTGATGGTCATCCCATTGGCCCAGGTGCCCGGCGAGCTCGCCGAGATGCCGAACGCATCCTCACCGGCAGTGTCGTGAGCCATCCAGGAAGCAGCCGTTGACGGGTCCACGCGGACTATCCACGCGGCCGGCCCACCGTTCTCGAAGAACCCGAACACGGACTCTGCGGTGAATGAGCGGGACGTTGCGGTGCCAAAGGTCCTCACAAAATCGGACCACCCGGTCACTCGACAGGGCACGCCAACCGGACCCTTGCGCGTGGTGCCCAGAACGGCCACCACGCTTGTTGAAGCGGCGGCAATCGGTTGCGGCCCCGAGGGGACCTCCTCGATGTACACGCCTGGTGATTGATAGGTCACGACAGCCTCCTTGGCTCGTCAGGTTGGGTCGACCACATAGATGCGGGTCTCGTTGTGCTCGTAGTCAAGGGAGACTTTGCGCACTTGTGTGGAGCCGATCAAGAGATCGGCGTTGATGAGGTTTGGCCCCCAAACTTGGGTGGCGGAGTAGACGCCAAGCTCGCCTTGGGTGAGGGTGACGGTGGGACTTCCCAACGTTCCCCGCACCTCAACGTGGAGCCCGCCACTGGGGCCAGCGGCGCCGGCAACGACAACCGTGAGGGTGAGCTCCGTGGGGTCCAGCAGAACGTCGATCTTGGCTGCCGTGAGGGCAACGCGCACCGAGTTGGGCGGCTGGTCCGGCTGGAGCGCGGGCAGCGCGAGCAATGGCGCAAGGACGCCATCAGTGATGATGACGTCGAGAGATTCGGGCCCGTCCGTTGCCCACGATGACCCCACCACCACAGTGCCGTCCACCACGCGAGCCCACCACCCCGTCGGCCAGGCGACAGCACCAAGCCGAACGGCCGTGATGGGCTTGAGCGTCGCCGAATTGATTAGCCGCACAACGTGCCGGGTGGTGGCCGTGGTGGTCGCAATGACGGTCATGACGCCGCCACGTAGTCGATGCGGTGCTCCTGGATGCGTCCCGCGCCCTCGCGCTCGATGACCGGCACGGGGGCAACGTCCACTTCGTAGTAGAGCGCCACGGGCCCCGAGCGCCCCAGGATTCCCCAGATCTGATTGCGCTCATCGGCGGTAGGGCTGAGCATGCGGATCGTGATGGATTCCACCGCGGCGCTGAGCGGCGGCTGCAGGTCCGTGCGCTTGACGATGGGCGTGGTGTGAAAGGCCTGGGCGATGCGATCCAGCCGAATCTGCGCCTCGCCGTGCTCTCCCAGATAGGTCACCACGTACGTGAGGCGCAAGTGCAGCGGCGCGCGCATCAGGCCTTTGTGCCCCTCAACGAGCGGCCGATTGATCATGTGGGGGTGAGGCGCCACGGCGATGAGGGCCAGTTGCGCTGAGGTGCTGGTTGGCGCGTCGCCCGCCGTACTGAGGCTGTGCAATTCAATCCACGCGCCCATCTCTGGGGTGGCGGCATGGATGACGTCAACTAGCGCCTCGGAGACCTCCAGAATCACGCGTCGCGCTCCCACCTGCGGGGCGTGAGACCGTCCGCGTCAAGCCGCGCTTCCACGAGTCGCTGGATTTCCGCGAATGACCCCACGTACGTCTCCTCGTCGGTAGCGAGATCGCGGACCCTGGCGCGCACGATGAGAGGAAGCGATGCGACGTCTCTGGGCTCGGCCCAGACGTCGAGTAGAAAGCGGTGCTTCCACGTTTTGGCCACCAGGTTGCGACCCTTCTGCTGTTGGGGTCAGCCTGGCGGGCGCCCATCACGGCGCGGTCACGGAGTTGCTGCGGTGCTATCGCCGAACTATCACGGGGGAGCAGTCAGCGCAGGCGCGCAACGTGGTCCAGCGCGCGATCCACGATTTCGCTCAGTCGCGAGATTTCCCTGCGTGCCCGTTCCAACTCGGCGGTTAGGGCGCCCACGCTGGGGCTGGTGGCGTTGTCGCCTCGCCGGAGACGCGAGTACAGGGCAGTGGTCTCCGGCAGCGGGTCCGCGCCCAACTCCTCAAGGAGCACCGCGCGGCAGCGCTCAAACTGTCGCTCAACAAGATCGTCCCGGCCGGCGTTCGAGTAGGCGGTCATGAGGTGGCGATGGATGTCTTCGCGCAGGGGCTCCAGTGCCAGCGCGAGGTCGCCGTATTTGGCTACCGCGCCCACCTCTTTCCGCTCGCCGTAGTGCTGCAGCAAGTGATCGAGCGCGGTGAGGTAGAGGTCTTCGATGCGCGCGCGCTCCGCCATGACCCATTCCTCGTCGCACGCTTCCACGAGTTGCCCGCCGTGCATGGAGACGGCAGCCTCGAGGGCCGAGGCTTGCGCCTTGGTGAGGTCACCGGCGCGACGTTCCAAGGCTGGCGCCACCAACTGCTCAAAGAGGCGCGAATCCAGCGCCACCTCCACTGCAGAACTCAGTGCAACGCGCTTGCTGTCCGTTGCAGCCACGATCTCCACGCCCGTCAGCGAGCGCATCTCGGAGCGCAGTCGCCACAGCGCCGTGTTGAGGCGGCGGCGCGCGGTGGACGAGGGGCAGTCACTGAAAAGTTGCGCCGCTGCAATCTCGCGAGAGCGCCCCTCTTTTGGCGCCAGAGCCAAATAGGCGCATAGCAACGTCGCCCCTGGCGAAAGCGCCACGGGGTTGCCGCCGGTAAGCAGAGTTGGTGCTCCCAGCAGCCTCAGTGTGAGTTGCGTGTGGTCCACGCGTCCCCCTCACGTATGTGTCCACTGCTGAAAATACGGCAAAAGGGACGGGTCTGCTTGGCGAGCGGTGCCCCCATTTATAGGGGTAGATACGCTCACCATGCGTACGGAAGGGTCTCAATGGGGTCTCAAGGTGGTTGCCGTGGCCCACGCCGGGCGCCGCTATTCTTGACCGATATCCGTCACCCACCTTTGAGGGAATTAATGACCGACGCCGCCACCGCTCGTCCCAACGCCGCACCTGCGAATGCCGCGCACCTCGACACCGTCGAGATTGCGGCCGCCACGCCTGAGCAGGAGCAGCCGTGGGCTGAACTGGGCCTCAAGGCGGACGAGTACGCGCAGATCCGCGAGTTGCTTGGCCGCCGCCCAACCAACGCGGAACTCGCAATGTATTCGGTGATGTGGTCAGAGCACTGCTCCTACAAGTCTTCCAAGGTGCACCTCAAGCAGTTTGGCGAGAAGACCACCGAGGCCATGAAGGAACACCTCATGGTTGGCATTGGCGAGAACGCCGGCGTGGTGGACATTGGCGACGGCTGGGCCGTGACGTTCAAGGTGGAGAGCCACAATCACCCGTCCTACGTGGAGCCCTATCAGGGCGCTGCCACGGGCGTTGGCGGCATTGTGCGGGACATCTTGGCGATGGGCGCGCGGCCCGTTGCTGTCATGGACGAGCTGCGTTTTGGAGACATCGCGCATCCCGATACTGCGCGTGTGGTGCACGGCGTGGTCGCGGGAGTGGGCGGCTACGGCAACTCGCTTGGCCTGCCGAACATTGGCGGCGGCGCTGTTTTTGACGCGAGTTTTCAGGGAAACCCCCTGGTAAATGCGCTCAGTGTGGGCGTGATGCGGCACGAGGACATTCACCTTGCCTCCGCGGCCGGGGTGGGCAACAAGGTGGTGCTGTTTGGCGCGCGCACGGGTGGCGACGGCATTGGCGGCGCATCCATCCTGGCCTCCGAGACGTTCGAGGACGGTGTCCCTGCGAAGCGTCCTTCCGTTCAGGTGGGCGACCCCTTCATGGAGAAGGTGCTCATCGAGTGTTGCCTGGAGCTATTCGCCGCAAACGTGGTGGAGGGCATCCAGGACCTCGGCGCGGCGGGCATTTCCTGTGCCACCTCTGAGCTCGCTAGCAACGGTTCCGGCGGCATGCACGTGTGGCTCGATGACGTGCTGCTGCGGGACCCAACCCTCAACGCGGGCGAGATTCTGATGTCGGAATCGCAAGAGCGCATGATGGCCGTTGTCACTCCAGACAAGCTCGACGCCTTCCTCGCGATCACCACCAAGTGGGACGTGGAGAGCGCCGTGGTTGGCGAGGTCAACGACTCCGGCCGCCTCACCATCGACCACCACGGCGAGCGCATCGTGGACGTTGACCCCCGCAGCGTTGCGCACGACGGCCCCGTCTACAACCGCCCTTTCGCGCGGCCCGCGTGGATGGACGGCCTGCAGGCAGACAGCGCCCGCACGCTCCCCATGCCCCTTCACGAGGACGACCTCCGCTTGGCATTCCTCGAGCTCATGGCGTCGCCCAACCTCTCTTCCCGCGCGTGGATTTGGTCGCAATACGATCGCTACGTGCAGGGCAATACCGCCATGGCACGGCCCGACGCTGTGGGCGTCATTCGCGTTGACGAGGCCACTGGGCGCGGGGTTGCGATTGCCACTCGCTCCAATGATCGCTTCACCAAGTTGGACCCCTACAACGGCGCGATTCAGTCCCTCGCCGCCGCGTACCGCGCCGTCGCGATCGCCGGAGCCACCCCGCTCGCCATCACCGACGGGCTGAACTTTGGATCGCCAGAAGACCCCGACTCCATGTGGCAATTCGCCGAGGCCATCCGCGGCCTCGCGGACGGCTGCCAAGCGCTCGGCGTGCCCGTCACGGGCGGCAACGTGTCGCTCTACAACGGCACGGGCGAGCCCGGCCAGATCGATTCGTCCATCAATCCCACAGCCATCGTTGGCGTGCTGGGCGTCTTCGATGACGTCTCCCGCGCCACCCCATCCGGATGGCGCGAGGACGGCCAGCTGCTGTACGTGCTGGGCACCACGCGCGCGGAACTGGACGGCTCTCAGTACGCGGCAATCACGGGTCACTTGGGCGGTCTGCCACCCGCGGTGGACCTTGAGGCGGAGCGGGTACTCGCAGAGGTCATGGTGGCGTGCTCACGCGATGGGCTCATCGATGCGGCGCGCGAGGTTGGCGATGGCGGTCTTGCCGCCGCGATCGCGCTGGGCGCCTTGCGCTACGGCGTTGGCGCCCGCATCGTGCTGGACGAGTTGGCGCAGCGCGACGGCGTGAGCCTCGCGCAGGCGTTGTTCTCCGAGTCCCAGGGCCGCGCGCTCGTAGTGGTGCCGCGCTCCGAGGACGAGCGCTTCTCGGCCATGCTTGCCGCTCGCGGAGTTGCGGCTGTGCGCGTTGGCGTAACCGACGCTCAAGGCGACCTCGATGTCCAAGGTGCGTTCAGCGTGGGGCTGGAAGAACTGCGCCAAACGTGGGAAGCGACGCTGCCCAAGCACTTCGCCTAGCGCTCAGTACCAAGGATCGAGTACGGGCCCCAGGCCTGGGGGATTCAGCGTTGGCTCGCAACCATGGCAGGCTTGACCCATGAACCGTCGCCGCATCCCTGACGTCGAGGGCCGCTCCGCAGTGAACTCCTGGCTCGCCGCCGACGGCCGTATCGATAGAGACGTCATCGCGACGGCGGTCCGCTGGGGCCTCGAGGAACTCGCCGAGCGCGCGCCCGGCCAGTCCGTTGAGGTGCGCGTGCCGCCGCATGGCGCCACCCAGATCATCGAAGGCTCGGTGCACCGCAGGGGCACGCCGCCCGCGGTCATTGAGTTGCGGCCAGACATCTTCCTTTCGCTCGCGACCGGCGGCCTGCAATGGTCCGACGCTGTGGCTGGGGGCCTCGTAACGGCCTCCGGGGAGCGTGCCGACCTTACTGATCTGCTGCCCCTCGTCCCGCCAATGGGGTAGGTCAGCGGTGATTTTGGCCCAACTTTCACCGCGCATCTACCCCAAAGTCATGGGACTGCCCGTACACCGTAGAATGATGCCGTGAACGACGCCCCCCTGCACGAGGCTGCTTCGTACGAGGACTCGGACGCGGACACTCCCACGATGGATGAGTTGGACCGCGTTGCGTTCGACGCCGTGGTGCGCAACGCCCCCCGCTTTGGCCGTTTCATCGGCACGGGCGTGGCGATCGGTGCGCTGGTTGGCCTCATCATTGGCCTCGTCCTTCCCAATACGACGTCACTGGGACGGGGCGTGGTGGCGCTCCTCGTGGGCGCGGGCTTCGCACTCATCGGTGCCATCGTTGCCGGAGGCATTGTGGTTGGCATCGACGGCACGCGCAGGGCGCCCACCACGCCTGCTTTTCCGTGGGAACCGCCTTTGGCGCCGGTTGAACCAGACGCTCCCAGCGTCGGGCAGGAAGACGCGACGTGAGCAGAAGGGGCGATGGGCGCCTAAGCCACGACCTGCTTCCTGGTGAAAAGGGTCCCCAGGACGCGTGCGGCGTTTTTGGTGTCTATGCCCCCGGCGAGGAAGTCGCCAAACTCTCGTATTTTGGACTGTACGCGCTCCAGCATCGCGGCCAGGAGAGCGCCGGCATCGCCGCCTCAAATGGCGAGAACATCCTGGTATTCAAGGACATGGGTCTTGTCTCACAGGTATTTGACGAGGGCGCGCTCGAGGCGCTGCAGGGCCACCTCGCAGTGGGCCACACGCGCTACTCCACCACCGGCGCTTCCACGTGGGCCAATGCCCAGCCAACCCTGGGGCCAACCAAGCACGGCACCGTGGCGCTGGGCCACAACGGCAACCTCACCAATACCGAGCGGCTGCTCGAACTGGTTGAGGAGCGGCTGGGCGCTGCCACACGCGACGAACTGCGCGGGGGCGCTGGCACGGACACCGCGATCCTCACGTCGCTGCTGAGCTGGAACCACTTCGAGACTCTCGAGGAGACCGCACTGGAGTTGTTGCCGCAAGTGCGCGGCGCGTTTTGTTTTGTCTTCATGGACGAGAACAACCTCTATGCAGCGCGAGACCAGCACGGTGTACGGCCGCTCGTGCTGGGGCAGCTCGCGTCCGGCGGCTGGGTGGTCGCGTCCGAGATTCCCGCGCTCGACATTGTTGGCGCCACGTTTATGCGCGAGGTTGAGCCCGGCGAGTTCCTGCGCATCAACGCGGACGGCGTCCAGTCGCAGCGTTTTGCGCAGGCAGATCCCAAGGGCTGCATCTTTGAGTTTGTGTACCTCGCCAGGCCGGACACGTCGATCAACGGGCGCTCCATGAATGCAGCGCGGCTTGAGATGGGCCGCACGCTCGCGCGCGAGCACCCGGTTGAGGCCGACCTCGTCATACCCGTGCCGGAGAGCGGCACACCCGCGGCGGTGGGCTACGCCCAGGCGTCGGGCATTCCGTTCGCGCAGGGCCTCACCAAGAACGCGTATGTTGGCCGCACGTTCATCCAGCCGTCGCAAACGCTGCGGCAACTGGGCATTCGCCTCAAGCTCAACCCGTTGCGCGAGGTCATCGAGGGCAAGCGGCTCATCGTGGTTGACGACACGATTGTGCGCGGCAACACTCAGCGGGCGATCATCTCGATGCTGCGAGAGGCTGGCGCGCTTGAGGTGCACGTGCGGATCTCCGCGCCGCCCGTGACGTGGCCGTGCTTCTACGGCATCGACTTCCCAACGCGCGGCGAACTCGCGGCCGTGGGACACACGCTCGAAGAGCTGCGCATCGACATTGGCGCGGACACGCTTGGCCACATCTCCGTGGAGGGCATGATCGCCGCCACGGAGCAGCCGGCGTCCCGCCTGTGCACCGCGTGCTTCACGGGCGAGTACCCCATTGAGCCACCCGTTGACGCGCGCCACCTGCTGATGTGGCAGCCGGCCGAGGTCACGTCATGAGCGACGAAGGCATCACCTACGCGGACGCCGGGGTTGACATTCACGCTGGCGACAAGGCCGTAGAGCTCATGAAGGCGGCGGTTGCGCGCACGCATGGGCCGGAGGTGCTGGGTGGGGTTGGCGCCTTCGCAGGGCTCTTCGACGCCTCCGCGCTACTGAGCTATGAGCGGCCGCTGCTGGCGTCCTCAACGGACGGCGTTGGCACCAAGATCGTGATCGCGCAGGCCATGGGCATTCACGACACCATTGGCCGCGACCTTGTGGCGATGGTGGTGGACGACATCGTCGTGTGCGGCGCAAAGCCGCTGGTAATGACCGATTACATCGCATGTGGCCGGGTGGTTCCGGAACGCATCGCGGACATCGTGCGCGGCATCGCGGAGGGTTGCATCGAGGCAGGCGTAGCGCTCGTTGGCGGTGAGACCGCGGAGCACCCGGGCGTCATGGGCGAAGACGAATACGACGTTGCGGGCGCCGCCATTGGCGTTGTTGAGGCGTCCAAGGTGCTGGGGCCGGAGCGGGTGCAAGAGGGGGACGTCGTCATCGCCATGGCGAGCTCGGGGTTGCACTCGAACGGCTACTCCCTAGTGCGCTCCGTGGTTGCTCACCAAGGCTGGACCCTTGAGACGTACGCGCCCGAGCTCACGCGCTCGCTCGGCATGGAATTGCTTGAGCCCACGCGCATTTACGCCAAGCTTTGTGTGTCGCTAGCGGACGCCATCCCCGGCATCCACGCGTTCTCGCACGTGACGGGCGGAGGCCTTGCCGCGAATCTCGCGCGCGTGCTGCCGCGGGGTCTAGCCGCCACGGTGGCGCGCGATTCGTGGTCGCTCCCGCCCATCTTTGCGCTCGTTCAGGACGCGGGCAAGGTGCCGTGGAGTGACCTGGAGTGCACGCTCAACCTTGGCATCGGGATGGTGGCTGTTGTTGCGGCTGCCGACGTTGCGCGCGTGGTCGAGGCGTGCGGCGCTGCCGGTGTGCCCGCGTGGGTCATTGGCGACGTGGGACGCGACTCCGGCCGCCCAACCTCGCCCGATGTTGTGCGCGGCGCCAAAGGTGTTGACGGCGGCGCGGTGCTGCTAACGGGCAAGTACCAGGTCTAGCGCGCGCACCCCGCGCGCACCCCGCGCGCACTCCGCGGGCACTCCCACCCGCGGGCACTCCGCGCACCCCCACGCGCGCACTCCCGCGCGCACCCCCACATCACCCACCCCCGCGCGCAC
>Ga0164241_10000304_pt1 | contig 103588 bp, 98 predicted proteins | sample OricomyardsoilBY_FD_108780 | JGI IMG/M metagenome (GOLD analysis project Ga0164241, IMG submission 108780) | Backyard soil microbial communities from Emeryville, California, USA - Original compost - Back yard soil (BY) | ecosystem: Environmental > Terrestrial > Soil > Unclassified | place... | reverse complement strand
TATAATCGTTTAAGGCCGCACTTGAGCCTCGGGATGAAAACCCCGGAAGACGTGCATGAAAAAGCCAGCTCTTTGCAGGAGCTGGCTTAAACAAAAACCGTCAACTTATTTTAGGACGGGACAATATATTAATGTGCAGAGCTTGCAGTTGCATTATTAATAGCCGCCGTTCTGCTGGCTTTGAACGCGAAGAAACAAAGTATCGCGTAACAAACAGCAGGAACCGCAAATGCGGTTACATAGGATGTTACGCCTGATACAGCTCCTACTAAAAGAGGTAAGAAAGCTCCACCAATAATTGCAGTGCACAGGAAGCCGGAAGTCGCTTCTTGACTGGCTGAAGATCGTTCCAGTGTGAGTGTGAAAATCACAGGGAACATAATGGAATTGAACAAGCCAATTGCCAAGGCCATAAATCCTGCTGCAATACCACCAACTAGAAAAACATACACACACATTAAGGTAGCAATTAATGTAAACAGAGCCAAAAGTTTTGCTGCATTAACGAATGCCAACAAGAATGAACCAATCAAACGACCTACCATAGCACCACCCCAATACATTGCTGTAATTGCGGCCGCTTCTTGTAATGAAACACCTAGATTGCCATCAGAAAATTTGCTAAATAACGGAAATGCAAACGCTGCATCAGATTGTCCCCAGATTGAATCTGAGTTTAAGAAAAACGCCATTTGAGTTCCAATCGCGACTTCTGCACCCACATACAAAAATATGGCTAATCCACCAAATAGTGCCCATGGCGACCTTATAGCATTTTGAAACATGGCGAAAATGCCCAGATTTGCTGCTTCACTTGAAGTAACCGGTGCGGCTTCAGTGACTATACGGCGGCTAAAATAAAAGAATGCAACTAAACCCGCAATCATGCCAGCTAGCCAAAAATAGGCTCTATCTATACCTGCCAAAGCATCAGCACGAACTGCTTCGGTAATTTCGGTTCCGGCTTTTACTTCAACGCCTTTAAGAAAGAGAGAGGCACCAATGATTGGGCCAATAAATGTTCCCAGACTATTAAAAGTTTGGCTTAAGGTAAGACGGAAGTGACTACCTTCAGGTTTCCCTAGTGCAGCGGCGAGTGGGTTTGCAGCTACTTGTAGTGCAGTAATACCGCTTGCCAAAACAAACAATCCTACCAATACCAAGGCATAGGTTTGGATATTAACGGCAACCAACATCAACATGCATCCGCCTATCATCATGCAGAGTGCAAGCAGTATTGTGGGAACCGATTTTAATCGGGACAATATAACGGCCGCAGGAAAACTCATGATGCCGTAAGCGATGAAGAATGCGAAAGCACTTAATTGGGCCTCAACATCACTTAAGCTAAATATACCTTTTACCGCTGCTACCAGCGGATCAATCATGGAAGTGATAAATCCCCAAGCGAAAAATAAAGTTGTAACTGCGGCGTACGCGGGACCGTAACGAGTTGGTGATTGCATGATTTTACCTATTATTAAATTTACTTTTATTAAATAACATTCAGGCAAAAAAGATTTCTAGCTGCTGCCCAAGCGCGGCACTATAATCCATCGCGGGTTCCGATGTCACATTCTTTGGATTATTTTGATTCGGATTTACAAAACTAATGATATTGTGTGCGTCTATATAGTCATAATAACTTTAACTCAGTGGCGAAAACTTTATGTCAAAAGCAACAATAGATGATGTAGCAGAACTGGCAGGTGTATCGATAAAAACAGTTTCTCGTGTCGTTAATCAAGAACCTAATGTTCGCACAGTAACACGCGAAAAAGTTGAAAAAGCTATAGCATCATTAAGTTATCGTCCTAATCTTTCTGCGCGTTGCCTGGCAGGTAATAAATCTTTTGTGTTGGCATTGGTATACGGGCACCCAGGCGCGCACTATGTGTTGGACGTTCAAGAGGGTGTACTGGAGGTCTGTCGCCCACAAAGTTATGAATTAGTTGTGCATCCCGCAATTAACAAAGATAAAAATTTGGTAAAGGATATTACAGAATTTATTCTCGATAAAAGAATTGATGGGGTAATGTTAACGCCGCCCATTTCTGATCATATGGGTGTTATCAATAGTTTGCGAAAACTGAATATTCCAATTGTGCGAGTTGCACCGACAGAAAATAAATCTGTATCACCTTATGTTGAAACTAATGATCAAGAATCTTCATACGATATGACCTGTCAGTTAATTAACTTAGGGCATAGACGTATTGGTTTTATTGCAGGGCATCCTGATCACCGTGCTATATCGCTACGCTTAGAGGGTTATAAAGCGGCACTTATTGAAAATCAAATTCCGATTGATCAAACCTTGATTGAGCAAGGCGATAACTCTTTTGAGTCAGGTGAAGAGGCAGCCAAGCGTTTTTTCGCACTAGAAGTCAAACCGACAGCAATATTTGCTGCAAATGATGAGATGGCGGCAGGCGTCATGATGATGGCTCATAAAACCGGCTTGAAAATACCGCAACATATTTCAGTATCTGGATTTGATGATACGCCAGTCGCACATCAATTGTGGCCTTCGCTGACGACTATCCGTCAACCGATTCGGCAAATGGCAAAAAAAGCAACAGAGCTTTTACTAAAGCAAATTAAGGGTAAAGATGTACAATTACCTGCCAGTATTTTAAGTTCAATGATAATTATTAGAGACTCAACCGGGAAATGTAACAGCAAGCTCAAATAAGTTGTAACAATCGACATGGATAATTGTCTGTGTAACACTTAACGAAATTCGAGGTGTATATGTTGATTACAAAAGCGAGTGATTTAACTGAAAGCGACGTTACACCTGAATCTATCTATAATGCTCGACGTGATTTTATGCGTGGAGCAATTCTCACCTCGGCTGGTGTTGGATTATCAAGTTCAGTCTTTGCTACCCCATCACAAGTGACTTCAAACGATTTGCCTGGCCCCGACTGGCTTAAAAAACAAATCGCTGATGCGAAATCCAATACTCAATCCATTTCTGAATCTTTGACGCCTTATGAACATGTCACTGGCTATAACAATTTTTATGAATTTGGTTATGAAAAAACTGATCCGGCAGAAAAATCTCACAAATTTAATCCTTTTCCCTGGAAAGTAAAAATAGAAGGTGAAATCAATAAGCCTGGCAATTATTCATTGGAAGATATTCTTTCGAAGGCACAGCTTGAAGAGCGTATTTATCGTTTGCGATGTGTAGAGGCCTGGTCAATGGTAATTCCATGGATAGGTTTTTCTTTAGCTGATTTTATTCAGCAGCTTGAACCCAAATCAACAGCAAAATATGTGTCCTTTATCAGTGTGGAACGGCCTAAGGAAATGCCTGGGCAGAAAAGTGCATTCAGTACCATCGACTGGCCATATCGCGAAGGGTTGAGAATCGATGAGGCGATGAATCCGTTAAGTTTAATGGCAGTTGGTCTCTACGGAAAATTATTACCCAATCAAAATGGTGCACCACTGCGCTTGGTCGTACCTTGGAAATATGGATTTAAAAGTATTAAATCCATAGTCAAAATTGTCTTTACTGAAAAACAACCTAAAACGACCTGGAATCAGTTGGCATCCAATGAATACGGATTTTATGCCAATGTAAATCCTCAAGTCGATCATCCGCGCTGGAGTCAGGCACATGAAAGGCGCCTTCCGAGTGGATTGCTTAAACCCAATATTATTGATACTAAAATGTTTAATGGTTATGAAAAAGAAGTAGCTCAACTTTATAAGGATATGAATTTGAAGAAATTCTACTGAGTTATTTTTTCTTTTGAGTTAATAATTATGCCAATTTTGTATCGACGTATTGTTATTTTTTTTCTGTCTTTGATGCCTTTATGTTTTATCGTCTACAAACTTTTCGCGGATGCGCTTGGTGCTGACCCAGCTAAAGAAATCGTGTGGTTTATGGGGAATTGGACGTTTTATTTTTTGCTGATGACTTTATCTGTCACACCGCTTAAGCGTTGGTTATCCTTTCCGCGTGTTAATTTTCGTTGGCTGTCACCTCATAGACGCATGTTGGGGTTGTTTGTTTTATTCTATGCTTTACTGCATGTGATCGCATTCTTATGGTTTATCCTGGGATGGGATTGGTCTCGGTTGAACGCTGAAATAATTAAACGTCCTTACATACTCGTTACGATTCCTGCAGTTATTTTATTAATTATTTTAGGCATAACTTCCACTCAATCCATGATGCGCCGACTGGGTAAAAACTGGCAGAAGCTACATAAAAGTATTTATGTTATTGCCATTCTTGCCTGGGTGCATGTGCTAATGCAGGTAAGATCCAGTTATTTTGACGCCGTAGTATTCGGTTTGTGCGTGTTGATTTTGCTCGCGCTGCGCTTAAGGCGTAGCAGATGATTTTAATTCTTTCACCCACATAACAGTTGCGCCAGCAACACCTATGGGTGTGACAATAATATTCAAAAATGGAATCATGCTGCCAAATAATATGAGTCCGCCATAAGAATAACTCGTTAACGGTTGTTGATTTAGTTTTTTACGTAAAAGTTTGAAGCTCAGCTGATGGTTGTCCGCCGGATAATCAGAGTATTGCGCTGCCATACACCAACAGCTCCATATGGCACCGACTAATACTCCCAATACGTTAATACCTGGAATAAAAAAACAACAAATAACCAGTAGCAATACCAATATTCCGCGACTGATAAAGTAGAATAGTTTAACTAGTTCGCGAAACAAGGTGCGTGGAATTAATTGGCTGAGAGTTTCTGCAGGTGGCGCTATGCCAGTCAGACTGGTTTCAATTTTTTCCGCTAGAAGACCATAAAATGGTGCGGCAATAATGTTAGTAATTATGTTGAAGCTGTAGCCATAGGTAACTACAAAAATAAATGCAGTGAGAGGCCATATTAGCCACACCAGCCAATCCAGCCACGAAGGTAAAAAGTCGAGTATGTAGTGAATGACATCTTTAAATGAATTGTAAAAAACAATAGATAATAAAACAAAAATAATCAAATTGACGCAAAGAGGGACAAATACGAAACGTCGATATCCAGGTTGAAAAATTATTTTTGCGCCTTCAACAAAATAGCTCAAAGCCAGAGATGGTGAACCCTTCATAATAAAATTGCCTTATTGCTTATTTGATTTTAATAATCGAATTTTGTATTGAATTTTATCCAATGCTACAAATACCAAGCCTGCTACCGCGCCGATAAGGTGTGCGTCAATTGCGATGATCACCGGCATGAAATTATGCATAGGATTAATGTCATATCCAGGTAATTGTTCGGTAATAATTTTTCCTGAAACTATAAGAAAAACTAGTGCTCGTTCCCAAACCCCAAATTTTGTCGCATAAAAGCACCCGGCAATAAATAGACCATGAATACAACCTGAAAGACCTGCATAGTTAATCTCAGGGCTGATTATAGAAATGCCAACTCCCACAGCTAAACAGCAAAATAGCAAGATAGCTAAAAACTTTTTTAGTGAACATTGATCAAAAAGAGCTGCGCTGACTAACCAGAATCCGACAACATCTATCAAGCAGTGGGCCCAGCCAAAATGAACAAAATTGCAACTTAACCATCGCCAATATTGGTGGGTGTGCATTATACCTGGCGCTGTTGTCAAAAGATCAAAGTGTTCGCTGCCTAATAAGGAGAGTGAAATGACCAGAAGGCTAATGATGCTGACAGCCAAAACAATCTTGTTGAGTTTAATATGTATCATGGAGTCTCAAAAATTTTAACAACTTGGGGAATTTATCATTGAAGGGCTGTTTGTTCCATAAGCTGTGTGTTTATAATCTGTACTCGGATTTATAAGTAAAAATTAGAACCTCTATGCCGCTACATGCTCTTTCGACGGATTTACTGCGAAAAGTTCTGGATTCCCTACCCGATGGGGTGTTGTTGGTGACAGATCAACGTCAAATGCTTTTTACCAATAAGCGTTTTCGTGAGCTTTGGGGAATTCCCAAGGATATCAATTTGGATGATGAGGGGCGTGCGCTTATGCAGTTTGCTCTATCCAAAGTTGTGGATCCCACGAGCTTTATTGAACAAATTGAGAGGCTACATCAAACAGATAGTCAAATGGAGGACGAAGTTCTCTTGACGGATGGAAAGGTTTATCGGCGTCGAACAGTATCCTTTGATGACTTCTTTTATGGTCGTACTCGTATGTGGATATTCACTGATATTACCGATATTAAATACAGTCATATGGACTCGCTGACAGGTCTACGTAATCGAAATACCTTTGAGTCACAGTTTGCATCTTTGACAGACCAAGCTGCACCTGACGCTTTGGTAGGTGTCGCATTGCTTGATATAGATCATTTTAAATTGTTTAACGATACCTATGGTCATGCGGCAGGTGATGATGTATTGAGAAGTATAGGTGAGACTATCACCGCTTCATTGCATCGCTCGGGTGATTCCGGTTTTCGAGTTGGGGGGGAAGAATTCTTTATTAAAATTGTGGGACGAAATCCAGAAGATATGCTGGCGTTAATTGAAGGTATTCGACAGTCGGTGGAATCTTTGGAGATTCCACATGAGAGCAACCCACCTTTTAATGTGGTTACGATTTCATGTGGATTTGGCATCACGTCTTCACCCATAAAATCAGAAATCTTTTACCGAAAAATTGATAATGCCTTGTATCTTTCCAAGTCCCAAGGTAGAAATCGTACTAACTTTATTGAGTTGAGCTGAAATTAATAAAGTTATATTGCCCCGGCTTTTTCTAAGGCAATAACATATTCTTCACTGTTGCGATGAGTTTTAATTGATTGCAAAAGTGTTTTGCCTTCTGGACCTATGGCATTGATATCGCGACTTTCAGCTAAAAACATTTGAATAAATGTCTCAAAGTTTTCGCCACGCATTCCGCGATAGGCTTTTTCCAATAAATGATAATCAGCATTGATTCCCTCCGGTGGAATGTAATCAAAAAATACTTTAATTTTTTCATCGGTGAAGATTTCACCGAGTACTTTTTCTTTGTCTTTACGTAGGCTCATTTTAAATCTCTAATTAATTAATTTTAAAACAAACCCACCCTAACCCTCCCCTTCGTAAGGGGAGGGGACAGATTTTACTCCGTATCACAAATAAGCAGGGAGTAAAGTTCCTCCCCCTTACGAAGGGGGAGGTTAGGAGGGGGTTTGTTTTACCCATTCAATTTCTTCAACAACAACTCATTCAACGTTTGCGGATTCGCTTGCCCTTGGCTGGCTTTCATCACTTGGCCGACAAAGAATCCCAGCATTTTTGGTCGTTTGCTTTCATCCGCAGTGCGATAATTTTCAACTTGTTGCGGATTTTTTGTGATTACTTCATCAATCATTTTTTCCAATGCGCCGGTATCGGAAACTTGTTTAAAGCCTTTGGTTTCGATAATGCTGTCGGCGTTGCCTTCGCCATTGCACATAGCTTCAAACACTTGCTTGGCGATTTTGCTGGACAGGGTGCCGTCTTTGATGCGAGTAATTAAGCCGGCTAATAATTCTGGCGTGATCGGTGAGCTTGTAATGGATTGTTCTGTTTTGTTTAAGAAAGCGGCTAGATCAACCATTACCCAGTTAGCTGTAAGTTTTGCATCTTGAGAAATGGCCGTAGTTTTTTCGAAAAATCCGGCCATATTTTTATCAATGGTTAATTGGCCCGCATCGTATTCGCTTAATCCATATTGATCAACAAAACGTATGCGTTTGGCTTCCGGTAACTCTGGCATTTGTTTGCGAACGGATTCTATATAATCGTCATCCAGAATTACCGGCAACAAGTCAGGGCAGGGGAAGTAGCGATAGTCATTGCTATCTTCTTTGCTACGCATTGAGCGAGCTTTTTTAGTGTCGCCGTTATACAAACGAGTTTCCTGAATAATTTTTCGGCCACTTTCTATCTCATCAATTTGTCGTTCAACTTCCAGTTCAATACACTCTTCCATAAATTTAAATGAATTCAAATTTTTGGTCTCAGTACGAGTGCCGAGTTTTTCTTCGCCTTTAGGGCGAACGGAAATATTCACATCAAAACGCATTGAACCTTGCGACATTTCACCGTCGCAAATTTCGAGAGAGGTGACAATGGAATGCAATTTTTTAGCAAAAGCAACGGCTTCTTCTGCATTTCGCATATCGGGTTCTGTGACCACTTCAATTAAGGGTGTGCCAGCCCGGTTTAAATCAATTCCTGTCATGCCTGCAAAATCTTCATGCAAAGATTTTCCCGCATCTTCTTCCAAATGTGCATGATGAATGCGAACACGTTTAGTACGGCCACCTTCCAATTCAAGATCAACATAACCAGCACCCACGATGGGTTCTGCAAGCTGTGTGGTTTGGTAGCCTTTAGGTAAATCAGGGTAAAAATAATTTTTTCGTTCAAATACGGAACGCTTGCCAATCTCGGCATTTACCGCCAAGCCAAACATTGTGGCGTAGCGAAAAGCTTGTTCATTGGCAACAGGCAATGTGCCAGGTAGTGCGAGATCTATAGCACAAGCTTGAGTATTGGGTTCCGCACCAAACGCAGTGCTGGCGCCGGAGAAAATTTTGGTTTTGGTGGCGAGTTGAACGTGAATTTCCAACCCGATTACAGTTTCCCATTGCATAATTTTTTCTCGTTTCATTGTTGGCGTAGGTTGGAAGAGCAAAGCGACTTCCGACGTTTTCATATATTGTCAGAAATCTGTCGGAAGTCGCTTTGCTCTTCCAACCTACAAATTATTTTTAATCAATATTCGGTGCTATTTGTTTATGGAAATCTGTCACTTGCTGATACTGATGTGCTGCATTTAACAATTGTCCTTCAGCAAAGAAATTTCCGATCAATTGCAAACCTACAGGTTTGTTGTCCACTAATCCGCATGGGATGGATAGGCCAGGCAAACCCGCTAAATTGGCAGCAATGGTATAAATATCTTCCAAATACATGGCCACAGGATCTTTGGTTTTTGAACCAAATTGGAAAGCGGGTGAGGGTGATGTCGGCCCAATAATCACATCCACTTTTTCAAAGGCATCGACAAAATCCTGTTTAATTAAACGGCGAATTTTTTGTGCTTTATTGTAATAGGCGTCGTAGTAGCCGGCCGACAAAGCGTAGGTACCGACAAGAATACGACGTTTCACTTCTGCGCCAAATCCTTCGCTGCGTGAACGCATATAGAGGTCATTTAAATCTTTCGGATTTTCGCAGCGATGACCATAACGCACACCGTCAAAGCGTGAAAGATTTGCTGAACATTCAGCGGGTGCGATAACGTAATAAGCGGGCACGGCAAGATGTGTGTGCGGCAAACTAACGCTATGAATTGTTGCACCCAAATTTTCATAAATTTTGATTGCCGCTTCAACCAATGCGGCTGTTTGAGGATTTAATCCTTCACCAAAATATTCTTTGGGTACGCCTATGCGCAATCCTTTTAACGAATTATTTAAGGTGGCTGTGTAATCCGGAACTTCGCGTTCAACACAAGTAGAGTCTTTACTGTCGTAGCTCGCCATATCGTTTAATAAAATTGCGGCATCTTCAGCTGTGCGCGATAAAATTCCGGCTTGATCCAAGCTCGATGCGAATGCAATCATTCCCCAGCGAGATACGCGACCATAAGTGGGTTTGATTCCTGTTAATCCACAAAGCGCTGCCGGTTGACGAATTGAACCGCCAGTATCTGATGCCGTGGCTGCCGGCGCTAAATGCGCGGCGACAGCTGCTGCTGATCCACCCGATGAACCGCCAGGTACGCAATCAATTGCCCAGGGATTTTTTACCGGACCGTAATAACTTGTCTCATTAGATGAACCCATTGCAAATTCATCCATATTGGTTTTACCCAACATGACTACGCCAGATGTTAAATAATTTTCAACAATAGTGGCGTTGTAAGGCGCGATAAATTTATCCAGCATTTTCGATGCGCAAGAAGTGCGTACACCAGTAGTACAAAAAATATCTTTGTGCGCAATTGGTACTCCGCAAAGTGCAGGTGCATTACCTTTTGCTAAACGATTGTCAGCTGCAGCAGCTTGTTGCAGTGCAATTTCATTGGTAACTGTGATGTACGAGTTGTAAGTTTTATCCAGACGCGCAATGCGATCCAAATAATGTTGTGTAACTTCAACACTGGAAAAATCTTTTTTAGCCAGACCTTTTACCAGTTGGGCAATTGTGAATTGATGCATTCAGATTTCCTAAAATATTTTCAATAATTTTTTCAGTTTTTCTTTAAATCGTTACCCTCTCCCCAGCCCTCTCCCATCAAGGGAGAGGGAGCGACTCCCAAATTAATTAATTTCGAAGTGCAATCTGTTCCCTCTCCCCTTGTAGGAGAGGGTTAGGGAGAGGGGGTATACACAATCACTCAATCACCTGAGGCACTAAATACAAGCCATCCTGGGTCGCCGGTGCAATTGATTGAAATAATTCTCGCTGATTGGTCTCGGTCACTACATCAGCGCGCAATTTTTGTACTGCGTCGAGAGGGTGAGCCATGGGTAAAACACCATCGGTATTCACCGCTTGTAATTGATCTACCAGTGCTAAAACATCCGAGATGCTTTTGGCTGCTTCTTGAGCCGCAGCTTCATTAATTTCTATACGTGCTAACTTTGCCAGTTTGGCGATGTCAGAAGATTCTATTGCCATTGGGACGCTCCAAAACAAATGGGAGAAGTTAAAAAAGGCCGACAAGGTATCACACTTGCGCCTTGCCCTGAATCCCTGTGATTGTTAGAGTGCGGGTAATAAAAAATCGCGCAGCCAATTTGGTTTTTTTCCCATATACTAGGCGGCTAATTTTTACTGTTAATTCAACATTTTTCTTAAGGTCCAATCCTGTCATGTTAAAACTTCTGCGCGGAGCATTCTCTAACGATTTATCCATTGATTTGGGCACTGCAAATACACTGATCTATGTTCGTGGTCGCGGCATAGTCTTAAATGAGCCTTCAGTTGTGGCTATTCGCCATCACAACGGCACCAAAATTGTGGAGGCAGTAGGTGTTGAGGCCAAGCGAATGCTGGGTCGTACACCCGGTAATATTACGGCTATTCGCCCCTTGAAGGACGGTGTAATTGCTGACTTTCAGGTTACAGAGAAAATGCTGCAGCATTTTATTCGCAAGGTTCACGAAAACTCCTGGTTTAATCCTTCTCCCCGCGTATTAGTCAGTGTTCCCTGTTTATCTACTGAAGTTGAAAAGCGTGCGATTCGTGAATCTGCATTGGGTGCGGGTGCTCGCGAAGTACGTTTAATCGATGAGCCCATGGCAGCAGCGATAGGTGCTGGCCTGAAGGTGTCTGAGGCCAGCGGTTCTATGGTGGTAGATATTGGTGGCGGTACTACAGAAATTGCTGTGATCTCTTTAAATGGTGTGGTCTATTCTGATTCAGTACGCATTGGTGGTGACCGTTTTGATGAAGCTATCGTCAACTATGTTCGTCGTAACTATGGCAGCGTGATTGGTGAAGCTACTGCTGAGCGCATCAAGCAAGAGATTGGCTGTGCATTTGCTGGCAGTGAAATTCGAGAAATTGATGTGCGAGGGCGCAACTTGGCAGAAGGTGTGCCTCGCAGTTTTACCCTCACCAGCGACGAAGTTCTGGAAGCCTTGCAAGAACCTTTGGCCGGCATAGTTCAAGCAGTGAAAAGTGCATTGGAGCAATCGCCACCGGAATTAGCCTCGGATATTGCCGAAAGCGGAGTGGTGTTAACAGGCGGCGGAGCTTTGCTGCGTGATTTGGATCGTCTTCTGTCGAATGAAACAGGTTTACCCTTTATTGTTGCCGAAGATCCTTTGACATGTGTCGCTCGTGGTGGTGGCATGGCATTGGAAATGACTGACAAACGAAATATTGATTTGCTCTCCTCTTAATTATTCACGTCAAGGGGCACCGCCATTAAACCGCTCTTTAGTCGAGGATCATCCACTAGCAGTCGTGCCTTTATCCTGATTCTGGTGATGATAGGATTGGTGGTGGTGAGCTTATATACGGATAAGTTGAGTTCTGTAAGAGAGACACTAAGCCCTTTAGTTACACCCTTTTATAAAATTACCGATATTCCCGGAAAAATTGGCCAATGGATCGACGAGGTCATGGCTTCGCCTACCGATCTACAAGCTGAAAACGACACCTTAAAAACACAAGTGCTCATACTCCAACGCAAATCGCAGCAAATGGCGGCGCTCGCCGCAGAAAATGTTCGTTTGAGGCAATTACTCAATGCCAGTAACTTGTTACAAGAAACAGTGCTCATTGCCGAGCTCATAGGTGTATCACCCAATCCTCTAAGTCACCAAGTGATTATTAATCGCGGTACCGCTGACGGCGTTTTTAAAGGTCAGCCGGTATTGGACGCTTATGGTTTGATGGGGCAAGTCATTGAAGTCAGTTCTAATTCCAGTACCGTTATCTTGATTTCCGACGCTACTCACGCTATCCCTGTTCAAGTTAATCGAAATGGTGTTCGGGCAATTGCAGAGGGAACGGGCGATATGAACAGTTTAAGTTTGCGCCATGTTTCAGCCAATACCGATATCCGGGTGGGCGACTTGTTAGTCAGTTCAGGATTAGGAAAGCGTTTTCCTGTCGGCTATCCGGTGGCGGAAGTACAGCAGGTTGAGCGTGATCCTGCCAAGGCATTTTTGACAGTAACCGCCAAACCCAAAGCAAGATTGGATCGGAGTCGCCATTTATTACTTGTATTTGAATCCTTCAGGGAAACGGTGGACATTCTGGGTGATCCGCCCAGTACCAAATCAGTTACCCATTAAGTGGAGGTCCAAATGAAAACCTCTACTATCAACTTGTACCTTCTGATCGGCGGCAGCTTTTTAATAGCTCTTATACTATCCGTCTATCCTTTACCGATGAGTTGTCGTTGGTGGCGGCCAGAATTTGTCTTGATGGTTGCTATTTATTGGGTAGTTGTTTTGCCATACAGTATTAGTTTGACTGCCTTGTGTGGCTTGGGACTTTTTCAAGATTTGTTAGAAGGCACACCTTTTGGGCAACACAGTTTGGGCATTATTATTGTTGCCTATATATGTCTATTCTCCTACCAGCGTCTGCGTAACTTTAATTTAGTCAAACAAATGATTTCGATGTTTTTCGTGATTGCCATTGCACAATTAGCCGATAATTGGGTTCAGGGAATGGCAGGACGACCTTTAGTAGAGATAAGTTTTATTTATGCAGCAATTACCAGTGCCTTAATCTGGCCACTAATTCGTTATGCATTGGTTTTTTCCGTTCAAAAATTACGAGTATTTCAGTAAATGTTGTATCTCGCTTCTTCATCTCCGCGTCGTCGTGAATTACTTCAGCAAATTGGTGTTACGTTTGATGTTGTAAAAGTTGAGGTAGAAGAAAAAAGAAAAACGGATGAGCTGCCTATAGAGTATGTTCAACGTTTGGCGTTGGAAAAAGCGCAGGCTGGTTTAGCCGAGATTCAGCGTCAAGGGCACAAAGTCGTTCCAGTCTTGGGTGCGGATACAATAGGAATTTTGGATGAGATGGTTTTGGAAAAGCCAACAGACGCTCAGGATGCGGCGAGAATTTTAAAGAGTTTATCTGGAAGAACACATCAGGTGATTACTGCTTTGGCCTTGGTGACAGCTGAACAACAACTATCAGCTTATTCTGTTACCCATGTTAGTTTTCGCGAATTAACCGATCAGGAAATAAAAGATTATTGGTTAACCGGTGAGCCTTCCGACAAAGCTGGTGGATATGCTATTCAAGGACTGGGTGCAGTTTTTGTTAAATCAATTGAAGGGAGTTATTCCAATGTTGTGGGTTTGCCAATCGAAGCCTGTTGCGATTTATTGGCTCAATTTGCAATTCCCTGGTGGCAAATTGCTGCTGTTGAAAATCGAACAGTGAGTTAAAACATGAGTGAAGAAATTCTGGTTAACGTGTCACCTGTTGAGACTCGCGTAGCACTGGTCGAAAACGGCGTAGTGCAAGAATTTTATTTGGAGCGTAGTTATGGAAAAGGCTACGTCGGAAATATCTATCGCGGAAAAGTTGTGCGAGTCTTACCGGGAATGCAAGCCGCCTTTGTTGATGTAGGTTTGGAGCGGACAGGTTTTATTCACGCCAGTGACATGATTCCTGAATTGCCGGAAGGTCAAGTATTTCAAGGTGAACTACCGGATATACGAACTTTGGTTCGTGAAGGTGAAACTATTTTAGTGCAAGTTGCCAAAGATCCTATAGGTACTAAAGGTGCTCGACTCACAACACATTTAACACTCTCGTCTCGTTATTTGGTTTATATGCCCAACTCTCATCATATTGGTGTGTCTGTTCGGATAGAGGATGAACAAGAGCGCGAGCGCTTGCGTCAAGCAGTTGAACAACAAGTGCAATCGCAACAAATTTCCGGCGGTTTTATTATTCGAACAGTTGCGGAAGGCGTTGATACTGATTCAATCATTTCTGACATACCTTTTTTGATTAAACTGTGGAACGATCTTTCCGCAAAACTGCCACACTTGGGTGTGCCATCAGAACTTCATCGCGATATGCCCTTGTATTTACGCGCATTGCGTGATTTGGCTAGAGCGCCCTTGGACAAAGTCAGAATTGATTCCCGATTGACCTGGCAACAAATGCAAGAATTCGCTGCGAGTTACACTCCACAGCTAATGAATCTTATTGAACTCTATACAGGTGATCGCCCATTGTTGGAAATGTACGGGGTAGAGGAGGAAATTCGTCGAGCATTGGAGCCGCGTGTAACCTTGAAGTCGAATGGATATTTAATTATTGAGCAAACTGAAGCCATGACAACGGTGGATGTGAACACTGGCGCTTTTGTCGGGCACAGAAATTTGGAAGAAACCATTTTCAAAACCAATTTGGAAGCGGCGACGGCGATAGCAAGGCAACTCAGGTTACGCAATTTGGGTGGCATTATTATTTTAGATTTTATTGATATGAAAGATCCTGAACACCAACGTCAGGTGTTGCGGACATTAGAAAAAGCCTTGGAAAAAGATCACGCAAAAACTCGCATTACTGGTGTGTCAGAGTTGGGCTTGGTTGAGATGGCTCGAAAACGTACGCGTGAATCCTTGGGGCAGGTATTGTGTGAAGCCTGTCCTGTATGTCAGGGAAAAGGCCAGGTGAAATCCGCAGAGACTGTCTGCTATGAAATATTTAGAGAAGTTTTACGAATGGCGCGTACCTATGACAATCAGAATTTTTTAGTTCTGGCTTCGGCATTGGTGGTTGACCGTCTATTGGATGAGCAGGCTGCATATGTTGCTGATCTGGAGGCATTTATTCAGCGTACTATCGAGTTTCGTGTTGAGTCGGTATTCACGCAAGAACAGTACGATATTGTGTTGATTTAAAGAAGTAATTTGAATGACAAAGTTGTTACGTCGATTAGTTAAATGGTTTTATTTGTTGATTGCTATCCTGCTCATACTATTGGCAGTTCTAGTGCAATCAGGACGAAGTTTTTCCTATTTGTTAGGTGACTATAAACATTCTATTGAAGAATATTTGTCTCAAAAAATAGAAGCAAAGGTAACAATTCAGAAAATAAATGCCGATTGGAAAGGTTTAAAACCAGGTGTGCAGTTACGAGGGGTAAGTTTGCAAAGTGTTGCAGGTGAGCCTATTACCGATATCAGTCGGGCAATGTTACGTTTAGATATTTTAAAGTCGCTAAAAAGTGCCAGATTGGTTTGGAGTGACTTAAGTCTTGAAAAAATTAAACTTAACTTTCAACAACAAGAAGATGGATTTTGGAAAGTTTCCGGCTTAAGTCCTACCAAACAAACAGAGTCTCAAGTTAAATTAGATCCTCTGATCGATATGTTGTTGTTATCGCATCATATGGCAGTTAAGCAAAGCCAATTTGAATTTAATTTTATTAACGGCAGAAAGCTCAGTTTATCTGCACCTAATGTGCTACTCGAAAATAAAGGTAATTTTCATAGACTGGTACTGCAGGCTGACATTGAAAATCAATCACGCAGTTTGTTTCTGTTGTTGGAATCAATCGGCGATCCTCGAGATCAAAAAAAATCAAAAAGTACTGCTTATTTGGAATTAAACCAGTTTCCAACCAGTGAACCTCTACAAGCGACTATGGCGTTTTTACTTAGTGGACAAAAAAGCCGTTTAACGGGTGAGGGTAAAGTCTCCGCTAAAATCTGGGCGAGAAGCCGCGACGATAACAATGGATTTGATTTAATCGGGAACTTGGAGCTCCAGCGTTTACTGGTGGATGTCAGTGACTGGCATATTGTATTGGATCAATTATCCACTAATTTGACCGGGTTTTGGTTGCGAGATGGCAAATGGGATCTTGGCCTGCAATCAATGAATGCAAAGTTAGCCTCTGAAAATATACAAGGAATGAATTGGATTGCGAGTTCGGAGGGATTTAAACAATCCTTACAATTACGACTTGATCAAATTGATCTGGAAGAAACACATCAACTTCTGGAACGTACGGGTTTGCTTGGCAATAAAAAATTACAAGAAGTATTACAGGCTCTTAACCCCCGAGGCTCACTAACAAATATTCAACTGAGATTGCCTTATGGCGATGCTAAAAATTGGCAGTTGGCTGCGAATGCAAAACAAGTTTCAATTTCTCCCTGGAAAGGAATTCCTGGGCTAACGGGTATTGACGGATATGTACAGCTGGGAGCCAAGGCCGGATATATTTCAATTAATAGTCAGAAGAATTTCAGCATGTTTTATGAGCATGTTTATGATGCGCCTATGACCTATGATCGGGTGAAAGGTCAGGTTGCCTGGAAACTGGAAAAAGAAAATAACAAAGTTTATGTCAATAGTGGTGCGCTCAATTTTTATCAGGGAGAAGAAATAACATCCGGTTATATGTTGTTATCTACACCTTGGTACAAAGGTACCGATAATGTTGATTTATATTTGCAGGTTGGGTCCAATTCACTGAATGTTAGTCGCTATAAAAAATACACACCAAAATTACTCGCACCAAAAATACAGGAATGGCTGGATCAGAGTATCGGCGACAAAAATACAGGAACAGCAACCAACATTGGTTTTGTTTATCGTGCTACTTTAAATATTAAAGAACCCTATGCCAGATCATTTCAGTTGGACATGAATCTGGATAATGCGAGTTTACGCTACCATCCCGAATGGCCCGCATTGACAAAAATATCAGGCCACATGTTGCTGGATAATGGGGAACTGTTTTCGAAAATTGATAAGGCACAAATATTTAATACTAACATTGAACACGCGAGTGTTGAGCTGCATCCCAAGAAGGATCATATCGGATCATTACTTAGAGTAAAGGCAGATATGACAGGTTCTGCAAGTGATGGCTTAAGAGCTTTAAGAGAAGGTGCTCTGCGGCATTATATTGGCAATAGTATGGATAGCTGGTTTTTGAATGGCAATATACAAACTCAAGTAAATTTAGTTGTGCCAATCGGGACTAAACATATGGAAGATGATGCTTATCAGCAAGTCAATATAGATATAAATGCTTCTAATTTCGAAATGCGAAATTTAAACCTCGATTTGAAAAATCTCACGGGGCAAATCAGTTTTAACAACAAGAAAGGCTTGGCTAGCCAGGATCTACAAGCGACTTTATTTAATCGTAATGTCTCAGCCGAACTACATTCACTACTCTCAAATAATCAGCGCGTAACGCGTGTTGATTTAAATGGCAGTGTCGATATGCAAGATTTAGCGCAATGGACACAACGACCTGAAGCTTTATTTTTAAAAGGAATTTTACCCTATCAGGTGATAGTTGACTTAAAACATAATAGCAAGGTATCAGAGGATGAGTTGGTGAATGCTGGTGTATTACAGTCCTCATCAGACTTTATAAAAGATGCCTTTGCTGAAATTAAATTAACCAGCGATTTAAATGGAGTGGAAGTTCAATTACCCGAACCCTATGGTAAAAAATCGAACTCGACACGCTCATTTGGGCTTAATCTATGGTTGCAGCCAAATTATTTGCAGATTCAATCGACCTATGATGGAAAAGTAGACGCATTATTCAGGTCGCAACGCGGTGAGAAAGGTCGATTGTTAAATGCCAGTATTGCTTTATCACAAGAAGCAAAATTTGCATCAGACGACGGTGTGCATGCTTCTGAATTTTTGGTGTCAGGTTTTCTATCCAAATTTGATTTGGATGCCTGGAAGGTCACTAAATCACAATACGATGAGTATCGTCAGAAGTTATTTCCTGATCAATCTGTAACAACGGATAAGCCAGAAGAAATTGCGGGCTTACCTTTCAAAGCTGAATTAACATTGGGTCGTTATCAGATAGCTGCGAATGAATTTGAAAATCTCAATGTACAAACAACACGCAATATTGACGGTTGGGTTTTGGACTTACAGAATCCGAAAATTCATGGTGAACTGATAATCCCCCATCTGGACTCCAAACCCCTGGTGGTCAATTTAAAACAACTTTATGTGCAAACATCAAAGATAAATAATGACGGTGATCAATCAAAAGGATTAAAAACTGCAAGTATTGATCCGCGTCAATTACCCCTAGCAAATATTAATATTGATGAAATATTCATTGATGGAGAGTCTTGGGGAAAAATTGGTTTTGAAATTCTGCCCAATTCTCAAGGTGTGTTATTTGATAATATTCGCGGCAACATACGAGGGATGGAGTTGCATCATCATGATGTGAATGATCGCGGGGCGCAGCTATTTTGGCAGCTTAAAGGTGATTCCAATCAAAGCCGTTTTGTTGGAAAGTTGACCACAAATAATATGAGTGATGTCTTACGAAATTGGAAGAAACCAGAAATGGTTGAAAGTAAAACGGCGGTAATGTTTGTTGATATGAATTGGCCTTCCGCACCTCAAGATTTTACCTTGCTGGATATGACGGGATTAGTGCAGTTACAATTAACTGAAGGTCGTTTTCACCGCGATGCAACCGCAGGAGATGGGCTACTGAGATTAATGTCGATACTCAATTTCGATTCTATAGCTCGACGACTGAGATTGGATTTTTCCGATCTATATAAGACAGGTCTGGCTTATGATGAAATCTCTGGCAAATTTAGCTTTAATCGCGGAACAATGAAATTGGATGAGCCGCTCGTAGTTCGAAGCCCTTCAAGTGATTTACAGTTGGCGGGGACCTTTAATTTGCGCGACGAGACAGTCGACGCGCGAATAGTCGCGAATTTGCCGGTGGCGGGCAATTTAACTTTTTATACTGCTTTGGCGACTGGCTTACCTGCAGCTGCAGGTGTTTACTTAGTCAGCAAGATCTTCAAAAAACAAGTGAGTCAGGTAGCCAGTATTAGTTACACTATGTCCGGTTCCTGGGAAAAGCCCAAAATGAAATTTGACCGTTTGTTTGAAAGTGAAGATAGTCTTCGTAAAAGCGTCAAAAAGGCTGAAGCTGAAACAGAATCAAAAAAAGAAATGGAATTAGAAATAAATGCAGTCGATGAAAGCTCTAAAACTGGAATTTTAGAATCGAATCCCGATGTGAAAACTCAACCTCAATAATTCAGGAGTCTGTTATGAACGATCAAGCTAGACCACGCTCGTCTGCCAATATCATTATTGGGATCATATTGCTGTTGGCTTTGGCCGGAGTGGCTTATTTTCTGTTAAAGCCAGGTGATGCCACTATTCCTGAACCAAAAATTACCAAAGTGGCGCCTATAGTTCAGGAAACGCCTAAGGAACCAGAACCTTTAGTTGAATTTGAGGCGCCGGAAAAAGCAGTGGAAGTTGAGCCTTTGCCTCCTTTGAATAACAGCCACGAGACACTATTGGAAAATTTAAAATCTTTGGGATCTCAAAGTTTATTCAGTCTTTTGGCTTCACAAGAGTTGATTCGAAAATTTGTCTTGGCTGTTAACGGAATACAGGAAGGCAAAGTAGTATATGAGTATCGCCCCGTTATTTCACCGCAGCCGCCATTTGTTCTTGAGTCATTTAACGTTACAGTTGATGGTGAAGAAGTTTCTCAAGACAGAATATCCAATAAAAACTTTGCTCGCTATGAACCGTATGTGCATGCATTGGCACTCATAGATCCTGACGCAGCAGTAAGTTTATATAAACGTTATTATCCTTTACTCGAAGAAGCTTTTCGTGAATTGGGATTAAAGAAAAAGAATTTCCATTCGGTGCTGATTGGTGCGATAGACAATCTTCTGGCAGCACCTGATGTACAAGGTGATTTGTTATTGCTTCGTCCTAAAGTATTTTATGAATATGCTGATCCCTCACTGGAAAAAATGTCACAGACCCATAAATTGATGTTACGTATGGGGCCCGAAAATGCACGCAGTGTCAAAGCCACTTTGCGTCAATTGCGGGCAAGATTGATTAAGATGAATTAGTGTTTAATGTGGAGCGCTGTGCGAACGGCGCTCCTACAAATCGGTTATTTGATTTTTTCGATTTGTTTGTTTTGCAATGAACTGAAAAATATTAACGCAATAATGGCTCCAACCAATGCCATAAACATATCTGATTGGGTATCCCAATTATCTCCTTGAGTTCCTAAGAATTCGTCAGCACCTTGTCCCAAGGCGAGCGCGGCAGCCCACTCCAGTAATTCGTAAGTGGCACTAATTGCCAGAACAATACTGACTACAATAAACGACAACATTTTGCCTGTACTGATTATTTTATTGCGTATTAATATTTCGCGTGCGATTAATACAGGTGAAAATCCTTGAATGAAATGTCCCAGTTTATCGTAAGGGTTTCGCGATAAGTCAAACCAGTCTTGTACCATGAATCCCACAGGAACTCGCGCATAAGTGTATTTTCCGCCGATTATTAGAATCAAAGCGTGTAAAAAAATGCACCAATAAACTAGGTGCGTAAATTGAAATCGGGAATAGCTGAACCACAATATGGGGGCGGCAATCAAAACGGGAGCGACTTCCATTAACCAGGTTCCGCGATCGTATGGATGTAACCCGGAAATTATCAAGGTGATAACAGTGAGTATCAACATGAACAAATGGCGTTGGTTCAAAGATAATGTCATTTTGTCTCCAATTGTTAAGCAGGATTATCCGCTGCTAATTGTGACATGTAGGATGCCGTGGAGCGAAGCGATACGCAACACGGATCTCAAAAAAAACGATGCGTATCGCTTTGCTCCACAGCATCCTACATTAATTCTCCATAATGACTTCTGATTTTGAGTGATTGGTTTGATATTCTTCTCTTAAGATTTTCGCAGCCTCAACCATCTTGATCAATGCCGCTTCTGTTTCCGGCCATCGACGTGTTTTTAAGCCACAGTCCGGGTTAACCCATAAACGTTCGGCGGGGATTTCTCGCGCAGCACGTTTTAATAAATTAACCATGGTAGAAACGTCCGGTACGTTGGGTGAGTGAATATCGTAAACACCAGGCCCTATATCATTTGGATAGTGAAAAGTTTCAAAGGCTTGCAGTAGTTCGCCATCGGAACGAGAGGTTTCAATGGTGATTACATCCGCATCCAAAGCTGCAATGCTGCTGATAATGTCGTTAAATTCGGAATAACACATATGCGTATGAATTTGTGTTTCATCTTGAACACCGCTTGCTGTTAATCCAAAAGATTCCACTGCCCATTGCAAATAAGCTTTGCGGTCTTTTTCTCGCAAAGGTAAACCTTCGCGAATCGCAGGCTCGTCAATTTGAATCACTTGAATTCCTGCTGTTTCCAAATCAATGACTTCGTCACGCAAGGCTAAAGCAATTTGTTTTGCCGTTTCAGCGCGCGGTTGATCATCGCGAACAAATGACCAAAAGAGCATAGTGATAGGCCCGGTCAACATGCCTTTAACCGGTTTCTTACTCAATGATTGTGCATAACGCGCCCAGTTGACTGTGATAGCGCTTGGGCGATAAACATCACCATAAATAATTGGCGGTTTTACGCAGCGTGATCCATAGCTTTGTACCCAGCCAAATTGCGTAAAACAATATCCAGCCAAATGTTCGCCAAAATATTCCACCATGTCATTACGCTCTGCTTCGCCGTGCACTAATACATCCAGGCCAATGGCTTCTTGTTTTGCAATGCAATCGGCAATTTCCTGACGGATAGAGTTTTCATATTCAACTTTATTAATGTTTTCCAATTTAAAATCAGCACGAATACGGCGAATAGAATCTGTCTGTGGAAAAGATCCAATACTGGTTGTGGGAAATAGAGGTAAATTTAGCAACGCCTGCTGCTTTTTAATGCGCTCTGAAAAAAGAGATTGCCGTTGACTATGCTCAGTTTTAATGGACGCCAGACGTGCTTTTACTTCCGGGTTATGAATAAGGTGTGAGTTTGCGCGTGCCAACTTCACTTGATGACTGACTAGCAGTTTTTCCTGGCCGTTAATGTCTTGACGATTTTCAGTTAATTTCTTCAGGCAAACAACTTCATCAACTTTTTGTTTGGCAAAGGCTAACCAGGATTTAATTTCGCTGGATAATTTTATTTCCTGATTCAAATCAACTGGACTGTGCAACAAAGAACATGAAGGTGCAATCCAAAGACGATTGCCCAACCGTTGCTGCGCATCCTTGATAATATCCAAAGACGCTTGTAAATCATTTTTCCAAATATTTCGACCATCGACTAAACCTAGAGATAAAATTTTGTAAGGTGATAATCGATCAATTACAGCAGTCAATTGTTTAGGTGAGCGCACCAGATCTATATGCAGCCCAGCAACAGGTAAATTAACTGCCGTGATTAGGTTGTCGTCCAGCCCGCCAAAATAAGTCGCTAATAAAATAGAAACATTTTTGTTTTGCAATCGGTGATAGGTTTTTTCAAACGCATTTTTCCATTCGTCAGGTAAATCCAACACTAAAATGGGCTCATCGATTTGAATCCATTTTGCACCTATGTCAGCCAGCGCTTGTATTAATTCTTGATAAACCGGAATCAGTTTGTCGAGTAAATCCAAACGATTAAAACTCGCGCCTTTTTCTTTACCTAGCCACAAATAACTTAGAGGTCCCAATAAAACCGGTTTAACTTGAAAGCCCAAAGCAATAGCTTCCGCTGTCTCATCAATAATTTGCCGCCAACTTAATGCAAATTCTTGATCCTGATGAAACTCGGGCACTATGTAGTGATAATTAGTATCAAACCATTTGGTCATATCCGACGCACTGGTCGCGTTACCGGTCGGAGCACGTCCGCGCGCAACACGAAATAAAGTATCCAAATCAATATCGCGACAGACTTGATGCGAAAATTCATTAACGGATATTTCATGCTGACAACAATCGCCAGTGTGTTGATGAAGTTCGTGTGGAGTTATGTGATTCTTGCGATGGCGACTCGGAATATTGCCTAACGTCGCCGAGAGCGTCAGCACCTGATCGTACCAGGCAAAGTCACCGGTCGGGATCAGATCAAGGCCAGCATCTGCCTGCAATTGCCAATGCCGACGGCGCAAAGACAGCCCAACACTTTGCAATTCGGATTGATCTATATCTCCCCGCCAATAAGCTTCCAGTGATTTCTTTAATTCCCGGTCAGCACCAATACGCGGAAAGCCCAAATTATGGGCAATAATTGTCTGTGTCATTTTGCTGATCCTTCTATTTACATAGATAAATTGAATGAGGTTATTCTGCAAAATTGCTATTTATGAATCAAACTGATAATTTTCAGCTTAAACATGAATAGAATTTGAGTTGGAAAACAAACCCCACCCTAACCCTCCCCTTCGTAAGGGGGAGGGGACTGACTCCCTGCTTTCTGCAGCGTGAAATCTGTCCCTCCCCCTTACTAAGGGGGAGGCTAGGAGGGGGTCTGAGCGCAGCGAACAAAACAAAACCGAGAGCAACAATATGATCGAAATCCGCCACCTGAAAACACTGTGTGCCCTGCGCGAAACAGGCAGCGTTGTCGAAGCCGCTGAACGATTATTTCTGACACAATCGGCTTTATCACATCAAATTAAAGAATTGGAATCGCGATTGGGCTGCGAGTTATTTATTCGCAAAAGCCGCCCGCTGCGATTCAGTGAAGCCGGTAAACGTTTATTGATTCTCGCTGAAGAAGTTTTGCAAAAAGTAAAAGACGCAGAACGTGAAGTGCAAAAATTAATTCACGGCGAAGTAGGGCGCTTATTTATGGCAATTGAATGCCATAGCTGTTTTAACTGGTTGATGCCGACAATTGATAATTATCGTAACCAATGGCCGAATGTTGAATTGGATTTTTCCAGCGGTTTTACTTTCGATCCTTTGACAGCCTTAGCGCAGGAAGATGTAGATCTAGTGATTACCTCTGATCCGCAATCGATAAAAGGCATTCAATACATTCCTTTATTCCACTACGAAATGCATATCGCACTGTCACGCGAACATGCGCTCAATGCAAAAAAATATTTGCAACCAGATGATTTAGTCGATCAAACCTTAATTACTTATCCCGTCGAAAAAAGTCGATTGGATGTTTTCAATCAATTTCTAACACCCGCACAAAAAGAACCAAAATCCGTAAGAACATCCGAATTAACCTTAATGATGGTGCAACTAGTCACCACCGGCCGAGGCGTATGCGCCTTACCAAATTGGGTTCTTGCTGAGTACGTAGATAAAGGACTAATCACCGTGAAATCCGCCGGAGAAAAAGGCGTATGGCCAACCCTCTACGCCGCAGTTCGAGATGCTGACGTGAACTTGGCCTATGTTGAAGATTTTATTGTTTCAGCTAAAGAGCATTCATTGTCGCAGTTGCAGGGGGTTAAGGCTGTGAGTTCTTAAGAGCACCGTTATAATTCTAAAAGATGGTTACCCTAAAAAAGCAGTTTGATAATTTTGAAGGTCGGTATATTCTTGGCGTCAGTGAGTGATTTTTTCTTCGAGGATTCATGATTACATTGACAAAATTGAGGGTGCAGGAAATATATATATTAATCAATGTGTTTGGGTTAGTACTCAGAAATAGGACTTGTTAAAATGCAAACTCTATTTGGTACCGAAAATGAATACTTATCAAAAGTATTCAACAATCTATCTGCGATAAATCAAGAGATAAATGGCATTGAATTTGAAGCTTGTCAGTTTCAAGACTGTAACTTCACTGAGAGTATTTTTAAAAAATGTCGGTTTATCGAATGTACATTTACACAATGTAATTTAAGTGTGTTGAAAGTCCCACAAAGCCAATTTACTGATGCTGTGTTTGAAGACTGCAAATTAGTCGGTGTGGATTGGACAAGGGCATCCTGGCCTCGTTTAGCATTACCTGTTTCGCTTAAGTTCAATAAATGCATTATTAATGATTCGTCATTTTTCGGTCTTAACTTGGACGAAATAGTGATAGAAGAAAGTAAAGCTCACGATGTTGATTTCAGGGATGGTAGTTTTTGTCGAGCGGTTTTTACTTACACTGACTTTACCAATAGTTTGTTTAATAAAACTAATCTTTCAGGTGCTGATTTTTCTGAAGCAACTCATTACGACATAGACATTTTTAATAATAAAATTAGCAAAGCAAAATTTACCCGCTATGAGGCCGTCCGGTTACTGAACAGTTTGGATATTGAGTTAATTGAGTAGTACATAAATGTTGCAGATCAATATTAAAAGTAGCTATAAAATTATAGAGTTGATTGCGATTAAAGAAATTATTTGATGCTGCGATGAGTACAGCATTACACTTCTGCATAGTGTTGTGATTTCAGCTGATAGATTAAATTGAATATATAAGAGAACTTATAATGCATAACGGAAAGCAATTGCATTTCGGTCGAGTCTTTTACAATGCAATTTTTACTTATGCGTTGCTGCTATCCTTTGCTTTTTCCTCAGTTTTTGTGAATGCAGAAGATATTGGCCGTTCTAGTTCGGTTTTGAATAAACAAATTCCCGCTGCAAAAGACGCTTTCCCATTGCTTTCTTTTGAACGTAAGTCTGAGATTCAGTCTTTTGATATTTATGGATGGTCAAAAGACAGTCACTACTGGGCCTACTCTACTGCAGGTGATTATGGCCAAGGAGCAATGTATTTTTTTCAACATCAGTATTATATTTATGATATTAACAATATTGCTAAACCTGTCGTCATTAGCTTTAGTCTGAAAGAAGACGATGAGGGGTACGAACTACTAACTGAAGACGATATCAATAACAAAAAATTGAAATTCACTGTTACATCTAACGATGAAATGGTCCATAGAAATATTGGCAATAGTTTTGGGATAGAGGTATTTAAATCCAAACATATTTTTAACTTGAAAAAAGATGTTTATTGGCCAGAATTGACTCCAAACAAACAGATTGAATTTGAAATAGACGGAAAACGATATTTTGTAAATTTAATACTTGAAAAGGAAGAAAATCAAGATGTGAATGATTTTAATACTAACACGATTATTTTAAGGTCTTCAAAAGGAAATATGCATAACAAAGTCGTTCTCAAAAAGCTGAAGAAAAAATATTTCAATGCTTCTATTGTTTATGCAAGTATTTCACCTGACCATAAATACATAGCGATATTGATCGCGGGAGCTTCTTCTGGCTATGAAGGGCATGTGACTTATGAGTATTCTTGTGTCTTTGAGAGACTTTCTTCGCTTTAATTAATCTAATAATATTCGTTCAGAAACATCACAAGGTGGACAAATAAATTTAGACAGGCACAGCTTGAAACCTTTTGGTAATACCAAGTATCAAAAAATAAATGCCGAACCTGGCAAAAAAAGTGATTGAGAAATTTAAGCTTCACATCCCTCAGGTTTTAATACTCGCTTTGTTGATGCAGGATTATTAATTAATTTATTGGCTGGACGAATTGGGCGGGGGACAAAACCGCCGCCGCAATTTGGGCATTTGCCTTTTAATTGATTTTCTACGCAGTCTGCACAAAATGTACATTCAAATGAACAAATGCGAGCTTCTGTAGACTCTGGCGGTAAATCTTTATCGCAGCATTCACAGTTAGGTCTGAGTTCAAGCATGATCGCCTCCAATATCAGGGAGAAACCCTTTCCAATTTTGAAAAATTCTTAATCGGTTCTATTCCTAACTTACGAATAGTTTTGGTATCCAGTGTGCCAGTTTTGGGTATGCCGCTTTGTTCCTGAAATGCGGCAATGGATTTTACTGTCTCGGCATTCAGTTGTCCGACTAATGCACCTTTGTAAAGACCTTTATCACGTAATACTTCTTGAATGCGAATAGTATCAACGGTTTCTTTTAACGCCAAAGTAGCTTCAGTTGTTTGTTGATTAAGCTGTTTAATTTCCGCTGTTTCTTTCTTCGCTTGATTCGCAATCTCAATGGCTTGTTCAAGCTTGGCGGTAAAACCATTGCCATCGACTGAGACATCAATATTTTTCCAGACGGACATACCAATTAAAATCACCGCAAAACCTGTCAGACCCATACCACTTAATTTTAAAACCTGATGTCGAACATATACAAAACAAACAGACAATAACATGATCGAACCTAAAACAAGTGCGACTATATAAGCTGGATTATTCATAGCAATCTTCCTGGAGTTGGATTTTAGAGAATGTTGAATTCGGCGTTTTTATAGGGTTTTGCCAAAGCACACAATAAACCTGTAATCAATAAATGCAAGGGTAGCTTGAAAAAACTCTAAGATTAACTGAGAAGGTTTTCCAAGGTTAATTCATAAATTACGGTTAGCTTATTTAAATCATCCGCTGAAATATGTTCATTCACTTTATGAATGGTGGCATTGATCGGGCCGAGTTCAACGACTTGCGCGCCGGTGGGTGCAATAAAGCGTCCATCGGAGGTGCCGCCAGATGTGGATAGTTCAGCGTCCAGGCCTGTAGCGGTTTTAATTGCGGCAAGAGTGGCATTAACCAAATCGCCGCGCGGCGTTAAAAAGGGTTGGCCGCTAAGTGTCCATTCAATGTCGTAATTCAGATTATGTTTTTTTAATATATTTTCGGTACGTTCGCGCAAAATGGTTTCGGTTAATTCTGTTGAGAAACGAAAATTAAATACAACAGTTGCATGCCCCGGAATCACATTGGTTGCGCCAGTGCCGCTATTAATATTGGAAATTTGAAAGCTGGTTGCAGGAAAGAATTCATTGCCCTTGTCCCAATGTTCTGCGGCTAATTCTGCCAAAGCTGGCGCGACGTTATGAATAGGGTTATCTGCAAGATGCGGGTAGGCAACGTGACCTTGAATACCTTTCACAGTTAATACACAACCCAATGAACCGCGACGGCCATTTTTAATGACATCGCCAACTTTGTTGCTGCTGGATGGTTCGCCGACTATGCACCAGGTCATTTTCGTTTTTTGTGCTTCCAACCATTGCACTACTTTTACAGTGCCATTGATTGACGGGCCTTCTTCATCGCTGGTAATTAGAAATGCAATGCGACCTTTGTGGTTAGGATTTTTTTCAATAAAATTTTCACAGGCAACTATCATAGAGGCGAGAGAGCCTTTCATATCTGCCGCGCCTCGGCCATGCAACATGCCATCTATAATTTTCGGTTCAAATGGCGGATTATTCCAATTGTTTTCCGGGCCTGTAGGTACCACATCAGTATGGCCAGCAAAAGCGAGAATAGGGCCATCAGTACCACGTATTGCCCAAAAATTATCGACATCATCAAAACGTAATTTTTCGATATGAAAACCGATTTTGGTTAATCGTTGAATCATTAATTCTTGACAGCCGTCATCTTCAGGGGTGACAGAGCGGCAACGAATTAAATCAGCGGCAAGTTGTAATGTAGGTGTGTTGAAATCAGTCATAAACAATCCAATTATTTTTCAAAATTTTATGTAGTAGAACATCTTATCTATTTATCGTAGAGCATTTATCGCAGATCATTTATCGTAAATCAGGCAGCCCGGCTTGTTGTAAATTAATCAATTGATGTTTGCGCGTAATAGGGCAATCAAACTCTAATTGATAAGCGAGTAGTTGCATAGTGTCTGCTGATTTTCCATAACGTTTATCGCCAACAATAGGGTGACCAATACCGGATAAGTGACGGCGAATTTGATGTTTACGTCCGGTTTCAATCGCAACATCAAGGAGTGTTGTCACTTTTTCTGAATGTGAAATTTTACTCATAATCTTTTTTACATGAGTGACGGCTGACTTACCGTCTAAATCATTGTCTATGGTGATGCCTGTTTCGAAATTGGCTTGGTCGCCTTCAACCCAGGCTTGATAGAGTTTTTTTACTGTGCGACCTTGAAAAAGTTGCGATAAAGCCGCGGCAGACTGTGCATCATGTGCAATCATAATCAAGCCAGCGGCTTCTGCATCCAATCTATGCACTAAAAAACATTGTCGTTTTTGGTTGACTTCAACCCAACGCAAAATGCTACAGTGATCGCCCCATTGCGAGCCTTGAGATAAAAGCCCGTGAGGTTTATACCAAATTGAGTATCGGGTTTCATCCTGAACTAATTGTGGTGTTGCGGGTTTTTTAGCTAATAAATAAGGGTCGTAATAGAATTGAATTTTGGTGCCTTTAATTACTGGTTTAGTGGCGCGGCGTAAACGGACAATTTTATTTTTTTGTGTCCACCACACACAGCCTTTGTTCATGGCATCTTTAATTTTTTGTTTTGAAATACCTGTTTGTGCTGCTAAAAAATCCAAAGCACTGGGTTCATCTTGTGTGACCACGAATGAAAACTCTTGTGCGTCCGGCATTTTTTGAAGCGAAGATTGTGTCATTAGCAACCTGATATAAACCCATATAAGCGAGAAAAATGTGGCCGAGAAAGCGACTGTCTATAAATTACAATTAACCTTGTCCGATATGGATCGCCAAGTCTATGGCGATTACAACCTGACATTAGCCTTGCATCCCTCAGAAACCATCGAACGCATGATGGTGCGCATTTTAGCCTTTTGTTATCGCGCTGCGGAAAATTTATCTTTCACTAAGGGCTTATCCTCGGTTGAAGAGCCCGATTTATGGTTAAAACACGATAATGGCACTTTGCTGGAATGGATTGAAGTAGGCCAACCCACAGCGGAGCGCCTGAAAAAAGCCTCCAATCAATCACAAGCTGTCTATTTATTCAGCTATGGACGCGGTTGGGATGTCTGGTGGAAGAACAACAGCAGCACCATCAAAGCCATGCCGAAGGTCACCAGCTATTTCTTTGAAGCCGATGAATTAAAAGCACTTTGCGATTTGGCAGACAGGACAATGAAACTGACGGTCACCATTACCGAGAATCTCACTTATGTGTCGAATGAGACGGCTAATCTGGTTGTATCGCGAGTCGAATTATAAAAAATGTCTACCCTTTTATATTTCCACCAACTCCCCTAATCTGTGGGGTAATATTTGATTTTTTAAACACACGGAGGTATCACCTATGAGCAATAAAATCGATACTCAATTACAGCCATTTGGCGCTACCAATATTCGCAGCCACAAAACGCCCCTGTAATTGCCCCTGTAAATATCGCTGGGCAGAAAACACCTGATGCTATTTTGCTGTTAATCCAGCACAACCCGAAGCTTACACGACAGCAAATGGCCGATATGTTGGGTAAAGATATTCGTACCATTGGCCGGGCAATTAGCCAGTTACAACAATCGGGCAGATTAAAAAGAATTGGCTCTGATAAAACCGGGTATTGGGAGAATCAAGAAAGATGAATGATTACAAAGTTATCGCAAATTCTATTGAATAGACTGCATTGGTTTTGAAATCACTTGGTGAGTACATAGGGCCAAATTGTCCCCAGGTAGGCAACAAAGTTGTAGCCCGCATGGAGTGAAGCGGAATGCGGGGATGATCCGCGTAATATTGTGTAATAGATTTTGTTGGGTTGTGCGGGTATTAAAGTGTTTTGTTTTTATGGATTATTAGAGTCTTGTTTGTGCCCAAAGCGGACACCGCCCACAGAACTTGGACTCGTTCAGCATTATTTAAGCAAGGCAAACTTAACAAGCGCTCAGCTGAAATCAAAACGTTGATCTATAAGTCAAATAATAGGAATTAAATGAATGAAACATGGTATCCCGCTTATCACGGTGATTCCTGGGAGGAGATGTGTAATGTCCTTCTCAGTTTTAAAGCAGATAGCGAAATTCGCATGGTTTCTCAGCATGACGATTTTCCGTTATGAAGATTAGAAAAACAGAGGTCGTGTAAAGTGAGTCGCTCTAAAATTTACTTAGCCTTAATTATTAATGACTGACTTTTTATAAGCATTAGCATCTTGGCCAAAATACACCAAAGTGTAACATCATTATGTTTGAAAGGATCTTTTTATGTCTCTTAATGAAACTCGATTATCGATAGTTTTTACTGATTCAAAAGCTCGCGAAGAAGTACAGTCATGGTTTGAATTATTATCCGATTCCTCGGCCGATTTTAATAAGAAGCTTGCGGAATTTGGAATCAAAAAAAAATTTACTTTCGAAAATCCTTACTTGGAGCGAATGGTTGGCACTGAGAATTTCTTAGAGCTCGATTTTAACCACGATTCGAACTTTCGCTTTCCAAGTGCGCTAACAAAAAAAATGTCGGATGCAATATTGATCGTTCAAACGGTAATAGATGACTATAACCTTGGCGGCAAAAAAAGCTATGTGTATCAAGGCGAAACTATTAAAAAGGATCAAGTGGTTGAATGTTTGGATTCAATAGATTCGCGTGTAGCCATGATTCTTGCAAGCCAGTTGGGCGTGCGGCTTGCGACCAAATACTTTAAAGTGCTAAAAGATGTAAATGAGGAATTCTCTGGTACCTTGATGTTTTGGTATCTCATTCACTACATTGAACAGTATCCTGTTGTGCACAAAATTTTAGAAAAATGTGATATCAAACGTTTAACCAGCCGCGGAGAAAATGCACTGCATTATGCCGCTAAAACCTTTGGGCGATGTGGTGATTATGACGTTAAATGGTTAATCGAACAGGGTTGTGATGTGAATGCGGTGAATAGTGATGGAGATACTCCGTTGCTAATCGCTTCACGCTTGGGTGATAAGCGCAATGGCGCAATGCGTAAGTTACTACACAACGGAGGTGATCCCAACATTCGAGACAAGAAAGGCTTAACTGCACTGCATTATCATTGTGCGACTGGCCACTGGTTAGACATGTTAAGTGGCTTCAAACAATGTCATGCGGATTTTAATGCGGATTCACCACTTGGATCACCACTCTGGATTGCAAATGAGGCTAAGCGCTATGAAGCACGCCAAAACTTGTGGTCACGTAATTTGGTATTAAGTTGTCCCAGTTCTGCGTACGGAGAGAATGATTTCGATAACTTAGTGACAGCAACAAAACACCATGACTTAATTGCAATGTCGCGGTACGCTGGAATTCAATTAACTGAGTCTCAAGCGAAAGAGCTTTATTGTTACGCTTGTTATTATCAATGCGGCACACTTTTTGATTATTTGCAGCTGTTGAAAACTTGGCATTTAGTTGCGAATGCTCGCGATACTCTTTTTGGCAGAGAATATATCCTAGACCATTTAGATCTTTTGGACGACGACCACCCCGCCGTCGGAGACTCTTATCGGATGTTTGTTGCGGTAATTGGTCAGTCAACGTCTGAACAAGTAAATGAGCTAGCTAACACGCGGGAATTTGCGGTTAATTGCACACGGGTAATTGAATATCGGAGCGAACAGGCGATTGAGTTCTTTCAAATGCTGAAAGAAAAATCTGTCAAATTAGACAAAGTATTTTTCGAGAAAAACATATGGATTAAATGGTACGACAAGAAATATCCTAAAGATATAACTAACATTTTATTAAAGCTACGCGAAATGGGCGTTGTGTTTTATGAATCTGCCAGTCATTTGAAAGAGCTCGGGTTTAAGGACGATGTGGTAAAACACATGTGTAATCTTTAGATGTTAGTAGTAAACGGGTCAGAGCCCTTTAATTCTTCGTATCGCAGCTACAGGAAGAAACGCTTAACAATATTTTGGAAGAGTTTATAACGCGAGAAGGGACTGATTACGGCGATTATGAAATCAGTCTTCAGCAGAAAGTTGACAGACTTAAGCGGCAAATCGTTCAAGGCGATGTTGTAATTGTATTCGACTCAGTATTAGAAAGCGTTAACTTGATGACTAAAAATGAATACGAAAGTAATCTTGGATAAAATTAAGAAGCCCGTAGGTTGGGGTGCAAACCCCAACATTCGTTCTCGATAAAAATTAATAACTTTGGAAAATCGTTTTAATCGAAAATTTGATTTATATTTTGAGTTGTAGTTGTAGTTGCAATGTGGACATGTTGGGGTTTTCACCCCAACCTACGATCTGTATGTTTCCGGAAATATACAGTTTTATTGGACTGTTGAATAAACTGTTAGGCAAATCAATGAAAACACTTCCAATACATGAGCTCCAAGAAAATTTTCATCAGTTGATGAGAGAGCCGAAGACTTGGAAAGTTATAAAATATGAATTCGAGGTTAATTATGAAACGGGATTGTTAGATTTAATATTTCTTACTTTTAAGTCTGAAACAGGAGATCTCAAGAAATTAAAATTTAATGAACCTCGTATGGCTGACTACTCACACTTACAAATACCTAGTAGCTGTAACCTATATATTGCTGACATTCGTAGCTTGGGTTGGAATGCTAAAATTGAAGTTGGCGAATACGATGACGAAATTTCATCACTTTTTTGGGCGTCTTCGGTTGAAGAGGTAGTTTAGACTCCGGTATTGCCGGAGTATCAATTTCGTTAATTAGAATAGTGTTGCTTAGCTTTTATTAAAAATAAAAAATGCCTAACAAGGCAATGTTGGCGGACGCATAAATGCGCTGCTAATCTTAACGTTATGCAAATACAGGATTGCAGTTCTTGAAAAATGAATGGTTTAGAGCTGTTTTAGCTATTGGTATGCACTTCGCATGCTCCATGTTAGCTCTTTCGGCTTTCTATATATATGCAGGTTTTCGCGACGAAGGGTCAATGCCTTTCAGATTCTATATCATTGTACCCATTTGCATTCTTGTTCTTTCTTTGGTCGTATATTTTTCTCTGGAAGAGAATTGGAAAACAATTTCCAAGCTCTTCTTATACACATTTTCATTGTGCCTATTGGGTGTCGTTGGGTATGGAATTAAAGTCGTTATCTACCATACCTTTGGAGATCCTATAAAAAGTCCATTTGAATACGGAGTAATTGCATTGATATTTGGTGGCAGTCTACTTTGGGGCGTTATAAAAATTATGGGTTCTAAGTGGCTAAATTAATGCATCAATAACTAGGGTCAGTAAAATTAACTCAATGCCCACTCTTGGCCGAACGCGTTTAAATAAATCACACCAGCGAGAAAAAAATGAGTGATTGGGATTTACATCATGATCGAACGGAAAACATTTCCAATAGAAATGTAGTGATTCCCGTATCGCAACTACAGGAAGAAACCCTCAACAACATTTTGGAGGAGTTTATAACGCGAGAAGGGACTGATTACGGCGATTATGAAATCAGTCTTCAGCAGAAAGTTGACAGACTTAAGAGGAAAATTGTTCAAGGCGATGTTGTAATTGTATTCGACTCAGTATTGGAAAGCGTTAACTTGATGACTAAAAAGGAATACGAAAGTAATTGGGGTCAAGTAAATGGGTCAGAGTGAAATTAGGCGCAATTTCAATTCCCGCATTTCGCTTTGCTGCATACGGGCTACGAATTGCACGTTGATTAATAATCGTTGTTTTTTTTGAAGAATTTAGCTGAAGTACCAACGTCTATTCTGTTTGGTAAATCCATTCCTCTCCCAATACCAATCCTGCCGCTTGACGACGTTGTTGATAAAGTTCGAGTGATTTTTTTAATCGAATAATTTCATCTTCGTCAGTTGTTTTTTCTGATGTTGCTTTTTCTAATTGTGATTGCAACTCTTCAATACGTTGATCATCAGTTACTACACGAATCAGCGTTTCTTTTTCGGCACCTTTTTGGCGAGCTAACCAATTATTTTCTGTCCAAATGGGTTGTGCGGAAACTTGTGCAAGTTCTACGCGTGATTTGCCGACGCCGTAATTTTTTCTAATGGCAGAGAAGCGAAAAATTACACCGTCTCGTGGTTCTGCAATATGTTCAGGTGAAATGCCGTGGCGATAAAAACGACTTTGGTTACTGACAAAATTACCTAAACTATAAATCGCAACGGCAATGCGGTTATCGCTGGTCTCGTAAACTTCTACGGGTTGTAATACATGGGGATGATGACCTAATAGCACATCAACCCCTGCATCCATTAATGCGTGTGCATCATCAATTTGTGATTGGGCTGGTGCAGTTTTATATTCGGTTCCCCAATGAACAGAAAATACAATAAATTCTGCACCGGCTTCGCGAGCTTTTTTAACGGATTCAATCGCCGATTCACGTTCAAAAACATTTACGCAAGCTTCGCTATCTTTTGCATTGAGTTGATTATTGAATACAGCGGATGAACCGATAAAACCAATGTTTATACCTTTGATATCTTTGATCAGAGCGGTTCTCGCTTGCTCACAGTCATCGCCTGAACCGATAAAATCCAGATTGGCTTTGCGTAATTCGCCGATGGTTTCAATTAAACCTTTTCGGCCTTGATCGTAAGCATGATTATTGGCTGAAGACACCAAATCAATGCCCAATGTTTGCAGCGATTTCAAGATGACTGGGTCAGCATTAAATAAAAATGAACCTGTTCCAATCGATGACTTGGGGGCAACGGGTGTTTCCAAATTGGCAAAAGCCAAATCGACTTGGCTCAGCTCGTCTTGTAATTCACTCCAGAGAAAATCATATCCATCATTGGCAACACCCAAACCAGCTTCATACTTGGCGGTATCTTTAACGGCTTGATGCATTAATACATCGCCTACTGCGGCAAAGGTGACTATCGACTCGGTTTTACCCCAATCATTCGCACTGGGTTTTGGCGCAGGTGAAGGATTGAGTGGCGGTATGGGTTTGGAGCAGGCGGCCAGGGTTAATATCAGTGCCACAGTCAACAAGCGAGTCATAATAGCTTCCGTAAGTGATTGTGATTGGCATTTTACGCTTTGCCGCTATCGAAAAGACACAGCTAATTCTTTTTCAATATGGGTTGCCAAGAATTAGAGTCATCAGGACAATAGCGCCCTGATTAGCGTATGGGAGTTTGTAATGCATATTGTTGATATCACGCTTGAAAATGCCAAAGAATTATTGATTGAAGAATCCTTTAAACGCCCTGTCGTTGTCGACTTTTGGGCGGATTGGTGTGGTCCTTGTAAGTCTTTGATGCCCATACTTGAAAAAATTGCCAATGAATATGATGGCGCTTTTCTCCTGGCAAAAGTCGACTCAGACGAACAGCAGATGATTGCGTCGCAGTTTGGCGTCCAGAGTTTGCCTACGGTGATGGTGATTAAAGATGGTCAACCCGTCGATGGATTTATGGGAGCCTTACCTGAAATTCAAGTGCGTGAAGTGCTGGAAAAGTATTTACCCAAGCCTTGGCAAAAGCCGCTTGAAGACGCGCAGGCTTTAATTGCTGAAGAGAAATTTCAGGATGCGTTACCGATTTTGCGTCAGGCTTATGAAATGTCCAAAGGCTTACCGGCCATAGCCTGTTTGATGGCGCAGTGTCATATCGAATTGAATCGATTGGATAATGCAGAGGCCATTCTTTCCGGTATCAAGATGGCTGATCAGGATGCGCATTACGAGCAATTACAGGCGCAAATTGAACTCAAAAAACAAGCCGCAAAAACACCGGAACTGGCTGCACTGGAGCAAGCCTACGCGGCTAACCCAAATGATCTGCAAGTTCGTTATTCACTGGCTTTGCAATTGCATCACGAATCGCAACATCGTGAAGCTTTAACGCATTTGTTGGAAATTTTGCGCATTGATCGTCAATTTTCCGAGGGGGCTGTGAGAAAAAGTTTTAACGACCTGGTCGCTGCTTTGGGTAAGGCTGATCCGCTGGCAATTGAATTTCAACGCAAATTATTTACTTTGCTTTACTAGGCGTTGACTACGCCATTGGCGAGTCAGTTGGTACACTTGGTCAATCTTTTGGTATTTTCAGGTTATTGGATGTTCAGGTTAAGTTGTCCTTACATTTTTTTATTTGTGTTAATTGCATTATCAGGATGCGACAAGCCTGATGATCAACAACTACAAATTCCGCAATTTGTTTCGCGACAAGATCAGAGCTTTACACTTCATAACGGTCAGGCAGTGATGACTGTGTCGCCGCAAAAAGGTGGGCGTGTTAGCGGCCTGAAAATGGGCAATCAGGAGTTTCTGGCGAAAGAAACGCAAGGGAATGATAAAGTCAATTCTTACGGGTCAGTGTTATGGAGCAGTCCGCAATCTGAATGGATGTGGCCACCTTTAGCGGAATTGAATGCGAATCCTTATTCCGTCAGTTGTACCAAGGACAAAACTGCAATAGTACTTACCAGTGACATTGAACCTAAAACCGGTTATCAATTTGTAAAATCCTATTCCTTGGGTGAGCATTCTGAATCTTTCAAAATGCGCTACAAAATTATCAATCATTCTGACAAAACCAAGAATGTTGCGATAATTGAAAATACCCGTGTGGATCCTGTTGGTTTGGTTTTTTTCCCCAAGGGTGACACAGAACCTAATAGTGGTATTTTTTATCCGCTTGAAATTAAACTACTGAACGGAATTGTCTGGCATAAATTCGAACCTGAAAAAATTCGCCAGGATCATCATAAAGTCATGATGGATGGGAAAGCAGGTTGGTTAGCTTATCAAAAAGGGCGGTATCTTCTTGTAAAACACTTTCCAGATAGTCCTGCCAATCGGGCACCTGATACAGAAAGAGAAATAGAAATATTTGGACATTCTGATCGCACATTTGCGGAAATCAAACATCAAAGTGCCTTACACCTATTGGCGCCGGGAGAGTCTTTTGAGTGGGAGGTTGTTTGGCAACTCAAAAAAATACCTGACGATGCTGATCTGAGCTTAGGAAGCAATGATCTGGTCGATGTCGCTCGTGCAAAGGACTAAATCATCGTCGATTTTTTTTCGTTTTTAGTTTTCTTTCTCTGTCGCGTTCTTCTTTCTCCTGCGCTTTTTTAAGATCTTCCTCCTTGGCGATTCGGACTTCGTTTTCTGTCATCTCAGGAGTTTCCCAAGTAATACTTCCCAGTAAACCTGCACGTAATTCGTTGATAAACAGAGTGGAGGCTTTTTGCAAATCAATACGGCCGCCTTTGCTCGCACAGCCACGTTTTTGTCCTATGGCTTCAATAATTTCCTGATCGTTATCGGGAAGCATTTCTAATTTATAGCGATCTTTTATTCTATCCGGATAATATTGAAGTAAATAACTGGCTGCGAAAAAGGCAATATCCACATAGTCAAAAACGGTTTCTTTAATTGCACCGGTAATCGCAAGACGATATCCGCAAGAGGGCGGTGTTAATTTCGGCCACAAAAATCCCGGAGTGTCAGTCAACAATACATTGTTAGCTAATTTTATTTTTTGTTGCGATTTAGTGATGCCTGCTTCATTACCGGTTTTGGCAATAGTGCGACCGGCAAGCGTATTTATAATGGTGGATTTGCCCACATTTGGAATACCCATAATCATTGCGCGGGCAGGGTGAATACTTTTTAGTTTTTCTGGCACCATGGATTCGCATAGCGCTAGAAGTGCACGAATTTGATCAGGTCTTTCTTGGCTCACCGCTATAGCTTTTACGCCTGAATCTTGCTCCATTTTTTCTATCCAGATTTGCGTAGTCTCAGGATCGGCAAGATCAGCTTTATTAAGCAATTTAATCAGTGGTGTATTGCCGCGTAAACTGGGCACAAGAGGGTTTTCACTGGAAAATGGAATGCGTGCATCTATCACTTCAATAATGACATCAACTTGTGGCATGACTTCCGCAATTTCCTTGCGGGCTTTGTGCATATGTCCTGGGAACCAATTAATCATTGAATCTTATCCGCTAAATTTATTTCAGGTTTTGAGGTAATTTGTCTAAAGGTTGGTTTTTGTCGTAATGATAAATTAGCCAGTAATCTTCTTCTTTTTCGCCTTCGCAGGTTATAACACAGATGGTTGAAAGCTGGTGCGAGTAATCGCTATCGTCAAAGATTGTGGCTTCCAAACTGGACCAAAGTTCAGACGGAAATTCACTAAAAAAATGAAAGCTGAGGTGGAATTGTTTTTTGTCTTCAAAGGCATCTATCTCAGGCGAGCGAATAGAGCTTACTTTTTCTAAAAACGCCTGCTGATCAAAATGTCGACTATGTTCGGGGGCTATATGGAAACTGATGCAAAACATAGGAATAGTCCATCTTGAATGAAGGCGGCGCTATTATAGGGGGTTTTAGGGTGTTTTGTTTTATAACTTCTTCAATTCTTCTTCAGTCATTGCCAACAACTTCAGGCGTAATTCCTGTTCAATTTGTGGAAGATGACGTTTTACCAATTCATTAACCAAATCGTGTCGATTTTCAGTGTGATATTTATGAGAAGTGGTGTTATTCATTTTAAGATTCATATCAAAATCAAAAATGGGTGTTGGATTATTCCCTTGTAATCTGTCGCGAATATGTTGAGGTAAAAACGGATTTTCACCCGTTGCTTTTGGAATGGGGCGTTGATTATTAGAGACCCGAGAATTGGACAGGTCGGGGATATCTTCAGTTAATACATCGAATATGCTTGTCTGGGTGCCACCGGGTAGGCTCGCTTGAGGTTCGCCAGTGAGAGATTGGAAAGTGACAGATTGGAAGGTGAGAGAGTCGATAGAGTCCGAATCATGTTCATCAACTTCCTGCAGAATAGGTATATCGTCTTCTTCAATTAACAACCCTTTAATGGATTCCAATTCCAGCAGAATTTCACCTTTCGTTTTTTGCGGATTCTGTGGCATAACAGATCACCTTAGGTTGCGTGCCTCAATTGGGCGAGTCTCTATAGGATAGCCTCGTTCTTTATAAAAGCGATAATGTTCCCTGGTCCAAACCTTTGTCTCTTCATCTTCAGTCACAAATTCACTCATTCGATTAAAACGACTGAAATAAGCTGGAATCTGTTTACCTAAATTTAGCAGTACATCCTGATGGTCACCAGCATCATTCGTATAAGTAATTTCCACAGCTGTTGCCGGATACTGTATGTCGTTCAACAAACGATGAGGCACAAAACTTTCGGGTTTAAATGACCAGAGTAATTGATTAAAGGCTTCCGCATCGGCTTTAGAATCAAGCGAAACCAATACTTTATGCCCCATTCGTTGTGCTTTTTCAATAAGACGACAACAAAAATCCCAACGTGTGTTGGGATCTGAGCTGGCTAATAAATAAAAATCGATTTGCGTCATAGAAAATTAAACTTGATTCAATAAATACTGAACAAGCAAGCCAACAGGGCGACCAGTTGCGCCTTTTGCTGATCCACTTTTCCAAGCAGTGCCCGCAATATCCAAATGCGCCCACTTCATATTTTTTGTAAAGCGCGAAAGGAAACAAGCTGCGGTAATACTACCGCCTTCTTTGCCACCTATATTGGCCATGTCAGCAAAATTACTATCCAGTTGTTTTTGATAGTCGTCCCACAAGGGCATTGGCCAAGCGCGGTCACCTGATTGAGTACCCGCTTTTACTATGTCATTGGAGAGCGATTCATCATTACTGAATAGTCCACTGGCATGAGCGCCTAATGCAACCACACAAGCACCGGTTAAAGTCGCAATATCAATTACAGTTTTAGGTTTAAATTTTTCGGTATAAGTTAGTGCGTCACATAAGACTAATCGACCTTCAGCATCTGTGTTGAGGACTTCAATAGTTTGCCCCGACATGGATGTCACTATGTCACCCGGTTTTGTCGCTTTGCCGTTAGGCATATTTTCACTGGCTGCGATAACACCCACTACATTAATCGGTAATTTTAATTCGATCAGTGTTTGCATAACACCCAACACACTGGCAGCACCGCACATATCGTATTTCATTTCATCCATAGCAGCGCCAGGTTTTAAACTGATACCACCTGTGTCAAAAGTAATACCTTTACCCACTAAAGCGAATGGAGCAGCTTTTTTGTCACCACCTTGATATTCCATCACAATTAATTTAGCCGGCTGATCACTACCCGCTGAGACAGATAAGAGTGAACCCATGCCAAGCGCTTTCATGTCTTTTTCTTCAAGAACGGTCAGCTTTAAATCATTTTTGCCTGCAAGTTTTTTGGCGGCATCAGCTAGATAACCAGGTGTGCAAATATTACCGGGTAAGTCACCCAGGTTACGCGCAAGATTTATTCCTTTGGTAATTGCACTGCCAATTTTTAAACCTGCTTCTGCAGATTTAAGAGCAGATTTATGCACACTGAGTTGTATCTTTTTAAGATTTAATGGCGTGTCAGATTTTTTACTTTTTAATTGATCGCTGGTGTAGGTCAAAAAATCAAAATTCTCAGCTACTTGACGTGCAATCCATTGGCTGTCTTTTTCTTTTAGGGTTAAATCATCAAAACTCAAGGTCAAATCGCTGCAGGGAAGTGATTTACTCAAGTCAGCAATTTTACTCAGAGCTTTGCGAAAGTTATCTGCAGATACTTCTTTGGTGCCAAAGCCAACTAATAACACGCGTTCTGCTGTTATTCCCGTTACAGAAAGCAACAATAAACTTTGACCGGGTTTTGCCTGAAATTTTTCGCGTGAAATTAATCGTGTGAGTTCGCCATTGCAAGCTTTATCAACAGCAGCTGTAGTGTCAGCCAATTGATTTTTTTCGTAGCAGGGGAGAATTAAACAGTTAGTACTAACCTTGATTGGATCCCATGTTTTGGCAGTGAAATTCAAGGATAAATTGTGGGTTGTCGCTTTTGCCATAGTAAACTCGCTGTTGTAAGGTTTGAACCAACGGAGATCATAAGCCAAATTAATTAATTTGCGAATCAGCTTTTGTTAATATCAATCAATAGCTAAATCCATATACTCAATTTGATTAAATCCAAATCCTGCGAGAGCAGGTTTTAAATCCTCTATATCCCTTGATGCTTTGGTAAATATTGCCAGATGTTGGCTGGCTGTTTGAGAAACTGTTTGGTGAGCGCCAAGTACAGGGAGTGAGAGTAAAAGACCTTCAACCCGGCGTGCAATCGCCTCACCTGAATCAATCAATAAAAAGTCTTTCGGTGAACTTGCTGGTGCAATTCGTATCAGTGATGCCAGTATATCTTCTCGAATTAAAGGGAAATGCGTACAAGCTAAAACGACAGTATCCATTTTGATCGCATCAGGATGATTAAAAAATGGAGCCAGTATCCTGTCCAGATTCAGTTCATCCAATATTTCACCGCGCAATTTTTTTTCGGCAAGCGTCACTAACTCACTGGAACCGAGAGAAATGACAATCGAATTCGGCGCGTATTCGTTTATCAGATCATGAGTATAGGGGCGCGCGATAGTCGCGGGGGTTGCCAATAGGCCAATAACACCGGTTTTTGAGAGTTGTGCTGCGGGTTTTATGGCCGGAACTACGCCCACTATAGGTAGAGTGAAATGTTGACGACAGTGAGGTAAGGTAAGCGTACTGGCGGTATTGCAGGCGATTACAATGAGATCAACAGGATGAGCAGTGTTGATTGCACCTAACACTTTTTCTACTCTATCGATTAATTCCGCTTCACCTTTGGTCCCATAGGGAAAAAATGCATTGTCAGATGCGTAAATTATCGAGATAAAAGGGATTTTTTTTTGAATTTCGGCGGCAATACTAAGGCCGCCAACACCTGAGTCAAATACCAATATTCGAGGCGAAGTGAGAGTAGAAGTGTAAGTTGGAGAAGGTATTACCATAATATTGAACTAAAAGCTTCAAGCCTAAACTGGTAGAATGCGGTGATTCTACTCAGAACTACCGATAAGACACAAATAAAGAATTCATTTACGAGGTTTTCATGCCCTTAACGCTCGGCCTGCTAGTCGCTTTTTTATCTTTTCTGCTAGGCGCTATTTTGGTTTATGCACTTATGCATCGACAAAAATCAGCTGACGAAAAGATGCATTATCAGGAATATCAGGACTCTATTCTTCTGCAGAATGAACAGGTGGCGCGTCTTCGCGAACAGCTTGCGAGCGCACAAGAAAAAAACTATCAGGAGCGTAAACAATTTGCAGATCAAATTAATTTGTTGCAATCAGCTCGTAGTGACTTGACCAAAGAGTTTGAGAATTTAGCCAATAGAATTTTTGATACCAAACAGCAACAGTTTAGTGTGCAGAGCAAATCCGTATTGGATTCCACTTTGGATCCATTAAAAAATCAACTGTTGGAATTCCGCAAAAAGGTTGAAGACGCTTACGACAAAGAAAATTCAGAGCGAAATCGTTTAGCTGGACAAATAGTGGAATTGCAGAAGCAAGCGCAGAAAATTGGTGAAGATGCTGTCAATTTGGCGCAAGCCTTAAAAGGAAACCATAAAGTTCAGGGCAACTGGGGTGAGATGATTTTAGAAAAATTGTTAGAAGATTGTGGATTACAAAAGGGCAGGGAATACGATACACAAGTTAATTTTACAACAACCGAAGGGAATCGACTTATTCCTGATGTGATAGTCCACTTACCAGATAATAAGGACATAGTCATAGATGCCAAATGTTCACTAGTTGATTACGAGCGCTACTGCAACGCAGAAGATCAAATTGAACAGAAACAATATTTGGCTGCACATATTAACGCTCTGCGTACTCATATCAAAACGCTCAGTATTAAAGATTACGAAAAAATTGACGGTATAAAAGCCCTCGACTTTGTGTTTATTTTTATTCCTATTGAAACGGCATTTATGTTGGCTTTACAACATGAGCCCGCATTATATCGTGAAGCCTATGAGCGGAAAATTGTTTTAGTTAGCCCAACGACTTTACTTGCGACTCTTCGTACAGTGGACAATATTTGGCGTTACGAGAAACAAAATAAACATGCTGAGCGCATTGCCAAGGAAGCGGGATCTTTACATGATCAATTTGTTTTGTTGTTAGAATCTATGGATGCTATTGGTAATTCATTGGATAAAGCACAGGAATCTTACGCAAAAGCTCGTGAGCGTCTGCAAACCGGTCGAGGCAATCTCGTCAAACGAGTGGATGATATTCGTCGATTAGGTGCAAAAACCAAAAAGTCCATCAGCGCTGATATGTTGGATGACGCAAGCGAATTGGATGACTTAATTGTGGATACTGATCCACCGTTAGAATAGATATTTTTTAATTTTCAGGTGTATTTATGACACTTTTACAAATATTGGTAATACTGGGTGTAACAATAGTTGCAGTACTCTCTGTTATTGCAATTTACCTTGTCTCCAAAGTATTTAAACTTAACAAGCAGCGATCCATTGCGTTGACTGGTATGAACCAGGCTAATGATAAGGCTAATCAGGAGTACCGCGAAAGATTAAATAAAAGCATTCAGCTTTTAGCTGGCGGCTTGGATGCCAATGAATTGAGCTTAACCGAGGCCAGTATTCGTATATCCGGATTGCTGGACGCTCTGGCGGTTGACGATGATGTGAAAAAAGAATTTTCTGCCTTTTATCAGTTAACAGAAAAAACACAACATATTCCTTATTTGAAAGCTTGGAAAAACCTGTCAGCCGCAGAACAAAATCAGTTTGATCTTGAGCGCATACAACAAGAAGCTATTTTTCAGGATTTTGTTCTTGATGCGGCCAAACGTATTAATCAGCGACAGTTTTAAATGCACTGTTAAATACGCTGTAAAATCACGCCACATTCCAAATGATGCGTATAAGGAAATTGATCAAATAGAGCAAAGGATTGAATTTTATGTGTTTGCGTTAGCTGCCGTAGATTATTTTTTAATGTGGTCGGATTGCACGAGATATAGATGATATTCTCAAATCTCTGTGCCACCTCTAAAGTTTTGTCATCCAAGCCTGCGCGTGGTGGGTCCACAAAGATACTGGAAAAGTTATAGTCTTTTAAATTAATTTCCTTCAGCCTATAAAACTCTCGGGTTCCATCTAAAGCCTGGGTAAACTCTTCACTCGACATTCTCGCAATTTTAATATTATCTATTTGGTTTTTTTCAATGTTGAATAACGCTGAGTTGACTGAGCTAGTTGCGATTTCAGTTGCGAGTACTTTATTAAAGTTTTTGGACAGTGGCAAAGTGAAATTGCCATTGCCGCAATAAAGTTCAAGCAGGTCATTTCCAAAGTGTCGGCTTTTTATTGCTGCCCAATTCAACATCAGTTCGCAAATGGCGGCATTTGGTTGAGTAAAGCTGGCTTCGACTTGTTGATAATAATAGTCCTGGTCGTTAACTGTAAATTTTTCTATTACATAATCTTTGTCGATTAGTAGTCGCTGACCTTTGCTGCGACCCACGATATCAATATTTAATAGTGTTTTAATTTTACGCGCTTCATTGATCCAATCTTCATCTAAGTGTTTGTGATAGATAAGTGAAATCAATGCATCACCGGCACGTGTCGTAAGAAAGTCTACTTGATAAAGTTTATGTTTGAGTAAAGTGTTTTGATTAATTGCCGTAATGAGTTGTGGCATGAGTTGGTTAATAGTGATGGAGCCTATAGGGAAGTCATAAATTTCATAGGGCTTTTTGTTGTCCTTATCGAACATTATGTAATTTGTTTGTTCACCTGTATGCCATATTCTAAACTCTGCTCTCATGCGAAAGTGTTTGATAGGTGATTTAAAGACCTCAATATTTTTAATGGTAAATTCTTTAAAGTCTTCAGCTAATGTCTGGATTTTTAAATCCAGCTGCGCTTGATAGTGAATATCATCAAAAATTGGATCTGACTTCATCTTCTTTGGGTCCGGCAAAACGTGGGGCGCGCATTATAACGATCAATCCCAGTTCAGCTAAGTATTTGTTGCCATATTCTGGTTGACACTCAAATCAAAATCGGTAAAATGCGCGACTCTCGACAGGGGCGGTTAGCTCAGTTGGTAGAGCAATGCCCTTACAAGGCATGGGTCACAAGTTCGAGTCTTGTACCGCCCACCAAGTCAAACCCTATGTAGGACCGGTAGTTCAGTTGGTTAGAATACTCGCCTGTCACGCGAGTGGTCGCGGGTTCGAGTCCCGTCCGGTCCGCCACTTTTAAAAGGCCGCTCATCGAGCGGCTTTTTTATTATTCAAAATTCTTCTCGCACAGTTGCTGACCTTTATTCGCCCTGGTGTCCTACTCATGAAACTTTCGCTCCCTGAATTAGTCATTAATCTGTCATCCAGGTTTGTTAGTCTGTGGTGACATAATTTAAAGGAGACAAACATGAGCGATTACATAGAAGACATATTGACTACAGCAGAAAACGACGATGACTATGGTGATGATTACTTTGATGTATGACCAAGATGACGTCTTTTTTGACAAATATTGTCGATTAGCCCGCATTTCTGTCCAAAATTAACCTCTTAAGAGCATTTTTTTCAGTTTCATCCTCATCTCTTTTCTATACTCCACTCATCTAGTTTTAGTGGATAAAGGTTATTAATGTCCAATATCACCTCTGAGCATACGGATGCGGTATTTTTCTTCAGTGAGGGGAAAATTGTCAGGGAGTTACTCTACCCGGAGTTTGAGGCTATTCTCGATGGCTTTATCCCTTTCCCTGACGCTGCTAATACCTCCACCAAAGCAGTCTTCATCAGAGTAGGCCCCGACTTACAAATAGTTGGGACTGTGTTTTTTTTATTGGGTTTTGATGCCAAAGGCATGGCAGACCGTCGCTGGAACATCCCTCTTGAACAATTACTGGAATCTGCTGGCTCTGGACCCGACTTGGGGGCAGGGCCAATAGCGTTAGTTTGCTACAGCCAATGCCCAATTCCCTGGCAACAAAAGAATCTCTGGGATCCGACACTTGATGGGGCTGCGAATAGCTTCCAGCTTTTAAAACATACAGTTAAAACCAATCGTATTGGGTTAACTCGCAAAGCGGCGATTAGAAAACAGCAAATTGAACCCCCTGTCTTGGCTGATACTTATGAGGCGGGAGAGTTCGACCTTGAGTCAGTGCCCACACTGAATGTGGTGTCAGCAGTAGAAAGCCCATCGATTAAACAGGCTATAGCAAATTTAAAAGAACAGGCTTATAAACGCGAAGTGAATCTTAAGAAGGAAGCTGAAACGCGAATTGCTAAATTGACAAAAGAGCATGAGTTTCGTGTTGCGACAACTTCTAATCAACTGAAAGAACAAATAAACGAACTTCAACTCGCGCATCAACAACGGATGCAAGCTTACCAACAAAAAATTCAGACTTTGGAATCACAATCAGCCGAGTTGGAAGAGAGAAATAGATTATTAAAAGAAAATCTTGATGTGCAAGCAAATAAAGTTGAAGGGATGCGTGAATATTTTTCACATAAGTTGAAAGCGGCACAAGATGAAACGTCAGAAATACAAGCACTGCAGGAAAATTTTGCACTTGAACTGGAAATGAGAATTCAGGCAGCTACTGCTGAGTTGCGTGAAATGTTAGAGATGCGTGAGGTAGAACTCTTTTATCGACATCAAAATGAAAGCACATTGAAAGAAGAAATTGTCAACCTTAAACAAGAAAATCAATCTTTGATTAGTCAGGGTGGAAACCATTTATTACACCGATTGAGCAAAGCAGGAATTGCCTTCGTGAGTTTTCATCCTGGCGCAGGAGAAATTAGAATCATGGAGGACGATATAGGTCGATATCTGGAAAACCCCCAAGCTTATGCGGCAGAAAAATGTGGTGTGCATGAATCTCTTTATCAATCCTGGCTTGAGCATTATCATTTGCCTGTTTGTCGTGCTCGTGATGCAACTGGTCAAATGTGTAGCAAGCCCCTCTCAAGAATTGAATCTCCGTTACAATTCCACCCTGGTGAAAATGATTGTTGCGAACAACACCAAGCACTGAGCTATTTGCGATTAGTTGAAAAACAGTAAATCCAGCGAGCCGTAGTAGTGAATCACTTTGAGTTTTTTCAAAAAGCCAAAACCGTTCCATATCAAAAGATTGATCTTCCACTGCTAAAAAAGGCAGACGTTGAATTAATTGTGCGTCGAGATGATTTATTGGATGCTGAATTGAGTGGCAATAAGTTTTACAAGTTGTTGTTTAACTTGGAAGAAATGAAATGTAAAAATTTCCGACGATTACTGACCTTTGGTGGCGCTTATTCAAATCATATTCATGCAACTGCTGCCGCAGGAAAGCGATTTGGATTTGACACTATTGGGCTTATTCGTGGGGAAAAAACTTTACCCTTAAATCCTTGCCTGGCAGATGCAGTGGCTTGGGGAATGCACATTGAATACCTGTCTCGCGAGGATTATAAACGACGTTATAACCCTGATTTTCAAACATTTTTGCAGAATAAGTACGACGCATATCTGGTTCCTGAAGGTGGAGCCAATCTTCAGGGGGCAAAAGGCATGCAACAACTTGGTGCATTGATTGGTGAAGATTTGGGTGATGATTTTACGTCAATTTGTTTGGCCAGTGGAACTGGCACGAGTTTAGCAGGAATAGCAGCTGGAATTTTGGAAACAAAACCGGTTTATGGCTTTTCGGTATTAAAAGGAGCTGGTAGTTTAGCAAGAGATGTTAGCCACTATTTTCGGTTGTTGAAACAAAATCAGAATAATTACAAGGAAAATTGGCGTCTTATTTCCGGATTTCATGCGGGTGGTTACGCAAAGCGCCATCCACTTCATTTAAGAGAATTTTGTACAGAATTCGAAATGCAAACAGGAATCTTGCTAGATCCTGTATACACACTAAAATTGTTTTGGGGAATTTGCTGTTTGATCCAACAAGGGTTTTGGCCAAAAGGATCGAGGATTGTTGCAATACATTCTGGAGGTCTGCAAGGGCGTCGTGACTTTGATTAATTTTTAGAAGGAATATGTATGAATACTGAAAAATCGGCTGCGAGTGTGATTGATTTCGATTTGGCTCTCAGTAAAAGTTTAGTCCCGTTAAAGGATATGAGTGAAAGCCATTTGCTTGCGCTGCTGGAGTCAGCGCGTACTGAATTTGTTTGCGCGGGGCAAGTAGTATTTACAGCCGGTTCTTTTATTGGCGAGCATATTTATTTATTGCACGGTACTCTATCAATGGTTATGCCTGACCAATCACGGCAACAAATCAAAGGGCGAAGTAGTTTGCTTCCCATAATTCATGCAGATCCTTGTCCCTACACTTTAATCGCAGAAACCGATTCCAGTTTGTTACGTATCAATAGCGAAAAGTTAGATAAAATGTTGACTTGGAGTAACGTAGCGGATTATTTACAGTTGAATATTTCACGCGAGCGTGACTTGGATGAAGATGCAGACTGGATGATGACAATTCTCCGTTCTAATTTATTTTTTAAAGTCCCGCCTATTAATGTCGAAGATATTTTTTCGCGACTGACAACCAGAATTGTTGATCGTGGTGATGTCGTTATTCGTCAAGGTGAAGTGGGTGATCAATGTTATTTTCTTAAAGAAGGTGAAGCTGAAGTTTCACGCTTTGAAAATGGACAAACAACAGTGGTAGCGAGAATTGGAGAAGGTCGATGTTTTGGTGAGGATGCATTGGTAAATGATGCACCACGGAATGCCAGTATTACTATGCGAACCGATGGCGTACTGATGTGTCTGGATAAGCAGGATTTCTTCCGATTGTCAAAAGAGCCTGTGGTAACGAGTATTGCTTTACAGGATTTGGATGAGAAGGTAAATCAAGGATATGTTTGCGTTGATCTGCGAACAGTTGAAGAATATAGCGAACGACACCTACCGGCAGCAGTTAATATCCCCTTAAATTTATTGGCAATCAAATCGCGGCTGCTTAATCGATCAACACAGTATATTTTTTACTGTGATACGGGGCGTCGTAGCAAGGCCGCTGCACATCTACTTGCACAACAGGGCTATCAAACCTTTGCACTTAATGAATGTGCTCTGCTATTTAATGACCCCAAGTATGCGAAAAAGTGGGAAGACACCAGTAACTATTTATTGCGCGATGGGCGAGCAGTGGCAGGTACCTAAATGGTAGTTGCCGCCCAGTTTAAGAGCGTTTTATTTCAATACTGATTCCAGTTTTAGCTGGTTCTTCGAATTTAATTACCCTCTTCAAAACATTACTTGTTAATATCATCGTCTTCAAAATTACCGGCGGTGAGACACTTAATGACTCATTTTTCTACCCTTGGCTTGATTGGTCACCTAAATAGTGAACAGGCCGTCTATTCGATCAAGCGTTTAATTCGATTTCTAAAAAAACGGCAGAAACATTTTGTGCTTGAAACCAGCACAGCAGAACTTATTGATGATAAGTCCCTGGTTCAGTCTGCGCAGCAAATTGCCGAGATAGATTCTTTAGGGCAGCTGTGTGATTTGGTGGTTGTGGTTGGTGGTGATGGCAGTTTGTTAAGAGCGGGTCGGGCATTAGCTCAATACAAGATTCCTCTGTTAGGTGTGAATCGTGGACGTCTGGGGTTTTTAACCGATATTTTACCTGACCACATAGAAGATAAAGTTGAGGATGTTTTAAACGGAAAATACGTTTCTGAAAAACGATTTTTATTGGACATGCAGGTAAGACGTGATCAGGACGTTATAGCTACTGCATCTGCCATGAACGATGTCGTTCTGCATCCAGGTAAATTTGTACATATGCTGCAATTTGAAATTTACGTTGATGGTGATTTTGTTACCAGTCAGCGAGCAGACGGCGTAATTGTTTCAACGCCGACCGGTTCAACGGCCTACTCATTGAGTGGTGGTGGCCCCATCTTACATCCCAAATTGGATGCAATAGCATTGGTTCCCATGAACCCACATACACTGAGTAGCAGACCCATGGTAGTTCCAGGTGGAAGTGAAATACGCATAGTGGTAGGTGAACACACTCGAGCCCTACCTATGGTAACTTGTGATGGCGCTACTCATGCAGAAGTACAAACTGGCGACTCAATAGTGATCAGCAAAAAAGATCAATTGTTAGAATTACTCCATCCCGACGATTACAATTTCTTTGAACGCTGTCGTTCGAAACTGGGGTGGGGCGGACATCTTTTGGATAGATAAGAATCATGAATGTAGAAAAGTTATTGGCTAATATCACGCCTGACATTTATCAAAATTTGAAACAAGCAGTTGAGCTTGGAAAATGGATGGATGGAAATCGATTAACATCCGAACAGCGTCAATTATGTATGCAAGCAATGATAGCTTATGAGTACAAACATTTACCGCCAGAAGAACATACAGGATATATTCCACCTGAGCCGCATAGTTTTTGCGGAGATGAAGATCATGATCATAAAGATAGTGAAAAGCCATTGAAGTGGATTTGATAAAATTTTTTAGGAATAGATATGACAGCTACAGAAAGAAATTTAACTGACAATCATCATCCGAAAACTATTTACTTGAAAGACTACCAAGTACCTGATTATTTAATTAAAACAACGGATTTGCATTTTGATATTCACGATGGTGAAACAATTGTTAGCACAATGTTGCACTTGTACCGCAACCCGGCCTCAAAAACACCAGCGACGCAATTAACTTTGCATGGAGCTGATTTGGAGTTAATTTCTATAGCGATAAATGAAGCGCTGTTAACTCAAGATGATTATGTTTTTGGTGAGGAATCGCTGACTATTTTAAATACGCCTGAAGATTTCAAGCTTATTACTATTACTAAAATTAAACCGGAAAATAATACCTCTCTTGAGGGTTTGTATCGTTCCCGGACCATGTATTGCACACAGTGCGAAGCAGAGGGGTTTCGTAAAATCACCTACTATCTGGACAGGCCAGATGTCATGAGTGAATTTACAACTACCATAGTTGCCGATAAGAAATTCCCTGTGCTTCTCTCAAATGGAAATTTAATTGATCAAGGTGAAGCTGGGAATAATCGGCATTTTGCAACCTGGCACGATCCATTTAAAAAGCCTGCTTATTTATTTGCTTTGGTTGCTGGCGATCTTGCACATATTACAGACAGTTTTACGACTGCATCAGGTCGTGATGTCATCTTAAAAATTTATGTAGAACCAAAGGATTTGGACAAGTGTGACCATGCTATGACTTCGTTGAAAAATTCCATGCGGTGGGATGAAGAGGTTTATGGTCGAGAATATGATCTAAATATTTTTATGATTGTCGCTGTTGATGATTTCAATATGGGCGCTATGGAAAACAAAGGGTTGAATATTTTCAATACTTCTTGTGTGTTAGCCAAACCAGAAACTACAACTGACGCGGGATTTCAGCGAGTTGAAGGTGTTGTTGCGCATGAATATTTTCATAATTGGAGTGGTAACCGAGTCACATGTCGCGATTGGTTTCAATTAAGTTTGAAGGAAGGTTTTACGGTTTATCGCGATTCGGAATTTTCAGCCGATATGGGCTCTAGAACAGTTAAGCGCATTGAAGATGTTACTCTCTTGCGCACATTACAATTCTCTGAAGATGCGGGCCCTATGGCGCATCCTATTCGTCCCGAGTCATATATCGAAATTTCCAATTTTTATACTATGACGATTTACGAAAAAGGTGCAGAAGTTATTCGCATGTTGGCTAATTTATTAGGTATAGAAGATTTCAGAAAAGGCACAGATTTGTATTTTGAGCGTCATGATGGACAAGCTGTGACAACAGAAGATTTTGTTGCTGCTCTCGCTGATGCTTCGGGTCGGGATTTAACACAATTTAAACGTTGGTATTCACAGGCTGGTACACCGCATTTGCACGTCAAAGAACATTATGACGCAAATAAACAAGAATATTCTTTAACTATCAAACAATCTTGCCCGCCGACACCTGAGTGTCAAAATAAATTGCCATTTCATATTCCTATTGCTATGGGATTGCTAGGAACGGCGGGTGATTTACCTTTGTATCTTAAAAACGCTGAACCAAATTTTGAAACTGCAGATAATACACATTTGATTCTGGAACTGACTGAAACCGAGCAAACATTTGTATTTGAACGGGTTCAAGAAAAGCCTGTGCCCAGTTTGTTGCGTGGTTTCTCTGCACCAGTGAAATTACATTTCAGCCATACTCGGGCAGATTTAATTCAGCTGATGAGTCGTGATTCGGATGGATTCAATCGATGGGAAGCCAGTCAGCAAATTGGTCTGGCATTAATTGTTCAGGCTATGGAACAGTATCAGCAGCACAAAAGTGTCAGTAATATCACTATAGATAAATCCATAATTCAAGCCTATCGCAGTGTGCTACAAAATAATTCGCTGGATAAAGCAATGGTGGCATATATGCTAACGCTGCCATCAGAAGCCTATTTAAGTGAATTAGTTTCAGTGGTAGATGTAGAGTCGATTCACTATAGTCGTATGGCCGTTAGGAAAACAATTGCTCGCGAACTGACTCCTGAATTGTTAACAATTTATCAATCTTATAACCATGAGCAGGATTATGTTGCTACTGCAGAAGCTATTGCCAATCGCAGTCTAAAAAATGTTGCGCTGAGTTATTTGATGTCGCTTAATGATGAATCAATCATTTCATTGTGTGAGCAACAATATAAGTCATCTAATAATATGACAGATGAGGTGACTGCACTTGCGCAATTAGTAAATTCTGAATCGCCTGTTGCGCAAAAAATTGCGAGCGATGCATTGGCTGATTTTTATCAGCGTTGGCGGGCAGAGTCTTTGGTGGTTAATCAATGGCTAAGTCTGCAGGCTAGTTGTGTCTTACCCAACACTTTGGATAAAGTGAAGTCATTATTTTCGCATCCGGGATACGATGGGAAAAACCCCAATAAAATTCGCTCGTTAATTGCCAGTTTTTGTAATAATGCCATTAACTTCCATGCTAATGATGGGGAAGGTTACAGATTTCTGGCGGATAAAATTATTCAGTTAAATACACAAAACCCACAAATCGCATCACGTTTACTGACGCAGTTAACAAAATGGAAAAAATATCCGGAAGCACGTCAGCTGTTAATGAAAAAAGAATTAGAAAGAATTTTAGCGACGCCCAATTTATCGAAAGATGTTTTTGAGGTGGCGAGTAAGAGTTTGGCTTAAGCCCTCATCCTTAGTAAAGGTAGGGTGAAATCATTTCGTAATACGAGGTTTTAATTATGCAAATCAACTGTCCACATTGTTTCACGACTAATCGTATTGAAAAAGAAAAATTGAAAGATAGTCCTATTTGCGGGAAATGTAAAAAATCACTTTTCGAAGCTAAGCCAATGGAATTAAATGCTGGCAATGTCTCTGCAACTCTGGAAAAAAATGACATACCCGTCATAGTCGATTGTTGGGCACCCTGGTGCGGTCCTTGTCGATCTTTTGCGCCGGTATTTGAACAAGCAGCTAAAGAATTTGAGCCTCATTTGCGTTTTGCCAAACTCAATACCGAAGCGGTACCTGGTTTGGGCACTAGCTGGAGAATTCAAAGCATTCCAACGTTGATTATGTTTAAAGGCGGCAAAGAGGTTCAGCGAATTTCCGGTGCATTGCCTTTACCTCAATTAAAACAATGGATTCAACAAACTGGCGTTTTGTCTTAAAGCGAGATGCGTTTATAAGAGGTCAGTTGGCACTAAAAGACTAAACGTCTCTGTATAAAGACTGCAACTTATCTTTTGGAGCAGTCTTTTTAATTTTTCCTCTGCGTAAATTACTCAATAAGTTTTTCAAATTTTGTTTGTCGAGATTTACTCCATCGTTATTGAATAAGCTGGCGTCAAGTTGAATAAATGCAAGTTTCAATTCTGATGATTCTGCTCGTTCAGCAATATCCTGTAAACTGTTAAAGTCTGCATTTTTCCAATAATGTTTTGCCCATTCAATAATGGCTTGTCGCAATTCGATAAGCTGATCGTTTTGCAAGCGAGTTTTAACCAGGTTCCATGCATCTGATTCTGATTTGGCTGATTCAATTTCTTGTTGAGATTTTCGATTAATATAAGTATTAAATTGTTGACGTAAATTCCACCATGCAAAGAATAAAAATACAGAAAGCAAGCTGGTAATGCCGAGTAAAATATACATCCAAAATGGAGTCGCTACAGGAACAGAATTGACTGTAATAGGGGCCTGATCTGGTGTTGGGTCTGTTGATTGGTCAGATATAGTTTCAGAATTTGTGGGCGCACTGCTGTTTGAGTTGGTAACTTGAGTTTGAAGCTCACCGCCTGAAATGACATTTAGTGTCACAGATGGAAGGCTTGCCGTTTCGTATTGTTGAGTTTTGGTATTCCACCATTCGATTTTAGTTTCAGGTAGTGTGAATTTTCCGGTTTTATTTGGAACTATTGCTGTGGTTTCTATTCGGGAACCTTGGTTGCCCTTTTTGGTTTTTTGATCATCGGTTTGTGCTTGATCTTGATAAAACGTCAAGCCATCAATTGAATGAGAAGGGAAGGGTGGAATTTGCGCTGCTGTTAATCCTTGCGCTGTCACAGTTATGGTTCGGCTCACTGGCTCGCCGACTTTTAAGTTATTTATATCGGAACTCCAGTGTTCGCTGATGTGTAAATCCTCTGCAGGTAACCAACTTGTTTTATCTGTAGGTGCTGCTTTTACTTCAACAGTTTTTTCGTCTGTCATTAGTCGAACAATATTGTTATTGCCTGACATGCGGCTCCATATGTCACCATCATCTATAGCAACTTGATAACGCAAGGCGGGAATTGTTAGTGTTCCAGCTTTTAAAGGAAAAATTGCATATCGTTTTTCAACAATAAGTGCAGGTTTGCCATTAATGTTGGTTTTATAATTTTTTTCGTCCAGCTCAGTTACAAAAGTGTCGGGAATGGATAATGGATCCATTTGTGCCTGATTCAGACTGACGTGAGTAATTAATCTTACGGTAAATATAATTTGTTCCTGTGCATATACCGAATCTTTATCTGTTGTGACTTCTACACTAACGGGTTCGCTGCCTGTCGCTTTGGCCAGAGATGATTGTTTGCCAACGTTAATTTCAATGGCATCACTAATATCGCCATTAATATTAAAAGAGGGAATTAAGAGTTTGCCAATTTTGCGTGGCGCCAAACTAATTTGCCATTGGGTATAAGATTCAGCATGACCGTTAACAATTGACATGCTTCGCCCACTAGTGGTGTTTAAAACTTCAAAATCTTTTTGGAGTAGCGAGTAGTCTGGAGTGGCATTGACTTGAGAGTCGTAACGTAAAGTCAGTATGAGAGTTTCCGATAAACCAATAGTATCTCGATCGACACTGGCGGTGAGATTGCCGGCAAACGCTGGGGTTGCAATAATAAAAAATACAAAAGCAAATAAGCGCCAACCTAAACCGCCCCTTCTCAATGGGAGGTTAGTTGTACCTACGGAATGTCTCGGCGTAGGTTGGGGTGCACACCCCAACATTGGATTTTGATTGAGAGTTTTGCTGAGGTTTACACCCCAACCTACAAAAATATTTTTTAACCCTGATAATTTCATCATTCTCATCATAACCGTTGATCAGCTTCGTTGTTGGGAGCTTCCCAGGTACCATTGTATTTTTCGAAATTTCGTTTTTTACTTTCGTATTCAAACTTTCTGCGTAAGAGTCCGCTAGGGTCATCTTGTACGCGGCGCAACCATTGTTCCAGATTTTTACGTTCTTCGTCTGTCAATCCGTCTTTTTGCATCTCAGCTAAAGCTTTTGCTTCTTTTTGTTTCTCTTCTTCACTTTTTTCTTCTTGGTCTTTAGATTTTGCTGCAGCTTGTGAGCCAGTACTGCTGGATGCCATTTGTTCTTGCTGTTGCTGCTGATTCATTGCTGATTGATTTGAAGCCGATGAATTTTCGGAATTCTGCATGGATTCATTTTGTTCGGACGAGTTTTGTCCTGACGAAGAATTTTGCCCATTTTGCTGTTGGCTTTGATCTTTCGATTGCTGCTGATCTTTTTGTTGTTGTTCTTTCTGTTCTTGTTCCTTCTGCTGCTGATCCTTTTGATCTTGACTTTGTTGATCCTGATTCTGTTGATCTTGTTGCTGCTGATTTTTATCTTGTTGATCTTTGTTCTGTTGATTTTGGTCTTGCTTGTTTTTGTCCTGTTTATTTTGGTCTTTGTTTTGTTGTTGATTTTGCTCTTGTTGTTTTTTTAGGGCATCTTCAACAATTTTACGATTATTTTCGGCGTCTTTAAGTTCTGGATCAAGTTTAAGTGCTTGATCATAAGCTTTTATAGCTTCTGCTAGTTGACCTGATTTTGCCAGGGCATTGCCGTAGTTGTAACGTCCTTTAGCTGTATTGTCAGTTGCGAATTGCTTGGCAGACTCAGCAAAATTCCCGGCGCGATATTCGGCACTGGCTTTCCAGTCTGGTTGTGTAAATGCTTTAGCTGCTTCATCCGGTTTTTCTGCCTGTAGTTTTTCATAGGCCTGTTGATTCTGATTTTTCCACAAGCCATTCCAGTCCATAGCATAAGAGGGTTGAGGCGTCATGCAAATAAAAGGCATGATTAGAATAATCGCCAGAGTGCCGCGACGAAAAGCATAAAGTGCAATTGGAATGAGGAGGAGTACTAACCAATGCCCTTCATCTGTCCATTGATCAAAGGTGCGATTGACTGTCTCAGTTTTTGCATCATCTTTTTCAATTTTAATTTCAGGTAGTTGGGTAAAGGCATGAATATCGCTGACGTTAGTCGATAAGGTTTTATAGCGCCCACGATTCTTCAGCGCAAATTGATTTAAGTCTTGTGCGTCTAAAAAGCTGGTCACAATATTGTTTTGTTTGTCACGTAAAAAACCACCGTTGCGAGATGGAATCGGTGCTGGAGTTAAACCGCCTACACCGAGAATAGAAAGGCGAATTCCCGTTTCTGACGAGAGTTTTTCAGTAATTGTTTTTTGTGCATCTTTAGTGACGCCGTCAGAAATTAACAACAAGTCCCCTTGATGTAAGCCTGCATCATGCAATAGCTGCAGTGCACGTTCTACAGCTGCTTCAGTATTGCTTCCCTGTGTCGGCATCAAGGTTGGGCTGAGCATAGGTAAAAGATTGCTGATGGTTTTTGAGTCTTCAGTTAATGGTGTAACTACGTGGGCATCAGCACCGTAGACCAAAAGAGCGGTTTGTCCGTCTGGTCGCTCGCGTAAAAGATCAACAATTTTTAATCGCGCTCGTACAATACGTGATGGTTTAATGTCTTCGGTCAACATTGATGGCGATAGATCTAAAATAATAACCATTGCATTGGAATTTTTTTCGACTGCGACAGGTAGTTTTTGCCAACTTGGCCCTGCCAAAGCAATGCTTGAAATAATCCAGACTAGCATTAGCGCAAATAAATGGCTGCGCGAGGTTTTAATTGTTTTACCTTCTAATAAAAAAGGTAATAGCTCAGGTGAAATTAAATTTTGCCACTGCCCGGTGTTTTTATGCTGCCGCCAAAGTAATGCAATTAAAGGTAAGACCAAAAGAATAGCCCACAACCAGTTCGGGCGAAGAAAATGCAGTTGTTCAAAGAATAAATTCATTTATTTACTCCTTTAACAAAAGAGGCATTGTGTTTTATATTTAGGTTTCTATATAGATGAAGCAACGCCATAAACAGACTTAATATAAATGCAAAGGCCAAGGGCCAGTAAAATAATGTTTTAACTGGGCGAAAAGTTTCATCATCAGCTTCTGTAGGTTCCAATTGGTCCAATTTATGATGAATTTCATCCAGCTCCTGTAAACTTCTTGCACGAAAATAAGCGCCCCCTGTTTTATCAGCAATATTGCGCATGGCTTGTGCATCGACTTCTTGATCATAAGGGCTAAAAGCAATAGTGTAGATTTTAGTTTTTGCTGTTACTGCTAAATCGGCTGCCTGTTCGGGTGTAATTTCACCAGAGGTATTTTGTCCATCAGTTAATAAAATGATGACACGTTCACTGTCAGGATAGTCTTTCAAACGTTTAATCCCCAGCGCAATTGCATCACCAATAGCTGTTGCTTCACCCGCAAATCCGACTTCACTTTCCAATAGCATTTGTTGAACAGTGTTAGTGTCAAATGTCAGTGGTGCCTGCAAATAGGCATTGGAGCCAAATAAAATTAAACCTAAACGATCAGAGGTGCGGCGAGCAACAAAATCGCCAATGACTTTTTTGACAGCAACCAAACGTGTCACACGATACTGCTGATAGACCATATCAGGTTCACGCATACTGCCAGAAATATCCACAGCCAAAAGTAAATCGCGACCGGAACTAGGCATTTTAACCGGATCACCAATCCATTGTGGATTTGCAGCAGCGCAAATTAATGCTAACCAAATTAACCAAAGAGGAGTTTTCTTCAGAGCTGTTTTTGCGGAGCTGGATTGAGTGTGTTGCAATGCTTGTGCTTGTTGGTAAAAAGGTACACGCAGAGCCGCTTGTACTTGTTTGCGTGGCTTGGCAAGTGTTATTAGAAAAGGTAAAGGCAATAATAAAAATAGCCAAGGCAGGGCAAATTCAAACATGAGCTTGCTCTCCTTGAACTTTTGGTGAAACAGATTTTTGTTGCCATTGATTGCGATGTGTTTTGATCCAATTAATCACCAAGATTTTTAATGTTTCAATTTCTATGGCTGGCGCTTTTTGATATTGCCCAATAATTAATGCCTGCCCCAGATCACTGGAAAACTCTGTGTTAAGTTTAGGGCTCTGTTGATCAAGCCATTGTAACCAGTCATTACCTTTAATGCTGGCATTAAAACTTTTCGAGTGGGCGGTCAGTGCAATACGTTTCAGTAAAAGGTTGGTATTCTGCAAAAATTTTGCTAAATCCTGATCTTGCGTTAACTCAAAATCAATTCGTTTAAATTCAATTAGGGCCTGTTGCCTATAAGATTCTCGTTTTTTTCTTTTGAGTAAGATAAAAACGACAAGTGCAATTAATAATGCAATACCCATTAATATCCACCAGCCTGGTGCTAGTGGCCAATATCCCGGTGCATCAGGTAAATGAATATCGGCGAGAGGTAAATTAGCAGCGGGATTATCCATATCAGATCCTCCTGCCAGCAGGTGAATCACTAAAGTAGCTTTGCATACTGCTGTTGAAATCATCAGCAGTTGAAAAATTCAGCAAAGCGATTCCCATGGATTGAGATAGATCTTGTAGTCGTTGCTGTTTGTCGACAAACTGTTGATGAAATGCCTGTTGGAACTTACGCTCATTTGTTGGTAATAAAATTTGCTGCGATCCATTGGACACAGAAAGATGATTTGAACTTATCAGCGATTCTTCGAGTGGATCAAATACCCGCAAAAAACTCACATCAGTATGTCGTGTTAGTTGATAAACACTGGCATTGTCTTTTTCAGTTAAATCGTGAAAATCGCTGATAATAAAAACCGCGCTACCAGGTTTGGCAATTCTTCTGGCATCGTTAATTAATGGATTGATATTGTCATTACGTAAGTTGCCAACAGGTGAATTGAGTTTGCGATTGTAATCATGAATTTGATGAACTAATTCCAACACAGAATGTTTGCTGCGGCGCGCTTTAATATCTCGTTGATCCTGATCGCCCAAAACCAATCCGCCAATTCTGTCGCCTCGTCCCAAAGCTGCCCATGCGAGAGTAGTAGCTATCTCAGCAGCGAGGACAGATTTAAAGCAATTGCGACTACCGAAAAAAAGTGGTGAACGTTGATCTACTAAAATCAATACCGGGCGTTCACGCTCTTCTCGATAAACTTTGGTGTGAGTCACTTGTGTGCGAGCGGTGACTCGCCAATCAATACTACGAATATCGTCGCCAGCTTGATAAAGACGAACTTCTTCGAAATCCATTCCACGACCGCGAAAATGTGTACGTTCATTGCCCGCTAACAAACTGCGACCGCGGCGCTTGGGAAATAGCGACAAACTCTGCGCAACAAATCGGGTTTGCAATAGTTGGTCAAGTTGTGTGTAAGCACCACTGGGCATAAGACTTTCGCTCTACTGATGACTTAAACCAAGGGAACCGTCGAGAGTAAACGTTCAATCACTTGTTGAGTGCTGATGCCTTTGGCTTCAGCTTCGAATTTTAAAATAAGTCTGTGACGCAATACATCATAAGCAATAGCTTGAACATCATCTGGTGTTACATAGTCCCGGCCTTCAAGCCATGCGTGAGCGCGAGCACAGCGATCCAGAGCGATGGTTGCACGTGGGCTGGCCCCAAACTCTATCAGGTCTGCTAAATCTTTATGGTATTTGGCAGGTCGACGTGTTGCGTTAATTAAATGCACCAGATAATTTTCGACTGAATCCGCCATATGCAAACTCAGAACTTCTTGCCGCGCTGTCAAAATACTCGCTTCGGATATGACTGGTGGTGGTTCAACAGCAAGGGTTTTGGCTTCTTGACGAGCTAGATGCAGAATTTTTCTTTCGGCTTCAAGACTGGGGTAATCAACTACTACATGCAATAAGAAACGATCAAGCTGGGCTTCAGGTAGAGGGTAGGTGCCTTCTTGTTCAATAGGGTTTTGAGTTGCCATCACCATAAATAGCTTGGGTAGAGGATAAGTCTTGCTACCCACGCTCACTTGTCTTTCTGCCATGGCTTCAAGAAGCGCTGATTGAACTTTGGCTGGTGCACGATTGATCTCATCTGCAAGAACAAGATTGTGAAATATCGGGCCAGGCTGAAATTCAAAATGACCTGATTGCGGCCGGTAAATATCAGTTCCTGTGACATCGGCAGGTAACAAGTCAGGTGTAAATTGCACGCGATGAAATTTGGCTTCTATACCTTGCGAAAGGGTTTTGATGGCTTTGGTCTTTGCCAAACCAGGTGCACCTTCGACTAATAAATGACCATCAGCAAGCAGCGCAATTAATAAACGATTAATAAGATGCTCTTGTCCAACAATCTGTTGATTCAGCCAGTTCGCGAGATTTTTGATTTGATCGTGATTCGACATAGGGTTCTATCCTGTTTAAAGTCCGCTAACTGACCCTCAAATTTGGAGGCGGTTCCCTGAATTTCAATAGTGATCAGTGATTTATCGTCTAATCTTAATGAGAATTTTACGCATATCAGGAGTCAAGAGTGGATAGCCAGCACGTGAGTCAAGATCAATTTGATGTCTTTATGGAGGAGCTTAAGGCGACTGCCTCTAAACAATTAGAGCCGCAAGAAGCTGAAGATTTAATGGTTTTGGCGCGTTTATTTTTTACCTACTTCCCTCTTGAAGAGCTGGTTGGTCGTCATTTTAGCGATGTATTTGGCAGCATTTATCATTGGTGGCGATTTATGCAGCAGTTTGATGCTGCTGCCCCCAAAGTCAGAGTGTTCAATCCTGTGTTAGCTGAAGATGGCTGGGTATGTCCGCATACGGCGGTTATTGTTCTTCAGAAAGATATGCCATTCCTGGTGGATTCAATTCGGATTGAAATGAATCGTCGGAATATTCTCATTCATGGATTAAAAAGTACTGTTATTAACGTGCATCGTGATCAACAACATAATTTACTATCTATGTCGGATGGCTTGGAGCTGGATGAAACTGCGCAACTTGAAGCATTAATATTTTTGGAAATCAGCTTGCACTCACAAGAAAGTGAATTGAAAGAATTACGAGAGAGTTTGTTGTCGGTTCTTGATGAGGTTAATCGTGTCGTCACCGACTATAAACCCATAGTGCAGCAAGTCTTGGAGATTGAAAAAAATATACACTTGGCGGCTGACTCAAACATGTCGCCCTTGGTTAGCGAGAGCCAAGAATTTGTCCGTTGGTTAATAGCCAATCATTTTACATTTTTGGGATTTTCAGAATACGATTTTGTTGAATCTGAGTCAGGCAAGCAATTACGAGAGGTATCGGATAAGCGTCTGGGTGTTTTCGGGTTTCGCAACGAGCAACAATCGATTATTGATGTTGCAGAATTTAACGAAGGTATGAATCGATTTCATTTGGTTCCGCAAATTATCATATTCTCCAAGTCGTCAGTTCGTTCGCGTGTACACCGGCATGCCTATTCCGATTATGTCTTGATTAAAAAGTTTAATGCCAGTGGTGAAGTAGTGGGTGAATACAGATTGATAGGGCTTTACACCTCAATGGTGTATAGCATGAGTCCTACCAGTATTCCGTTAATTCGCGAGAAAGTAAGAAAAGTCATTGAGCGAAGTGGTTTAAATTTAAATAGTTATTATGGAAAGAATTTCAAGCAAGTTTTAGAGACTTTCCCCCGTGATGAAATATTTCTCAGTAATGGCACCGAGCTCTATGACACGCTGATGGGCGTTGCACAAATTAACGAACGCTCGATGGTAAAGATTTTTGTTCGCCCGGATTTATTTGGAAAGTTTTTGACCTGCATCATTTACATTCCAAGAGATTATTTTTCAACCAAGATCAGGTTGAAAATTCAAGAATATATTGGAAGTCTATTGGGTACGAGTGAGTGTGAATTTACCACGCTTTACTCAGAATCAATTTTGGCAAGAGTTCATTTGGTGTTTAAATTAAAAAATCAGCCCATGCCTGATTTGGATATTGATCACCTGGAAAATAAAATTGTCGAAATTGCCCGGTCTTGGGAAGATCAACTGCAGTATTCCTTGATTGAGTCACAAGGCGAAGAAAAGGCCATGCGATTACTAAGAGAATACCGTAACGCCTTCGCTTCATCCTATCATGAACAATTTGATTCGCGGAACGCGGTACAAGATATTCTTATCATGGAATCGATGAGTGCAACCAATGATATTGCCATGAGTTTTTATCAACCTGTTGGTGCTCACGGAAATGAACTCTGTTTTAAAATATTTCATGAAAACCAAACCCTGGAGCTGTCAGATGTAATTCCGGTTTTGGAGAATCTTGGTTTGCGGGTAGTTGCGGAAAACGCTCATGTGGTTCGAAGAACCAAAGGTGATTTTGTATGGATGCATGATTTCCATTTGCAACATCAGCTGTCTTCAGAATTTGATATTCACAACGTGAAAGAAAGTTTTCAGGATGCATTTGTTGCCATATGGCGTAAGAATATGGACAGTGATTCATTTAATCGTTTGGTATTGAGCTGTGGGCTGAAATGGCGAGAAGTCGTTTTACTGCGCGCCTATTCAGGATATATGCGACAAACCCTATTTAATTTTGTCGATAGTTATATTGCCAGCGCTCTGGTTAATCATGCAGGTTTAACTCGTTTGTTAGTTAATTTATTTAATGCCAAGTTTGATCCTGAATTTAATATGAATATCAAGGCGAATCAGGACATTATTGACTCTTATCGAGAAGAGATACAGCAAGGCTTAAACAAAGTTGAAAATCTCAGTGAAGATAGAATTATTCGCCGCTACTTGGCAATGATAGAAAGCAGTGTAAGAACCAACTTTTTTCAGCGTCTGGAAGATGGACATCATAAAGATTATTTATCAATCAAATTAAGTCCAAGAACCATTCCGGATATTCCGGAGCCAAGACCACTTTACGAAATATTTGTTTTTTCACCTCGCGTAGAAGGTGTGCATTTACGTTCAGCGAAAGTGGCGCGTGGTGGCTTGCGCTGGTCAGATAGACTACAAGACTATCGCACAGAAGTTTTAGGATTGGTAAAAGCTCAGCAAGTTAAAAATGCGGTGATTGTCCCAAATGGTGCTAAAGGCGGATTTGTTTGTAAACAATCGCCGAAAACGGGTGGTCGCGATGCCATTATGAAGGAAGGCATTGAGTGCTACAAAATATTTATCCGTGGATTACTGGATTTAACCGATAATCTGGTGGAAGGTAAATTAATTTCACCGGAAAACACCCAGCGTTTTGATGAGGATGATCCCTATTTGGTGGTCGCAGCTGATAAAGGAACTGCAAGTTTTTCGGATATAGCGAACAGTATTTCCGCTGAATATAATTTTTGGTTGGGAGATGCTTTCGCTTCAGGTGGTAGTCAAGGTTATGACCACAAAGTGATGGGGATTACCGCACGAGGTGGTTGGATTTCAGTACAGCGTCATTTCAAAGAAAAACATATCAATACACAAACCGATGCAATAAAAGTCGTCGGTATTGGCGATATGTCCGGCGATGTGTTTGGCAATGGCATGCTGCTATCACAATCTATATTAATGGTGGCGGCCTTTGATCACCGGCATATTTTTATAGATCCGTCGCCTGATGCGATGAACAGTTTTATTGAGCGTCAACGATTATTTAAATTACCTCGTTCCAGTTGGGCAGATTACGATGTAAAACTCATTAGTGCAGGCGGAGGTGTATTTAGTCGTGATTTAAAATCAATAACGATTACTTCACAAATGAAAGCTTTATTTGACATACAGGAAAATTCATTAACACCGACAGATTTAATTAGTGCTTTATTGAAATCCCCGGTCGATTTAATTTGGAATGGTGGCATTGGTACTTACGTCAAAGCCAGCACCGAAAGTCATTCTGACGCAGGTGATAAAGCCAACGACAGTTTGCGCGTTAATGGTAACGAGCTTCGTTGTAAAGTATTTGGTGAGGGTGGAAATTTAGGCATGACCCAGCGCGGTCGAGTTGAGTATTGTTTAAATGGTGGAAGTTGTAATACTGATTTTATTGATAACGCCGGCGGTGTGGATTGTTCGGATCATGAAGTGAATGCCAAAATTCTATTGAATGAAGTGGTGGCTAACGGCGATCTCACACAAAAACAACGCAACCAATTGTTAGTAGATATGACGGAAAATGTTGCTGAATTGGTATTGGCAAATAATTATCGGCAAACTCAAGCAATCAGTGTGGCACAATCCGAAGCTCTTTCGCGCAGCGCTGAATATCGTCGCTTTATGAACGCACTTCAGTCGGCTGGAAGACTTAATCGTAAGCTGGAGTTTTTACCCAATGATGATCTCTTGCTTGAGCGACAAACTCAGGGCAAAGGTTTGACGCGTCCTGAATTGGCAATTTTAATTTCATATGCAAAAGCCACATTGAAAGAAGATCTCGCTTTATCTGATATTGCCGATGATGAATATATTGCCAATTTTATTGAAGGTGCTTTTCCGAAAAAATTATGTGAACTGTATCTCGATGCTATGCGTCAACATCGGTTGCGTCGAGAAATTGTAGCGACGCAAATAGCCAATGATATTGTCAATAATATGGGAATTACTTTTGCGCAGCGATTAATGGAGTCAACAGGGGCAAAAGCAGGTGACGTTGCCAAAGCCTATATTATTGCGCGTGATATTTATCGAGTGGATGATTTCTTACAGGAAATTCAACAAGTAGATTATCAAGTTGATCCACAAATTCAGCTGCAATTGATGAATGGCATGATGCGTCGAGTACGTCGAGCTTCTCGATGGTTTTTGCGGAACCGTCGCAGCAATTTAAGTCCGCAGGTTGAAGTGAATTTATTTGCACCGGCGATGGCCGATATAGCTAAAAATTTGCCGGATTTACTGCAAGGTGACTCACTGGTCGAATGGCAGCATAACGGCAAGAGATTGGAGAATGCTGGGTTGCCGGAAGCCCTTGTGTTAGCTGCAACGCGTCCTTCAAATTTATATTCCGGTTTGAGTGTGATTGAATCTTCCCGCATTGCTATACGTCCACTAGGGGTTGTTGCCAAATTATATTTTTCTTTAGGAAATTTTTTAAGTCTGCCCTGGTTCTCAAATCAAATTTCTGATTTGAAAGTTGAAAACTTTTGGCAAGCAATGGCAAGAGAGACTTATATGGATGATTTGGAAGCACAACTTTGTTCGCTGACAATATCGTTGATTCGGTTGGTCGATGAAGATACTGAAATCGCCGAAGTAATAGATCAATGGAGTTTACGTCACCAATTGCTGATTGGTCGATGGAAGACTATGGTCAATGAACTACAGGCGGTCAATGGAACAGACTTTGCCATGTTCTCAGTTGCACTTCGCGATTTGTTGGATCTCGCACAAGCAAGCCAACATAATGTTTCCTTTTAACCTCAGGTGAAATTGTGCAGTCACTGGTCGTTAATTTAGCCATACCAGCCGAAGAGCTTCTTCGCTTGTATCAGGGCAGTGCAAAAACGGTAAAGGCTGTGTCTCACGATGGTCGGCAGGTAAAATTTCCTGCCGATATCCTGCGTCCATTTGTGTTGCATCAAGGAGTTTACGGCCAATTCAAAATTAACTTTGATGAATTACATAAGTTTAAATCGATAGAGAAACTCTAATGTGACTAACTTGCACAAATTGATATGGATTGATTCGCTTGTTACTATGCGCCGCTAAATTTATTACCCAATGAGCTCCTACATGTATTCCATTCTTCGCCCTTTATTATTTTCGCTGAATCCCGAAACATCACATAACCTGAGTCTTTCTCTATTGGATAAAGCTGAGCGACTTCATCTTTTGGGTGTGTTGTCCGTCAATGTGCCGGAAAATCCTGTAACAATTATGGGTATTAAGTTTCCAAACCCTGTTGGGCTTGCCGCAGGACTGGATAAAAACGGTGATTATTTTAATGCATTAGGTTCATTGGGTTTTGGGTTTATTGAAATTGGAACTGTTACACCCAAACCACAACCTGGAAATGTCAAACCGAGATTGTTTCGTTTGCCAGAAGCGCAAGCGATTATTAATCGTATGGGGTTTAATAATAAAGGTGTTGATCATTTAATCGAGCGGGTTAAAAAACGTCGTTATCAAGGTGTGCTTGGAATTAATATCGGAAAGAATGCCGCAACACCCGTTGAAAATGCGTTGGGTGATTACGTCATTGGAATGCAAAAAGTTTATGCGTACGCGGATTATATTACTGTCAATATTTCCTCACCTAATACACAAGGATTACGCAGTTTACAATTTGGCGATTCACTTAAATCTTTATTGTCTGGATTGAAAGAAGAGCAGCATCGATTACAACAATCTCATGGAAAATATGTGCCATTTGCTGTAAAAATTGCACCTGACATGAATTTCGAAGAAACCTCTCAGGTAGCTGAAATTTTATTGGCAAACAAAATAGATGCTGTAATCGCCACCAATACAACATTAAGCCGGGAGGGTGTTGAAAACTTGTCTTTTGGAAATGAAGCCGGTGGACTAAGTGGGCAACCCGTTCAGCAAAAATCTACATTAATGATCCAAAATTTAAAATCGATTCTAGGCGACAAAATGCCGATTATCGGCGTGGGTGGAATTAATGATGCGGAAAGCGCAGCACAAAAAATGCGTGCTGGTGCAAGTTTGGTGCAAATTTATACCGGGTTTATTTACAAAGGCCCAGCCGTTATTGCCGAGGCTGCAAAAGGCATTAAAGGTTTACGTCATTAATACAAAAAGCTAACTACGATTTGATGCTACATAAGCCAGATAGTATTTTGAGTGAAGTAAAAACCTTTTTATCCCTGGAAGATGGTGACATCATTATGACAGGTACTCCTAAGGGAGTTGGTGCGATTCAGGTGGGAGATAGGTTTACCGGAAAAATTTTTCAAGGTAAGAAAAATCTTACTAGTCGCTCATGGGACGTCGAATAGTTTTTACAGCATTTAAATAGTATATTTTCATACCTTTTCATAAATATTCACGATTTTTCATTTTATTTTCTTCAAAATCTCACAGATCTGTCAGATTTTATTCAGATAATGTGGTTTCGATCTGTTAGAGGTTTCAGCAAATCAACAAAATTAATAAGATGAATTTAAGAGGATATTATGAAAATTGTAGTGACTTTTTTGTTGTTTTTCGTGTCCACCGCTCTGTATGCAAGTAATGCACACCGCTCTTTGAATAGAGCTTGTATTGAAAATGGGCGAATTATTTGTGGTATTGAGACCATTAAGCGTTATCAATTAGAAAACAATATTGTACATTATGAAATGGTGTTATCTGTAGGTGACGGACTCTATGACAAAATTGGTCTTCATCGAATTGTAAAAGAGAAGCGCTCAGGCAGGCCAATCAAGTCAGCAGATGCCGTGATGATGGTTCATGGTGACGCCTATGGATTTGGATCATTTATTTCCAGTATTGACTCACAAATCGTTTCGCATGATCACTCAATTGCTATACAAATGGCTGCGTCTGGAATTGATGTCTGGGGTATTGATGCTCGTTGGGTCAAAGTACCTGATGACACTCCTAATCTCGATTTTATGGCTAATTGGGGACTGGATGTAAACCTGAGAGATTTGGATGTTGCGATTAATGTCGCGCGTAACATTCGCAGGCTAAAAGGCAATGTGAATAATAAATTGAATCTTCTTGGTTGGAGTCGTGGCGGGCAGTTAGGTTACTTGTATCTTGCCATGGAAACGCAGCGCAGTAAATTTGTGCGAAATATTAAAACTTTTGTGCCGGTAGATATCTTATTAAAAACCGATGATGAGGCTATTCGTCAATCTGCTTGTTTATATAGTTCAATTTTGCAGGAACAAATCGATTCAGGTAAGCAATATGATGATTCTGGCTTAATATTAAAAAGTATAGCATTTCTCGCTCAAAACTATCCTGACGAAACTTCGCCGGTGCTGGAGGGTTTAACAAATAAACAAGCAGTTCTTGTCGCATTAACAGCAACTTATTTAACTGTTCCACCAGGAGCGTCGTATACTTCCTGGTATCACTACAATGGTGGACAGTTTGATGAAACAGGTTTGCCTATTGGATTGACTTTCAGTAATTTGGATTACATCAATGAATTTGCTCGGGGGGCAGCTCCTTATGAACCTGCCAGGTTAATACGTGAGGCAACTGACTTAACGTGTAATACTAACGCCGAGCTGGATAAACATTTAAAAGCAATATCAGTACCTATGCTGTACGTTTATTCTGCTGGAGGTTTTGGTAAGACGGGCCTTTACACCGCACAATTGACTGCAAGTAAAGATGTCAGTTCATTCGGTGTTAAAACATTACCTGATGATTTAGCTGCGCTTGATTTTGCGCATGTTGATTTATTTACAGCCAATGATGCTAATAAACTTGTATGGCAAAGAATTATTCGTTGGATTAAAAACCATTAAGTGTTTGCAATAAATCCAGATTGTTTTTTTGTTATGCAAAAAAATAGCAGATGCGTGATCTGCTATTTTTTGAACTTGTCGATGGTTTTTAAATATTCAGTTAAGATTACTGAGGCTCTATTGAAACAGGCTTACCTTTTTTACAGGTCAATTCATAGACCTTACCGGAACCCTTAGGGCATTCACTATCACCGCTAATTCTTGTAACGCCATAGACGATTTCATAAGTTCCTGATTTGCCGTTGCATACATTTTCCATAGATTTGGATAACTTGGAAAATGAGAAGCTCAGGTTCTTGGTATTTTCAGTAAAATAAATATCTCGCATTATTGCGTAACCTTCGTTAAAGATCCAAGTTGGGTTTTCGCATCTAAATGGAGTCGTTGTATTACCGGTAAGTTTTCCTTCTGCAAAGCGATTAAAGTTTGTGTCAACCCAATCATTAATACAGTTAAGAGCTGACTGACCTGCATTTTGTTTGGCTGCTTCTCGTCTTTTCTTATTCCGAATGTTTCCCGATGGATTACCTACAATAGTTGTTCTAACTTCCACTTTAAGAGGCATGTAAGCGTCGAGTGAATCAATTGAATACCCGCAACTGCGTTCATATTCGGCATGAGCGAAAGTCGTACCGAACATAAATGCACTTGCCGCTATTAAATGGAAAAACCTTTTGTTATTCATAATATTACCTATGTTTTGTAAGATGGCTTTGCGATTAACATTTCGAGGGTAATATGCACCAATATTAATCTGTAAACGTTATCAATTTTATGCGGGCGGGATGTTACCCTAAACTAAATGAGTTTTCAATTTGCTCGGTTTGCTTAGGTTTATACAGAGTTGGAGACTATGTTTATTTAATTACTAAGGCCTTATCCTCTTAAAACTCATTTTTTATAACGGAATTAGCGTATTTAAAAAGGCCTGCTAGGCTTAGATGAAAACTTGGATTTGGAGAATTATCTTGGCTAGTTACAATCCTCAAGAAGCGCTTAAGCAATATCGTCAGCTAGGTATAGAATCAGAAGTTAATACCGCCTCTTCACATAGACTGATACAAATGTTATTTGAGGGCGCTATAAGTAAATTGGCAGCTGCTCAAGGAGCTTTGGAACGAAAGGACTTTGCAACAAAAGGTGAGGCTTTGAGTCGGGCGATTAGTATTATTGGTGGGCTGCGTGCGTCCCTGGATTTATCAACAGGTGAAATAGCGGAAAATCTTGATCAACTTTACGAATATATGAACATACGTTTATTGGACGCTGGTATGCATAACGATAGCGAAAAAATGGCTGAAGTCTCTCAGTTGTTGAAGACGCTGAAGTCTGGCTGGGATGAAATAACTCCTGCGTTAACTTGATGTGTTTAATCTGCTCAATTTGGTTAAATCTCACCACAAATAATGACTTTTTGTCTTCAATATCCTCATTTGGAACAGATAATAAATAACCCTGACAAAGCTAATTTTTATATGTCTTTGCCTGTTTCTCGAAATCCTTCGATTTTACTGCCATAAATTTGACTAAGGTAAAACCCTGGTCTATTACTTTACCCGAAACGTAAAATCATTGACTGTTGTTGCGGTTGTAGTATGAACCTGAAGGATATCCGATGTTGCATTCCAATAACGTACTGGTAATTGATGACAATGCCACGCGAGCTGAGCACTTAAAAATAGTATTGGATTTTTTAGGTGAACCAGCACATTTATTGAACAGTCAGGAGGCAAAAACATTTTTTGCTGAGTCAAATCAATCTACCCCGTTGCTAGCAGTTTTTATTGGAGACTTTATTCAAAGTAACCATTCTTTAATTGGACTGTTAAAAGACTTAAAAAACTGGAACGATGAAGTAGCGGTTATTTTGGTGGGAGACCTGACTGAACGGGATAAGTTAGATGAAGCTTATCGTCGTATGATTATTGCTAATCTTTCAGTTCCACCTAGCTACAACAAATTAGTCGATACCCTTCATCGAGCACGTCTTTATCAAGAAGCCCAGTCCAGCAGTAAAAAATCTGCGCAACGTCGCCCCGTTCATTTATTTCGCAGTTTGGTCGGCACCAGTCGAGACATTCAGACAGTTCGGGAAATGATGGCGCAGGTTGCGGATAAAGACGTATCAGTATTAATTACCGGTGAATCAGGTACCGGCAAAGAAGTTGTCGCTCGTAATTTACATTACAACTCTCCTCGTCGTGATAAACCTTTCGTGCCAGTAAACTGCGGCGCTATTCCTGCAGAATTGTTAGAGAGTGAATTATTCGGGCATGAAAAAGGTGCATTTACCGGTGCTATTAATTCGCGAGCTGGGCGTTTCGAGATGGCTGAAGGTGGTACTTTATTCTTGGATGAAATAGGTGATATGCCTCTTAATATGCAAGTTAAAATTTTGCGTGTTTTACAGGAGCGGTGTTTCGAAAGAGTTGGTAGTAACAAAACTCAAGCGGTGGATGTTCGAATTATTGCGGCAACACATCGCGATCTCGAGCATATGATCAGCGAAAATAGTTTTCGTGAAGATTTATTCTACCGCTTAAATGTTTTTCCAATTGAAATTCCTGCGCTTAAAGATAGAGCTGAAGATATCCCTTTACTCATTAATGAGCTGGTATCTCGCATGGAAAGTGAGCAGCGTGGGTCTATTCGTTTTAATTCAGCCGCTATTATGTCCTTGTGCCAGCACGACTGGAGTGGAAATGTTAGAGAGCTGGCTAATTTGGTAGAACGAATGGCGATTATGCATCCTTATGCGGTTATTGGGGTAAAAGATTTGCCGCCCAAATATCGTCATGTCGACACGATTGAAGAAGAATTTGAAATAGAAGCCAAAGCAAATTTGCAGGTAAACGGCACTAGTTTTGTCAGCATGAATGACACGCATTTATTACCAGATCAAGGCATTGATCTGCGTGAGTATATTGCCAGCCTTGAAATGAGCTTAATTCAGCAAGCATTAAATGATTGTGGTGGTGTTGTCGCTCGCGCCGCCGAAAAACTCTGTGTCCGCCGTACTACTTTGGTTGAAAAAATGCGTAAGTACGATATGTCACGTCAAGAGGTCATGGAATAGCCTTCCTTCACATTGGCACCCCGCTTGCAATTACCCTCCTATACAGAAAAAGCGTTGGATTATTGACGCAATTCAGGAAATACGGGGTGAATTATGCAGGTGGTGTCGTTGGTAAATTCCAATTCGAATGTCAAAAGTCTGCCGTTGCTTTCAAATGCGGTAGGCGACCCCACAGCAAAAAATCAGGATTTAAAAGCCGCGTTTGACATGTTTAATCAAATGTCCCAGCAGTTGGCTGATTCTTATTATCTACTCGAAAATCGTGTTGCCGAATTAAATGAAGAACTCAATAGCGTTACTGATCAGCGTTTGGAGGAGTTAGCAGAAAAAGAAAAGTTAGCTCACCGATTGGAAAGTCTATTGAATTTTTTGCCGGGTGGTGTGGTGGTGTTGGATTCGTCAGGATATGTATCTGAATGCAATCCTGCTGCGCTTGATTTGCTAGGTGAACCGCTTGAAGGTGAACTTTGGCGCAATATAATTCAACGCAGTTTTGTTCCTCGTCAGGATGATGGACATGAAATTTCGTTACGCGATGGTCGTCGTATCAGTATTCAGACCCGAAGTATCGGCCAAGACGGTCAAATAATTTTATTGACTGATCAAACAGAAACTCGTCGATTACAAAGTGAATTAAGTCGCCACGAACGTTTATCAGCATTGGGAAAAATGATGGGTGCTTTAGCCCATCAAATTCGTACGCCTTTGTCAGCCGCCATGCTATATGCGGGACATTTGTGTGATGGAAAATTGGATTCAAACAAGCAAATGGATTTCTCAAAGAAAGTGCAGTCGCGATTATTAAATATTGAACGTCAAATTCAAGACATGCTGTTTTATGTAAAAGGTGAATTGGCATTAAACGATGTAATCAGTGTCAATGAATTACGCCACTTGTTAGCTGATCAAATGGATGCAGCTTTAACAACCAGTCGTTCAACTTGTCGTTGGGATAATCAAGCGGGTGAAGCTTATATTCAATGCAATCGGGATTCATTAGTCGGCGCCATGATGAATTTAATCAATAATGCCATTCAGGCAGTCGAGAAAAAAGCAGAACTATCGATTCATTTTTCAATAGTTGAATCCAACACAGCGAAACAATTATTTATTGCTATCACAGACAAAGGTCCTGGGATGTCACCAGAGGTCTTGGCAAAAGCAGGTGAGTTATTTGTGACAACAAAGTCGCAAGGTACAGGTTTAGGGTTAAGTGTTGTGCACGCAGTAATCCGCGCACATGCAGGAAAATTTGAATTAGATTCGCAATTAGGGCAAGGCACACGTGCCAGCATTTTTCTGCCATTGATGAGTTTTTAGAAAAAATAAAAGTTTAACGATTTTTCACTATTACGATTTATTTGAGGTGACGTCATGGCCTTTGCAATGCAAAAAATACAAACTCAACCAGGGATTACGGTTCTAGTTGTTGAGGATGATCAAAATTTACGTGAAGCCTTGACGGATACTTTACAACTGGCTGAATACCAGGTGATCGCTGTTAACAGTGCGGAAGAAGCACTAAAAGAATTAGCTTTGCAAAATGACATTGCCTTGATTGTTTCTGATGTCAATATGGGAGTAATGAGCGGTCATGATTTATTACGACAAGTCAAAATCGACTATCCCCATATTCCTGTGATTTTAATAACGGCCTACGCGAGTGTCAGTGAATCGGTTGATGCCATTAAACAAGGTGCAGTTGATTATTTGGTTAAACCTTTTGCTCCTAATACCTTAGTGGATACTATTGTGCGTCACTTGGGTGTTGCACAAATAGAGGGTGATGAGCCTGTAGTGTTTGCTGCTGCTAGTAAACAGTTATTGCAATTGGCTCAGCGTGTTGCGCTTTCAGAATCTACCGTATTAATTTTAGGTGAGTCGGGTACGGGTAAAGAAGTTTTGGCGCGTTATATTCATGAGCATTCTCCTCGCCGCAATCAGCCCTTTATCGCAATTAATTGCGCAGCTATTCCGGAAAATATGCTGGAAGCCATGTTGTTTGGTTACGAAAAAGGCGCATACACAGGTGCGCATGCCAGTACACCGGGTAAGTTTGAACAGGCAAATGGCGGTACTTTGTTGCTTGATGAAATTTCAGAAATGGATATAGGGTTACAAGCGAAGTTGTTGCGTGTGTTACAAGAAAGAGAAGTGGAGCGTTTGGGGGGACGTAAAACTATCAAGTTGGACGTACGTGTTATAGCTACGTCAAACCGTGATATGCGAAGTGAAGTGATTGCGCAAAAATTCCGTGAAGATTTGTATTATCGATTAAGTGTTATGCCTTTGCGTTGGTTGCCACTGCGTGAACGATTGGATGATGTTATTCCTTTAGCGGATAAACTTTTACAGAAACATGCGCAAAAACAAAATCGTCGCGGCATGAGTTTATCCCAATCAGCTCAACAGGCTTTACTGTCGTATACCTGGCCAGGCAATGTTCGTGAGCTCGATAATACTATGCAACGTGCATTGATTTTGCAAACCGGACATTTAATTCAAGCCGAAGATTTGGGTTTAGAGGTTGCACTGTCAATGGCCCTGCCGAATGAGTTCGCTAATACTGTGACAATACCCGAAATCACTATGCCGACCTTTCAATTCACACAACAACTCCCTGCAGAGCCTGCCAATAATTCTGCGCAACTTGGCGATGACTTACGTCAACGTGAATATGAAATTATTATGAATACTTTGCGTATGGAAGGTGGCAGTCGAAAAAATACTGCTGAACGTTTGGGAATCAGTGCGCGGACTTTGCGATATAAAATTGCAAGATTGCGTGATGATGGGTTTGCGATTACAGAGTAATGATCAGTTTAGATTTTTAGTGCTTTCTAAGATTTTAATTTCTTATTGACATTTTAAATCCCCCTAGCCCCCCTTTTTCAAAGGGGGGACTTGATTGTGCTAAATTCAAAAATCATTTTCTTCTCAAGATATTATTTCTTGAGGTTATCTCCAGTATAGAAAAGTAAACAAATATTCCCCACTTTGAAAAAGGGGGGCTAGGGGGGATTTGCTTTTCCATTTCCATATTATTTCCCTTCATCTTTAATCCCCCACAGGCCAAATATTTCCGGCGGCAAAAGCTGGCCTACTTTGTGCAATAACCTATAAAAATCCGTGCTTGCCAAATATTTGGCGTTAGTAGAAAGGTTGGAGAAGGCTATGACAGACAGAGTAGATATCAATCGATTGCTTACTGATATGCGCAGTATGAAAGCGCAAACGCAAGTATTTCAGCGTCAGTCAATAAATCCTGCAATGGACGTTAATCCTTTTCTTACATCTGGTCCTGCAAAAGTAGATCAAGTCAATAAAACGCCGAGTTTTGGCGATCTTATGTCACAAGCCATAAACAAAGTGAACGATGTACAACAAAAATCCAGCTCTATGGCTGAAGCTTATGAGAAAGGTGTTGCGGGTGTTGATATCACAGACGTCATGATTGCTTCACAGAAAGCATCTGTTTCATTTCAGGCGATGGTGCAAGTCAGAAATAAGTTAGTTGAAGCCTATCGCGATGTTATGAATATGCCTATTTAATTATTTTGTATTGAGATTACCAATTTTAAAATTGACGATTTGATTGTTTCGGAGAAATAAAATGGCAGCAGCCGCAGAACAGAACATGCCCGCAAAAGCGAAGGTCAATGGCGATTTCCTCGAAGGTTTTAGTAATTTAAATTTGCTGCGTCAAATTGGGTTGATGATTACCTTAGCTGCCAGTGTTGCTGCCGGTTTCGCTGCTGTGATGTGGATACAAGGTGGCGACTATCGTCCACTCTATGGTCGTATGGATCACCTGGATATGAGCAACGTCATGGAAGTTCTCGATCAAAATCAAATTAAATATAAATTGGATGAGCGTAGCGGAAACCTACTGGTTGAATCCGATGATGTACAAATGGCACGGTTGAAATTAGCCGAATTTGGAATGCCCGGTGACGCTAATGTTGGCTTTGAATTAATGGACAAAGAGCAACCATTAGGGACTAGTCAATTTGTGGAAAATACCCGTTATCAACGCAGTGTCGAAGGTGAGTTGGCACGAACCATTACCAGCATTACGTCTATTCGTAGTGCGCGAGTACATTTAGCTATTCCTAAAAAAACGGTATTTGTTCGCGATGCAACCAAACCAACAGCGTCAGTGTTCGTTGAAGTTTTTGCCGGACGAAGCGTTGATCCTGCGCAAGTAAAAGCCATTATGAATTTGGTTGCGTCTTCTGTTCCCGAAATGAAAATGGCAGACGTTACAGTTGTTGATCAGCAAGGCAATTTATTATCAACCGGCGAAGATAGTGCAGATATATTATTAGCTAGTAAACAACATAAGTATTCTGAAGAAATTGAAAATAGCGTTATTAAACGCATTAACAGTATCTTGCAACCCGTTGTAGGCGCAGGGAAATTTAAAGCGGAAGTCAGTGCAGATATAGATTTCACTGCCGTTGAACAAGCAGCTGAAGTGTTTAATCCGGATTTACCTGCAGTGCGCAGTGAACAAACTCTCCAGGAAACCAAAAGTGGTGGTAGTCAAGCGGGTGGAATTCCCGGTGCATTAACCAATCAACCTCCCGGTACTAATGTGCAGGTACCAGAACAAGTTGATCCTGCAACTGGTCAGCCAATTGTGGCTAAACCACCAACTGACAATCGTGAAACTGCGACGCGAAATTATGAATTAGATAGGACAGTCAGCTACACCAAACATCAACAAGGTACCTTGAAACGCTTAACAGTTGCGGTAGTAATCGATGACAAAACGGTTGTTAATGAAGATGATGAAACAGTTCGCACCCCTTGGACAGCGGAAGAATTGAATCGGTTGACTACACTGGTAAGAGACGCAGTTGGATTTAGTGCAGTCAGAGGCGATAGTGTCAATGTATTGAACACGGCATTTATTGGTGTTCCAGAACTGGCCGAAGAGCAGATCGAAGAAGTACCCTGGTGGCAAGCCTGGTTGCTCGCCAACGTACGCTTACTGGCAAGTGTGGTTGTAGTCCTGGTCGTGGTCTTCGGATTGTTGCGACCTATGTTCAAAAGTTTGGCGAGACAAGGCGGTACCCTTGCCGAGCAAGAAGAGGCTCGTCAGTTGGCAGCCCTGGAAGCCGCGGGTACCGTCGGTATGGATTCCATGTCAGACGAAACTGTGACACTAACTGGTGGCAGTGCGTTAATGTTACCTGGGCCTGAAAATAGTTATGAGCATCAAATTACTGCGATAAAAGGTTTAATCGCAGATGATCCTGGTCGTGTTGCGCAAGTCGTAAAAAAATGGGTGAATCGTGATGACTAATGAAAAAAATGCTCCGGCGGAAAAACCGAAACCCAAATTGCGTTATTTGGATCAGGCAGCCATTTTGTTGATGTCACTTGGTGAGCAAGACGCAGCAGAAATTTTAAAACACATGGGGCCAAAAGAAGTTCAGCGATTGGGTACTGCCATGACAGGTTTGCAAAATGTTCAACAAGTTGAAGTGCAATCGGTTATTGGTAATTTCTTTGATGAAGTCAGAAATTTAACTGGTTTAGGTATTGGTACTGATAATTACATTCGTAAAATGCTAGTCACTGCTCTGGGAGATGACAAAGCCAATAGTTTAATAGATCGAATTCTCCTGGGTGGAAATACTACAGGACTGGATACCTTGAAATGGATGGATTCACGGTCAATTGCCGATATGATTCGCAACGAACATCCTCAAATTCAAGCAATTGTGATTGCATATTTGGATGCTGATCAATCCGCACAGATACTATCTTTTTTCCCTGAAAAAGTTCGTGTCGATATTATGATGCGAGTGGCGTCTTTGGATACAGTGCAACCTCAAGCTCTGCAAGAGTTGAACGATATATTGGAAAAACAATTCTCTGGCAACGCTGCATCACAAACCAAAGCTATGGGTGGTTACAAAGTTGCTGCTGAAATTATGAATAATCTGGACGGTTCAATTGAAACTGAATTGATGGAAAGCATTAAAGAAGTTGATGAAGACATGGGTAATCAAATTCAAGACTTGATGTTCGTATTTGATAATCTTAAAGAGGTTGATGATCGTGGTATTCAAACATTGTTGCGCGAAGTTTCGTCAGAAGTGTTGGTGGTTGCACTTAAAGGTGCAGAAGAAGAATTAAAAGAAAAAATCTTCAAAAATATGTCGAAGCGCGCGGCAGAGCTGCTGCGTGATGATTTGGAAACCAAACCACCTATGCGTCTGGCCGATGTAGAAGCAGCGCAAAAAGAAATTTTGATTACTGCCCGCCGCATGGCAGATGCCGGTGAAATTATGTTGGGTAGTTCAAGTGAGCAAATGATTTAATGACAGAACAAAAAAATCCCAATCGTCTTGCAGCTGAGTCCATCGATGCAATGCAACCCTGGATTTTACCACCGGTCAATGACAACGGCAGGGTACTGTCGACTGTAGAAAAAGAAGCAAGAGAACGAAAAGCCGCATTGCTGCGTAAAAGCAAAGAATCCGTACAAACGATTGAAATGCCGGAACCTAGTTCACCGCTTAAAGGCATGACGGCAGAAGAGTTGGAAAGAATATTTGCCGATGCGGAACAAGATGGATTTAAAAAAGGACATGATGAAGGTTTTGAAAAAGGTCGCGCGGAAGGTTATGAGGCAGGTCAGCAACAAGGCTCAAGGGATATGCGTGACAAGCTTACCGCAGAACAAATACGATTTCAGACACTTGCTAATGCATTATTGCAACCTGTCGATGATCAGGACAATGATTTGGAACAAATGATCCTCGATATCGTCTGTACACTGACACAAAATGTTATTCAACGTGAGATGCAATCGGATTCATCAAGCATTGTTGAATTAGTGCAAACAGCTGTGAATGCTTTACCTATAGGTGCTAAAAATATCCGCATAAGTTTACACCCACAGGATGTGGAGTTAGTTGAAAAGTATGCATCCGATCAACAACAGGATTGGAAATTTTTAACGGATCCAAAATTAATACCGGGTGGTTGTCGAGTCGATACACCAGAAAGTCGAATTGATTTTTCGGTATCCAATCGATTGCAATCAGTTCTGGAACAATTTTTAACGGGACAACTGAATCAGGTAGATGAATCTGAAGAGGATTCTATAGTCGATAGTGACGAGAAATCCGATGCTTGAACGTCAATCTATATTGAGTCGACTTGAAAATTATAAGCCTCAGCATGACGCAACAGTACAGCCCATTGCAGAAGGTCGTATTATTCGTGCAGTAGGTTTAACACTGGAAGCTGTCGGATTAAATATTTCACTGGGGCACCAGTGTGAAGTGATCAATGGTGATCAGAAAAAAATTTCCGCAGAAGTTGTTGGTTTTTCTGGTGACAAAATTTTTTTAATGCCAATTACTCGTGTTGAAGGTTTGCAACCCGGTGCGCGAGTTATTCCTGTCTCAAAACAATATCAGCTACGCGTTGGTCCTCAATTGTTAGGACGAGTCATCAATGGCATCGGTCAGCCACTTGATGATAAAGGCCCATTAATTGGCGATGAAATATTGGATCTGCACTCGCGTGATATTAATCCTTTACAACGTCATCCTATTAGTGAACCTTTGGATGTCGGTGTGCGCGCAATAAATGCATTAATCACCGTAGGGCGTGGGCAACGTCTAGGACTATTTGCTGGTAGTGGCGTGGGTAAAAGTGTGTTGCTGGGTATGATGACCCGCTTCACCAAAGCTGATGTTGTAGTGGTTGGACTTATCGGTGAACGGGGGCGTGAAGTTAAAGAATTTATTGATCATATTTTAGGTGAGGAAGGTTTGCGCCGCGCTGTAGTTGTAGCATCACCCGCAGACGACGCGCCCTTAATGAGATTGCGGGCATCACAACTCGCCAGTCGCATTGCAGAATATTATCGAGATCAAGGTAAAAGTGTATTGTTGTTGATGGATTCGCTCACACGTTTTGCGCAAGCTCAACGTGAAATTGCCTTGGCCATTGGAGAGCCGCCTGCGACCAAGGGATATCCTCCATCAGTCTTTGCAAAAATTCCACAATTGGTTGAGCGCGCAGGTAACGCTGCGGAAGGGCAGGGTTCAATTACGGCGTTTTATACAGTGTTAACTGAAGGGGACGATTTGCAAGATCCTATTGCGGATGCCGCGCGAGCTATTTTGGATGGACACGTAGTTTTGTCGCGAGAATTAGCAGAGGAAGGTATTTATCCTGCTATTAATGTTGAATCATCTATTAGTCGTGCTATGCAAAATATTGTCCCGGAAGATCAACTAAAAATGATGCAACGCTTCAAACAGCTCTTATCGCGCTATCAACAAAATCGTGACCTGATTGCTATTGGTGCTTATCAATTAGGTGCGGATCCAGAAACAGATTTTGCAATAGAACGTTTTCCGCATTTGCGTGCTTTTATACAACAAGGGATGAAAGAGGGAGTATATTTGGCGGAAGCAATTGCCCATCTCAGTGCAGTCTTGAAGCCTCCCGCAAATCCCAAGGGTGCAGGACCTTTGGCCAAACAACATAGGCCTTAGGTAATCTATGGCGAAATCCCGATCCCAGCGAATGCAAATTGTTTTACGTTTGGCGCAGAAAGCCGAAGATGATGCAGCGCAAAAGGTAAAAGAGCAGGCACAACTGCTTCAGCAAGAAACAAATCAATACAACGAGTTGCAGTCTTACTCCCAACAATATTTGCAAAGTTATACGAATTTGCGCACGGGTGTTACCGCACAGGAAATGATTAACTATAGTGGGTTTATCAGCCGTTTAGCCGACGCCATAAAAGAACAAGAGCTCAAAGTGTTAAAAGTGCAACAAGGATTGGATAAACTCAAGTCGTTTTGGGTAGTAGCGCATCAGAAACGACAAAATCTGAATGATCTTATTATTCGCATGAAGAAAGATGAGTCCTTGTTACTTGATAAGTTGTTGCAAAAAGAATTGGATGAATTGGCAAATCGGCCAAATAGTCTATGCTGAGTGTAGAAAACCTAATTGGATGTGTTTACGAGGTACATATGGCAATAACATCCTCCGTCTCACCTGATGGAAAACAAGTCACTATTTTTATTCAAGGCCGATTTGACTTTAGCTCACATCAGGACTTTCGAAACGCCTACGAACATTTAAATCCAACCCCTTCCCAATATCGTGTCGATTTACAAGGTGCGTCCTATTTAGATAGTTCGGCCTTGGGGATGTTGTTATTGTTACGCGATCATGCAGGTGGCGATCAATCCAATGTTCAAATAGTTAACTGTTCACAAGATGTCAAAAAAATTCTAGCGATATCTAATTTTGAGCAGTTATTTGAAATATTCTAGTTGTCCGGGGTTGCTGATTGACTGTGCCAATTAACGCTATGGAATTAGCATCATGAATGATCAGCGTCAATTAAAGATATTGGTAGCCGATGACACTGACACCGATAGGTTAATTCTCGAAGCCATAGTTAAAAAAGAGGGGCATAGTGTTATTTCTGCCTCCAACGGTTTGCAAGCCGTTGATTTATATATTTCCGAGTGTCCTGATATTGTATTGCTTGACGCACTTATGCCGGTGATGGATGGCTTTGAATCAGCAAGATTAATAAAGCAACATGCAGGCGATAGATTTGTTCCTATTTTGTTTCTTACCTCATTGTCAGACAACGAGTCGCTAGTGAAATGTCTGGATGCTGGTGGTGATGATTTCCTCTCCAAGCCTTACAGTCGAATAGTCCTGCAAGCAAAAATAAAATCCTTTAATCGCATGCGTGAAATGAACGCGACAGTTCTGGTTCAGCGCGATGAAATTGCAAAAAACAATTTACGGCTTTTACAGGAACAAATGGTAGCCAAGCATGTGTTCGATAATGTTGCGCATCTTGGTTGTTTAAATTCAAAAAATGTACGTTATTTTCTTTCATCACTTGCAGTATTCAATGGTGATTTATTACTGGCTGCTATGCGACCTAATGGCAATATGATGGTGTTGCTAGGGGATTTCACTGGACATGGATTGCCAGCTGCGATTGGTGCCATGCCTGTAGCATCGACTTTCTATGGGATGATCCCAAAAGGATTTTCGATGACGGATGTATTAAAAGAAATTAATAGCAAGCTAAAACAAATTTTGCCAGTAGGAATTTTTTGTTGTGCAACAATGTTAGATGTTAACTTTCGTAGAAAAAAAATAACTATTTGGAACGGTGGCTTGCCTGCGGGTTTCTTGCTTAAAGCCAAAGATAAAGAAATACTGCCCATTAAATCGACTCATTTACCCTTGGGTGTATTATCTCCCAGAGCGTTTAAAGATAATTGTGACGAATATTATTTAGTGAATGGAGATAAATTATATTTGTGGTCAGATGGTATTCACGAGGCGAGAAATGTAATGGGTGAAATGTTCGGTGAAGCCAGATTGATTGATGTGTTTCAGGCGAACAAGGATTCGAATAGATTATTCGACGACATTATTTCAGGTGTACAAACTTATATAGGAGACAGCGAAAAGGATGATGATTTATCCTTGCTTGAAATTACTATGGTAGATCCAGAAGATGTAAATGAATATGCGCTGGAGACTAGTATCAAAAAAGATGGAGCAGTAGTGGCTTGGGATATCTGTTTTGAAGTTAAGCCGAGTAGCTTTAAAATATTTGATCCGCTCCCCATTTTGATCAACGTCATTATGGAAATTCCCAGTCTGCGTTCTTACAACTCGGCTTTGTACACAATATTGGCTGAGTTATATGCAAATGCCCTTGAACATGGTGTTTTGGGACTTGATTCGGCTCTTAAAAATAGCTCTGAAGGTTTTAGCCATTATTACGAATTACGCAACGAAAGGATTCAAAATATTACAGAAGGTTTTGTTAAAATATATATTGATTATTGGACCGCGGATATAGATGGACGTCTCGTTATTCGAGTAGAAGATAGCGGAGAAGGTTTTGATTATAAAAGTAGAATGGGAGCTAGTTTACAGACAACAGGTTATAGTGGACGCGGCATTGCACTGATGGAAAGAATGTGTGAATCTGTTCGATATCTTGGAAAAGGAAATATTGCAGAAGTTGTATTCGTTTGGACAAATGATGACTAAGGTAAATTCATGGATCATCTAGATCAACAAACATTATCGGCGCTGAAAGAAGTTATGGGGAATGACTTTTCATTGCTTATTAATACTTTTTTACAGGATTCAGAAACGCGACTAACTACCTTGCGGTCATTAATTGACACTGAAGGTTATGACGCAATTCGTAGAGCTGCGCATAGTTTTAAAGGGAGTTGTAGTAACATGGGGGCACTTTTACTCGCTTCCTATTGTGCAGAACTGGAAAGTAATGCTCTTAATAATAGCGTTGCTAATCTAGATCAGGATGTTGAACGTCTTGGCAACGAATTTGAGACAGTAAAGTCATTATTATCTAATTTTTAATTGGAATTCCCCGGCTCTTCATTTTTGGCACCTCTCTTGCTCTATCCCTAACAGAAGGTAACTTTAACGAGATAACGGCAAAAGTTTGCCGCCAGGTCTTTTCTGTGGGAGCAATTATGAACAAATCTGTACTACCGATTTCTTTGGAAACTATGCGTTCATCCAATCAAACAAAAACGATTGGTATAAAGAATGAACCGGGAAACCAACGATTTGCGGATTCATTTGAAAAGTCACAGGCGGAAGTGAATCGAGCTGTACGCAATAGCAAAACAACCAGTGTTGAACGGCAAGATCAAGACAGACTAAAGGCGCGAAAACTGGAATCCATTCCGGCTGAAAAACCTTGCGAAAATCAAGTCAAAGCTCCGACCAAAACCCATTCATCAATTACCGCTACCCGAGCAAAAGAGTCAGAGCAGACTCAATCGGAAAAGAATTATCCGCCCGGCGAGTCTGAAGTATCTGCACAAACTGCGAAGGCTTCTATGTCATCAGAAAATATAGATGACTCTACAACTAACTCAGTCGACGATTTTTCTGAGTCTGATATGACGGATTCTGATCTGGTGGATGCAGTTACTTCTTCAATAGATCCAGCTGCAGAGGTGACGTCATCGACGATTGCTTCGCCAGTAGAGCTTTCTGTTCAAATTTCTAATGATCCTGAACAAATAAAATCTGCAGCGGCAGATTTAGCGTCGGACCTGGAGAAAAAAGTCGGCATAGATAATCAGGACTCCAAAACCAATGGTGTGTTGGTTGGTTCCGGTAAGGGTTTGGAATTGACAACCGAGGGAAGAGACTTGGCAATTGATTCTGCCACCGATGAAAAAGGAATATTGGAAAAAAGCTTCGCTGATACGCAAACGAGTGAGCTAACTAGCAACCTGAAAAACGACGCTATAGCTGCACAACAAACAGATGCTGACCCTCTCAATTTGGGTCCGCACTCACAAACCAATTTGGCTCCAAACTCACAAACCCAGTCCTCTGAAATCAAGGATGGAGCAAAAGCCTCTACTGATAGCGTCAGTCTGGCTGAAGATTTTGATCTATCGGCGGAGGCTACAAAATCGGATGGCAAAAAATTGCCACTTGAGGCATCGAAAGCGGAAGCTCAAGATGACCTGGCTGAGAGTTCGGAATTCCAACTGGAGTCAACAGATGATAAAACCCGGAAAACGGAATTTACCAAGTTGTTGGCAAATAGTGTTGAAGATAAACCCTTGGTTGATAAATCAGCAGCTGACAAACCACAATCAAGCACCCCATTAAGTTCATTGAGTAATGCAACCACTAGTTCGCCGGCGAATCGTTTATTTGTGCCACAAACACAAGTTAATTTTGCTGTACCTCATCCGCATTGGGGAAATGCTGTTGGTGAAAAAATCCTATGGATGGCGAACCAACAATTGTCGTCGGCCGATATTCGATTAGATCCACCCGAACTAGGTAGTCTACAGGTACGAGTCAATGTGCAACATGATCAAGCAAATGTGACATTTATTAGTCCTCATCCACAAGTACGCGAATTATTGGATCAACAAGTTAACCGTTTACGCGAAATGTTTGCCGAGCAAGGTTTACAGCTAGGCCAAGTGGATATTACCGATAGACGAGAGCAGCATTCACAAGACTCTCAAGGTAACTCCCGGAATCCTCATCAATTTCATCAAAGTGATGCTGAAGATGAAATGATTACCAGTCCAATCTCCAGCCTCTATTTAGTTGATCAGTTTGTTTAATTTCTCTCTTTGTCATAGAGAAATTTAACTCCCACCTCCAGAGTGTCCCTCTTTTACAGGGGGGGCTTGGTATTAACACAAAATTAAATAATTTCTCCCTTCGACTGGTTCAGGGTGAGCGGGTATCCACAAATTTCTGCAAATTTACAACTCGCTGCTAAGCTTTAGTAAGCAAAATGTCAGTGATGCTGGCATATCTATTGCTCAATCATCTAAAAGCGGAAAAAGTGACGGAGTTTTGACATGGCGGCTGACCCCAAAAAAAATAGAGACAGTGACGAAGAATCTGAAGATGTTCAGGTAGACGCAGGCAGTAAGAAAAAGAAAAAATTAATGATCATGATTGGTGTCGGTGTGTTGCTGATGGCAATGTCAATTGGCGGAACTTTGTTGGCAGTTAAGCTTTTAACATCAGATTCCAAAAAGGACGTAGCAGAGGAATCTGCAAGTGAAGATACCGCTGACGATGAAGACGTTTCTGAAGAAGAGGAAGCTCATGCTGCACCGGCCATTTATTTCACTATGCAACCAAATTTTACCGTTAACTTTAGTGTCGATGGTCGTCAACGCTACCTACAGGCCGAAATTACCTTGCTCTATCGAAACCCGGAAATTGACGATCTTTTGAACCTACATATGCCAGCAATTCGTAACCAACTTGTGATGTTGTTAAGTAACAAAAGTTTTGATGAGTTGCAAAATCCTGATAGTCGGGAAAAATTGAAAATAGAATCTCTGGAAGCGATTCAAAGCATTTTGGATAAAGAAAATGCGGCTCTTCATCAAAAAGATAACGAAGATGAAGATGAGGAAAGTGATGAAGAAAGCGATGAAGATAAAGAAAAAGAACCTGCTCTGGTAATAGAACAAGTGTTATTCACCCGATTTGTAATGCAATAAGTGGAGTAAGCAATTGCAAGATCTACTTTCACAAGACGAAATTGATGCGCTCTTACATGGCGTAGACGATGGCGACATAGATACCGATTCAGATCTTGATCCGGGAATGGTGAAAAACTATGACCTGACAAGTCAAGATCGAATTGTGCGTGGTCGTATGCCCACGCTGGAAATGATCAATGAGCGATTCGCACGTTACACCCGTATAAGTATGTTTAATCTTTTACGTCGAACTGCAGACGTATCTGTTGGCGGTGTACAGATCCAAAAGTTTGGCGAATATGTACACACACTTTATGTTCCAACCAGTTTGAATATGGTGAAGTTTCGTCCCTTACGAGGAACGGCATTAATTATTTTAGATGCGAGATTGGTTTTCAAATTAGTGGATAATTTTTTCGGTGGTGACGGTCGCCATGCAAAAATTGAAGGACGCGAATTTACACCAACAGAATTACGTGTTGTGCAAATGGTACTGAATCAAGGATTTATTGATTTGGCAGAAGCCTGGAAAGCAGTTTTTCCTATTAACTTTGAATATGTTCATTCAGAAGTAAATCCGTCATTAGCCAATATTGTTAGTCCAAGTGAAGTTGTCGTGGTGAGCACTTTTCACATTGAGCTGGACGGTGGTGGCGGTGAGTTACATATCACTATGCCGTATTCAATGATTGAACCTATTCGTGAAATTTTGGATGCAGGTTTACAAACAGATACAGATGAACAAGATGAGCGCTGGGTAAAAGCACTGCGTGAAGATGTATTAAATGCAAAAGTTGATTTGGAATGCGATGTTGCTCGTCAGGATATTACCTTGCGCGATATTGTTGATTTAAAAAACGGGGATGTGATTCAGTTTGATTTTCCGGATTATCACGTCTTAACCGCGAATGGTGTACCTATGTTTAGGACACAGTTGGGCCAACACAATGGAAATTTAGCATTAAAAGTATTAGAAGTGATTGATCGTTCTAATGCGTACAACATAACTGGAACAAAAGGTGAGCAGAATGGCAAACGATAATCAGGAAGCAATGGCCGATGATTGGGCTGCTGCAATGGCTGAACAAGCAACAGTTGATGATGCAACACAAGCAGTTGCGTTTGATGAACTACAAGATGACAGGCCAAAGGGAGCTACGGCTAGTCCTGAGCTGGAAGTTATTTTGGATATTCCAGTTTCAATTTCGATGGAAGTAGGGCGTACGTCCATTACGATTCGTAATTTATTACAGCTTAATCAGGGATCTGTTATTGAGTTGGACCGATTAGCTGGCGAGCCATTGGATGTTTTAGTGAATGGCACCTTAATCGCGCACGGTGAAGTAGTCGTGGTTAATGAAAAGTTTGGTATTCGAATGACAGATGTCATTAGTCCATCTGAACGCATTAAAAAGTTACGCTGATAAAAATAATATTGAGGTAGAGCTATGAGTGCCAGCGCCAGCCTGATTCAAGTCACACTTGCACTGATGTTAATGGTCGGGCTTATTTTAGGATTAGCTTGGCTTATGCGTCGTTTCGGACAACCCTTACTTCAACAACAAAAAAAATTACAACTGGTTGCGACCTTGTCTTTAGGTATAAAAGAAAAAATTGTATTGATTGAGGTGGAAGGAAAGCAGTTGGTACTGGGTGTTACGCCCCAACAGATCACGTCACTTCATGTGTTGGACGTGTCGCCAGATCTGATTGATGATCAAACCAAATCTAATAACGAAAAATCCGGGTCGTCAGATAAAGTTTTAGTACCAGAAAAAACCCTGGTATCTGATTTCAGTAAGAAGTTATTGGAAATTCTGAAAATTAATCAACCAACTCCCTAGAGTTCAGTTTGGCTAGTGCGAGTATATTTTCCAGAATTTCTGATTAGCAGACGTGTTCGGCCTACAAAATACCGATTAAGGATCCATTGATGAAAGCTGTACTAAAAGGTGTATTAATTTTGTGTTTGGCTTTCTGCGGTCAATTGGTGTTGGCACAAACAACGCCTGCGCCATTGCAAACTCCTAATGCTACTTTACCCGCGCAACAAACAGCGCCTGTCAGTACGGCTTTACCCGCTATTCCTGGCTTACCTGCTTTTACTGTTCAAACCAATGCGAAAGGTCAGCAAGAATATACAGTAACCTTACAGATATTAATTCTCATGACTATGCTGACATTTCTGCCAGCCATTCTCATGATGATGACATCCTTTACACGAATTATTATTGTATTTTCTATTTTGCGTCAGGCACTTGGATTACAGCAGTCGCCTTCAAATCAAATTTTAGTTGGGCTAGCTTTATTTTTGACACTATTTATCATGCAGCCGGTATTTGATAAAGTAAATTCAGACGCGCTACAACCTTATATGAATAACCAAATTAGTCCGCAAGAAGCTTTAGCGAAAACTGCTGCACCCTTTCATCAATTTATGTTGGCCCAAACACGCGAAGCGGATATCTCGTTATTTGTAGGTATAGCTAAACATCCACCTATAGTTACTCCAGAAGAAACTCCCTTCACTATTTTAATTCCCGCATTTATTATCAGCGAATTAAAAACAGCATTTCAAATTGGATTTATTATTTTCATTCCATTTTTGATCATCGATATAGTGGTATCCAGTGTGTTGATGGCGATGGGTATGATGATGTTATCGCCGCTTATTATTTCGTTGCCTTTTAAAATAATGTTATTTGTTCTGGTGGACGGTTGGGCATTAATTGTCGGTACTCTGGCGGCCAGCTATGGCGTTTAGGCAATTTGAAAAGAGGATACAATCATGACACCCGAAGTAGTGATGGATCTTTTTTCGGAAGCTTTCTTCCTCACCATTCAAATGTTATTGGTAATTGTGGGCCCGGGATTGGTTGTAGGTTTGGTGGTCAGCATGTTTCAAGCGGCCACACAAATAAACGAACAAACTTTGAGTTTCTTGCCGCGGCTAATCGTGACTATTATTACCTTGATGATTGCAGGGCCTTGGCTACTGTCAAAATTTATGGATCTATTTAATCGCCTTTATTCGGCAATTCCCCAGTTGATTGGCTGACTTACACGGCTGACTATGTCATGCAAGAATTAGTTATTACTGAAGATCAAATTAATCAATTTATTGGTCAGTATTTATGGCCGGTATTGCGCATAGGCGCTTTTTATACCGCTGCGCCTATTGTGGGTGCGCGAACTGTACCCGCAAGAATACGCATTATGTTGACATTGTTTACGGCAATTTTAGTTGCTCCGCTTTTACCTGCATCACCAACAATTAGTTTTATGTCGGTCGAAGGTGCAGTGATGATTGCAAAAGAAATGCTCATTGGATTCGGTTTGGGTTTTTCTGTGCAAGTTATACTGCAAGCATTTGTGGTGTCGGGACAATTTATTTCGCAAAAAATGGGGCTTGGTTTTGCATCAATGAATGACCCAGCCAATGGTGTGAGCGTCGCTATTATCTCACAATTTTATTTACTGCTAACAACTTTACTATTTCTTAGTTCAAATGGTCATTTGATTATTATTCAGTTGCTTATTGATAGTTATCAACGATTTCCGTTGATGGGATCAGGATTTTCCGATCAACAATTTGTATTAATTGTGCAGTTGGGCAGCTGGATGTTTGCGTCAGCGCTGTTAATTTGCTTGCCCTTGTTTACAGCACTAATGATTGTCAATATTTCGTTTGGCGTGATGAGTCGTGCGGCACCACAGATGAATATTTTTAGTGTTGGTTTCCCCATTACTTTATTGTTTGGTTTTATTTTGATGTGGTTCAGTTTAATGAATTTTTTACCTTTGTATTTTGAATTGATGGATGAAGGGATGGAGTTGATTTCGGGGTTGATTCGGTAGATTTTACATATTCTGAGAAAACTAGATGGCTGAAGAAGACGACAGTGGTCAGGAAAAAACGGAAGATCCCAGTTCGCGCAAGCTTGAGAAAGCGCGCGAAGAAGGTCAGGTTCCCCGATCACGTGAATTAACAACTACCGCAATATTATTAATTTCGGGAATCGGGCTCTATTCGTTTGCCGGTTTTATGGGTACACGAATAGTTGGCATTCTTCGCGAAAACTTTACCATCAGTCGCGACAGAATTTTTGATCCCAGTGCCATGCTGTCGCATCTCTCAGCGGCATTAGTTGATGGATTGATGAGCATCATTCCTTTGGTTGCACTGTTGGTTATTGCATCGATTCTGGGGCCAATTGCACTGGGTGGATGGTTATACAGTCCGCAAGCTATGTTGCCTAAAGGCGATCGTATGAATCCCATTGCCGGATTAAAACGTATGTTCTCGACCAAGTCTCTTCTTGAACTACTTAAAGCCTTGGCAAAAGTCTTATTGATTTTGGGCGCAACAGTCTTGGTGTTAAAATTTTATGCGCAACCTATGTTTCGCTTGGGTGATGAAGGCGTTAATCAATCCATCATTCATTCGTTAAAAATTTCTGTTCAATCATTAATCATTCTCGCATCGGTGACTATTTTAATTGCAGCCATAGATGTGCCAATTCAGTTGTGGGAATTCACTAAAAAAATGCGCATGTCGCGTCAGGATTTAAAAGATGAATCAAAAGATACAGACGGAAAACCTGAAGTCAAAGGTCGCATAAGACAATTGCAGCGCGAAATTGCGCAACGTCGAATGATGTCAAAAGTACCTGAGGCCGATGTTATTATTACTAACCCCACGCATTATGCGGTTGCGTTGAAATACCAGCCTGAATTAATGGATACGCCAATTTTATTAGCCAAAGGTGGCGACCTTATGGCGTTAAAAATTCGTGAGATCGCGGCTGCACATAACATAGATATTATTGAGTCGGCACCGCTGGCAAGAGCTATTTTCCATACAACCGATGAAGATTCTGAAATTCCTTCGGGTTTATATTTGGCAGTTGCGCAAATTCTTGCTTACGTTTTCCAATTGCGAAATTTCCGTAAAGGAAAAGGTGATAAACCTGTCTATCCCAAAAATATTAAAATTCCCAAAGACCTGGAGTTTGATTAGCTCTATTTATTTTTAAATACTTGATCGAATAATCTGTGAGGAGGATTTTCCTGCAGATAATATCCATCGCAAACATTTAACCCATAATGACCAAGCATGAATATCAGGGTGCAATTGTAAATTTAATTGCGCGGTTGCCAGAGCATCCTCAATTAATGCATCGTGCAATGGACGATAGATTAATGGCCAGGTCAATAACGCAAATCCAGTCGTTTTCATTTCCAAATAATGTTCTAACTGGCAGGAATTATTTTCGTCGTCTGTAACCTCGAATCGATGAAATCCCCGGAACCCTCTTGGGCTGCTGAAGCGAAAGCTAATGGATTTTCCGGGGCGATAGGTTTCCACAAAGTACCGAATAGGACCGTGACCGCCTCTGACGTTGACTCCGAGGGGTTGATCGAACCGCATTTTTGGCCAAGAGTAGTGTGGCCAGAGGCAATCTTGCGAAGAAGCAAGCGAGTCAATCAGGGCGCCAACACTGGCGGCCGATCGGCTCACTATTCGGTGATGCCGGTTTACAACTTTCATCTATAACTCCTGGGAATTTTAAGCAGCCGCAATCTTATTTCCAATTGACTAAAAAATCGCGCAAAATGTTGTCCATATGCCAATTTAGTGAGTAAGCGATGATTATTGAAACTGGAAAAGTGGTATCCGTTGAACCTGAGGGACTTTGGGTTGAGACTATATCGCGTAGTGTTTGCGGTAGCTGTAAGGCAGAAAAAGGCTGTGGTCAAAGTTTGATGGCAAAATGGGCAGGTCATACCAGTTATATTTGGGTTTTGTTGGAAGGACGTAATTCTGAAAACTATCATGCGGGTGATGCTATACAAATTGGCATTCCGGAAGATGTGATAGCCAAAGGCTCTATGTTTGTTTATCTGGTCCCGCTAGTTGTTATGGTGTTGTTGGCAGTCATTGCGCAACAACAATTCACAAATGAAGCTATAACTATTTTATCCGCGATATTAGGTTTAGTAATGGGAGGCGGCCTTATTCGTTGGCATGCACACAAGACCCGGTTTGATCCGAGATTGCAGCCGGTGTTAGTTGATGATCGAGAGAAAATAAATTTACTACAGGCTATCTAAGGGCAAGTTTTATTTTTGCCCTTGGATAGCAGATACAATTAATTCAGCGCTTTCAAAGCGGCATCATAATTCGGCTCATTCGCCACTTCAGATACCAATTCAGTGTGCAGAACTTTTCCATCAGTACCAATCACAACAATCGCACGTGCGCAAAGTCCCGCCAATGGGCCGTCTACAATTTTCACGCCGTAATCAGCTGCAAAATTTGATCGGAAAGCTGAAGCGGTAATCACTTTTTCAAGACCTTCAGCGCCGCAAAAACGACTTAATGCAAAAGGTAGGTCTTGAGACGCGCAAACAACGACTGTGTTATCCAGTGTGTTAGCTTTTTCGTTAAATGTGCGAACAGATTGTGCGCAGGTCGGTGTGTCAACACTTGGAAAAATATTCAGAATAATGCGTTTGCCTGCAAGGCTTGCTGTGCTGACATCATCGGCTACAGATTGAGCCAATTTGAACGCAGGTGCAGTGCTGCCAACTTTGGGTAAATCACCATTGGTGTTGAAAGGGGTTCCTTTGAGGGTAATACTGGCCATAATTAGCTCCTGAAGTTAATTTTGTGGGTTTATAAAGCGAGGGAATACTTATTTGTAGGCAAGCCTAGAGGATTCACTTGAAAAAGGGAACCTTGAGCTGAAACATTGTTGGATAACGCCGGTCACAAAGTCAGGTTGCATTCACCAGCCAAAATCCTGATAATGCGCGCCTCTTGCGAACAGGCTCTGCCTTGCAAGCTCTATGGTGGCCTGATTGGTCCCCTCGCAATGATCAGCTGTGAACCCCGCCAGGCCCGGAAGGGAGCAACGGTAGCAGTCAGATTATGTGCCGGGGTGTGGCTGGTCAGGTTACCTCCATAAAATCCGCTGTTTCTGAATATTTCCTACGACTTATAGCCCCCCTCGTTTATAATCCCGCTACTTATTGATTTTGGAATAGCAGGTTTATGAGTTATCAGGTATTAGCCCGTAAATGGCGTCCGCGAATTTTCCGTGAAATGGTGGGGCAAGAGCATGTATTGCAGGCGCTGATTAATGCACTTGACCACAATCGCTTGCACCATGCTTATTTATTTACGGGTACTCGTGGAGTGGGGAAAACCACTATCGCCCGAATTCTTGCCAAATGTCTCAATTGCGAAACGGGTGTCAGCTCTGAGCCTTGCGGCCAATGCAGTGCTTGTCGTGAAATTGCCGAAGGTCGTTTTGTTGATTTAATCGAAGTCGATGCTGCATCTCGAACCAAGGTCGAAGACACTCGCGAATTATTGGAAAATGTTCAGTACGCACCTACAAGAGGGCGCTACAAAGTTTATCTTATCGACGAAGTTCACATGTTATCTAATAGCAGTTTTAATGCGCTGCTGAAAACACTCGAAGAACCTCCGCCTCACGTAAAATTTTTATTAGCGACAACTGATCCGCAAAAATTGCCTATGACAATTTTGTCGCGTTGTTTGCAATTTAATTTAAAAAATATGACACCCGAACGAATTGTGAATCATCTCAAATTTGTTTTGGAAAAAGAAATGGTGCCTTTTGAAGAGCCGGCACTTTGGCATTTGGGCCGCGCAGCTGATGGCAGTATGCGCGATGCCATGAGTTTAACTGATCAAGCCATTTCTTACGGGTCAGGCAAAATTACTGATGCAGAAGTCAGCACTATGCTTGGCACTATTGATCAAGCATCAGTACAAAAATTAGTAGAAGCTTTAATTGCAACTGACGGACATGCGTTATTACAAGCTGTTGCTGATATGTCCGAGCAAGCACCGGATTATGCAGGCGCACTCGCAGAATTATTATCAACATTGCATCGTATTGCAATTGCTCAAGCTTTGCCTGAAGCCTTGGACAATAGTCAGGGCGACAAAGATAAAATTCTGCAATGGGCACAGGCCTTGGCAGCAGAAGATGTGCAATTGTTTTATCAAACGGCATTGTTGGGGCGCCGTGATTTACCCTTGGCACCTGATCCTCGCGCTGGATTTGAAATGGTTCTGTTACGTATGTTGGCATTTAAACCACAAGGTTTAATGGATGTGCCGACACAAAAATTACCTAATACAAGCTCAACAAATTCAGCAGGGCATACATCAGCAAAAAAGTTTGAGGCGGCAGTGCCGCCGAAAACAAGCGCAGTTGTTGAAGCGGTCACTAATCTTGTAAAAGAAATTCCAGTAAGCGAACGCCCCGTAAGCGATAAGCCCCCGGTTGCTGTTGAAAAACTCCAGCCAACTATTCAGCGCAAACAAATCAAGAAAGTTCCCTTCGGATCGGCTTCGCCCAGTGATTGGCCGATGATATTTTTGGGTTTATCTGCAAGTGGAATTTTGCAAAACACAGCCATGCATTGTGAATGTATTGGGCGACAAGATAACCAATTTACTTTTGTGTTGGATGAAAACTTCAGTACGCTGTACGACCAAGGGCATCAAAATCGACTAGCTGATTTGTTGAGTGAATATTTTGGCGAAAAAATCACCGTCAAAATCTCTCCAGGAAAAGTTACACAAGAAACACCCGCAATGATAGCCGAACGAGAAGGTGCTGCGCGTCAAGCTGCTGCAGAAATTGCAATACAGCAGGACCCAATAGTTCAGCAACTAATTTCTCAACTGGGTGCAAGTATTCGCACTGATTCCATTGAACCATTGATATAGAAGAGAGTTTTCATGAACATACAAGACATGATGAAACAAGCGCAAGAAATGCAAAGTAAAATGCAACAAATGCAAGAAAATATGAGCAATGCTGAAGTGAAAGGTGAGGCGGGTGCCGGACTGGTTTCAGTTGTCATGACCGGGCGTCACGACGTTAAAAGTGTTCATATAGATCAAAGTTTATTAAGTGAAGATAAGGAAATGTTAGAAGATTTATTAGCTGCCGCAGTTAATGATGCCGTACGCAAAGTAGAAGCGCAAAGTCGCGAGCAAATGTCAAAAATGACAGCAGGTTTGGGATTGCCGCCAGGATTTAAAATGCCGTTTTGATATTTTCTTTTCCCCTCTCCCTAGCCCTCTCCCACAAGGGGCGAGGGAACAGATTGTGCAAGTTGAAAGTTATTTTCTTTCAGCGTGAGATCTGTTCCCTCCCCTTGCCAAGGGGAGGGCTAGGGTGGGGTGAAGAATTGCGGGATATTCATTGTAAGAAAGCGAATGAAATTTATTTAATTTGGAAACCCAATGTTCAGCCCACTAATAGACGAATTAATGTCAGCTTTACGATGTCTTCCCGGCGTTGGTCCTAAATCGGCTCAACGTATGGCGTTACATTTATTAGAGCGGAATCGTGAAGGCGCTTCGCGTTTATCACTTGCATTAGAACAAGCAGTGCAAGGCGTAGGACAGTGCGATCGCTGTCATACATTAACCGAGCAAACACTTTGTGGTATTTGCAGTAATCAACGTCGTGATGAATCATTACTTTGTGTTGTTGAAACACCGGCTGATATTTTAGCGATTGAACAAGCAGGGACTTACCAAGGGAAATATTTTGTTTTGCATGGTCACTTGTCACCTATTGATGGTATCGGTCCGCAAGACATAGGTGTGGATGCGTTATTGCAACTTTTGCAAAATGAATCCATTCATGAAGTTATTTTGGCAACTAATCCTACGGTAGAAGGCGAAGCGACAGCCTACTATATCAGCGAGCGAGCAAAACCATTGAATGTATCCGTCACCCGAATTGCACATGGTGTTCCATTGGGTGGTGAATTGGAATTTATTGATGGCGGCACTTTGGCTCACGCATTTTCGTCGCGTAGAAGTTTATAAATGAATTTGATTTCGACAGAACCCGTTTGGATTGATAACGCTGAAAAATTAGCTGAACTTTGTGATAAATGGAAAGATCAGGCGGCAATTGCTGTTGATACTGAATTTATGCGCAGCGATACTTTTTATCCTATTGTTGGATTGCTGCAAATTGGTGATGGTAAAGGCTGTTATTTAATTGATCCACTCGCCATTACCGAATTGCAACCACTGCGCGGTTTAATGTCGAATCAACAAGTGACTAAAGTCTTGCATTCCTGCTCTGAAGATTTAGAGGTTTTTCAAACCTGGTTAGCTGTTGTTCCATCGCCCATTTTTGATACGCAAATCGCCGCTGCTTTTGCTGGATTAGGTTACAGCTTGAGTTATGCCAATCTGGTCAAAAATTTATTGAATACTGAAATTCCTAAAGATGAAACGCGATCTGATTGGTTGCAACGTCCTTTATCAGTTGCGCAATTAAAATATGCGGCGCTGGATGTGGCGCATATGCTGGTAGTTTACGGAAAGTTACTGGCCGAATTAAAAGCTAGCGAGCGGCTGAATTGGGCCAAACAAGATTGTGCTGATCTTATTATTAAAGCCAATCGCCCACCGGTATTTTCTGATGCCTATAAAGATGTTGGCTTGGCCTGGAAACTAAGACCACAAGAATTATGTTTATTACGGGAGCTTGCAGCTTGGCGTGAAAAAGAGGCGCGTAAACGCAACATTCCGCGCAATCGAGTGATTAAAGAAGCCGCTATGTGGGAAATCGCCAGGAAAAAACCTGAATCTTTTTCACTATTAGAAAAAATTGACGATATTCCATCAAAAACCTTGAGGCAAGATGGGGAGTTTTTATTACAGCTGATTAAAGATAGTCAATTAATTCCCGAGGATCAATGGCCGGAAAAGCTGGATCCGCCTTTGGCTCCAGAATTTGGATCGCTGATTAAGTCCATGAAGGAGTGTGTAAGAGAAATCGCAGAAAAGAATCAATTGCCGACAGAAATATTAATTCGTAAAAAAGAATATGAATTTATTGTTCGCTCCAAGATGCATGGTGATGATTATGAATTGCCAGAAAGATTAAAGGGTTGGCGTTACTCTTTAATTGGAGAGGCTCTACTAGAAGAGGCAAGAAAATCATGAAGCTTATAGCACAAATTTTTCGCAGTAAAAAAGAAGAGGGCATGTATCTTTACGTTAAAAAAGAAGAAGGATTGAAGCGTGTCCCTGAAGATCTGCTAACACTTTTTGGCAAACCTGAACCTGCTATGGTCTTGATGTTGACGCCTGAAAAGAAATTAGCCTATGCCAGAGCGGATCTGGTTATTGAACAACTAATTGATAAAGGATTTTATTTACAGCTACCACCGCGAGACCAGCTTGACGACGAGGCGAAAAAAATTCGGCAGTACAACGAAAAATTATCCGGACACTGAATGATATGGCGCAACAGGTTTTTTGGTATCAAAAATCCTTGCAGGAGATGACGCAAGAAGAATTTGAAGCCGTGTGTGATGGCTGCGGTAAATGCTGCCTGCATAAATTGGAGGATGAAGATACAGGCGAGGTGTTTTACACCAAAGTGGCTTGTCGATTTTTAGATCATCATAGCTGTCGCTGCCAGACTTACGAATCGCGGCAGCAAAAAGTGCCGGATTGTGTGGTATTAACGCCGAACTCGGTCAGTGATACCTATTGGTTACCTGAAACCTGTGCTTATCGATTATTAAATGAAGGTTTGCCGCTGTTTGATTGGCATCCATTAATCTCGGGTGATCCGCAATCTGTACATAAAGCGAATATGTCGGTTGCCAATAAAGTGATTGCTGAAGAAAATGTGGAACTGGATGATATGGAAGATTACGTGATTCGCTGGGTATGATTTTTTAACTTTCAATTTTAAGAGCAGAGACAGAAACATGCATTGGGAAAATATCACTGAATATTATTACGCTTGGGGCGCTTATCTGGTGGGCGCGGCGGGTTGTAGCCTTGCAACCTGGTGGCTGTTTAAAGGGATGCCTCGCGCATTCGTCCATTTTCTTGTGATCACAGTAATGGCTTTGCTGGTTACGCCTTATGCAATGGATCCCGACACTATGGTCATGGCGCCAGCACTGGTAGCACTGGGCTACGGCAGTATTACCGAAGGCTTTACTGCAGTTAAACCTGTATTAAAACCCGTTATTGGCGTATGGGCTGTCTTGATGGTGCTGTCATTGGTCTATCAATGGGTGACTCGAGATAGCTATCTCGCCAAGCGTCAGCGTCGGCAAGATGAAAATGATCAGATCGATGCTGACGATGAATTGCTTTTGCCCCCAATCTCTCATTCCCACCAAGATCGCCTTCCTAATGAGGTTCCGCTGCGCGCTGAGCGTTAAACCACTGCCCTGATAAATGGCGAAAATAGGCTCAGCTGCTATAACTTAAGCTTATAGCGGCAATCGTATTTTCTTTATTGGGGTTTAAGATGCATCGATTTTTCGGAGCAAGTCTTCGCATGACGCTCAGTATTTTGCTGGGATTCGTTTGCACATTTTTATCTATCGTGGCTGTTGCCGATCCTGTTAAAAACTCCGATGTGCGTTTGGTGATTGATATATCGGGCAGCATGAAAAAAACCGACCCGAATAATTTACGTAAACCCGCCGTTGATTTAATCGTTAGACTTCTTCCTAAAAATAGTAAAGCCGGCATTTGGACTTTTGGTCAGTCAGTGAATATGTTGGTAGCTCATCGTGTTGTTGATGATGCCTGGCGTAAAGAGGCTATCGCTAAAGCCGATTCCATTAGTTCTATAGCGCTGAATACCAACATAGGCGCAGCACTTGAAAAATCATCTGCAGTAAAATCCAGCTCCGACTACCAAACACATATTATTTTGTTGACTGATGGTGTAGTGGATGTAAGCAAAGAAGCTGTGGTCAATATGAAAGAGCGCAGCCGGATTTTGAAAGAAGTCTTACCCACAATAAAAGCCGAAAACTATAAAATTCATACTATTTCGTTGTCTGATGCGGCTGATCAGGAGTTAATGAAAAAACTGGCTGTTGGTACCGACGGTGTTAATCAGGTTGCTTTAAATGCCGACCAATTGATGAGTACCTTTTTACGTATTTTTGATCAGGCAGTTCCAGCAGAGCGGGTACCTCTTGATGAAGAAGGTTTTTTGGTGGACACCAGTGTTAAAGAATTTACTGCTTTGATTTTCCGAAAAGATGATCTTGAAAATACGATTATCGCTGACCCTACCGGGAAAACCTACAACTCAACAGATCCGAAAAATAATGTGAATTGGTATCGCGCAAAAAATTACGATCTAATCACTGTGCAGTCGCCACCATCAGGAAGATGGAAAGTGGTCACGCCAATGGCGCCTGATAGCCGTGTGACGGTAGTCAGTGATTTATCTCTGCAAGTCAAACCCTCTGCAAATAATTTAAAACGCAATCAGGAATTGACCTTAACCTATCAATTTACTGAAGCCGAAAAAACTATTGTTAAACCAGAATTTTTGAGCTTGTTATCAGCCGAAATTCTGGTTGCGCATCATGGCGATAATGCTTATCGACAAGAAGCCATCAATGTCGACAAAATTCCAGAAGACGGCGTATTTAATTTTTCATTAGATGGTATTGCCGAAGCGGGCGATTACGATCTTAAATTATCGGTTGATGGCAAAACCTTTAGGCGTGAGTTTACCCATCATTTCAGTGTGGTAGATCAAAATTTCCGTCTCGAAAAAAGTGTGAAAGATTTCAACGGAAAAATAACGCACTCTTACAAAGTCACTGCTGATCTTGATATGGTCGATCCTGAAAAAACCTCAGCAATGGTTACAGTCAAAAACTCCCAGCAAAATGATATGACCAAGGAACTAAAGATAATTGGCAATGATCATTGGGAATTAAACTTTACGCCCGTACAAACAGCAAAATACACAGTCAGTTTCGATATGAATGGCGTGGGCTTGGATGGCGTTCCAATTCAAGAAACTTTATTGGCGGAAGAATTCTATTATCCCGACGAAGCCAGTGTTAAAGCCGACGAAGAAGCCAAAGCAGTTAAAGAAGAATTAAAAGAAGAACCTGCTGTAACAGAAGAAGAACCAAAAGTAGAAAAAGTACCGGAACCGGTAGTAGAAGAGGGCATGGCTCCTTGGTTGTTGTACACAATTATTGGCGTATCTAATTTATTCTTAATTGGTTTTGGTTATCTCGTTTATCGCCTGTTGATGGGTAAAAAAGGCAATAGTGATCTTGATGAAATTGAAAAAGTTTTAAACCTGGACGTCAATAAAATAAAACCAGAAACTCCCAAAGCGGAAGATCAAATGGTCATAGATGTATCCGAAGAAAGCGAAGTCCATATCCCCATCAAAGACAATCCGCAAGAAACAGCCAAAACAGAAGACGAGAGCATGGCAGAAAGTTTGTTTCCGTTGGATAGTTTGGATGAGTCGGAGGATAAGAAGTCTTAAAAGCCTTTCTTGTCTGAGGTGAATTAAGTTCTGGAGACCGGAACTTAGGTAGGGTTCACATATAATTCAACAAAATGCCTAAAAACTGTCAACTAAATCAATTAGTTTGATTTCTAGCATTTCTTCGATTAGAGTTCTCGCTTTCTGTGTCCTGCCTACTTATTAAAAGGAGTTAATATGAAAAACTCAAAATTCTATAGCTGTTTGGCGTTTTTATTGTCTATTTTTATTTCTGCTTCTGTCGGTGCTGTTCCTGCCATTCTTAAAGACTGGCGTTGGCCTGAGAGATTATCTGCTAATTCAGAAACACCGCAAATGTATAGAGGAATTCCTCTAGTTGCAGTAATTTGGGATAGATATGCTTTTTATTGTCCAACTTCTTCAAGTGGGTACCCTTACGTAATGTTTGAATTTCATGAACCCATTGTTAATGCACAACAATGCTTTTATGGATATTGCCCTGCAGGCACTGTTCCCATGTTTAATTCAACAAATTGTGAGCCAGCAAACAGTAGTTATTATTCGGCGACCTTTCCAGATCAGGCCAAACCACAAGCATGTGCGGGGAATCCAATTGATGTGTCGTCTGGTTCAAAAATTCAAACTGAAACGCATATTCCCGTTACAGGTTATCTAGGATTGTTATGGCATTATCGCTACTTACCTTCTGCGACTGGGGAATGGCAACACAATTATCAGAAGAAAATTGTATCTTTAAGTGATCAGTCAGCCACGAATGGAATTCTCAAAACACCAAATTTTTCAAGTGCGTCTGAAGCATGCCTTGCTGGTTGGCCTCATTTGAGAATTAGTAACAATTTTGTCAACCCAAATATTACCAGTGGCACACCTCAATTTATCAATAATCGTTGTGTTGTATCGGCTGGTGGAAAAATATTAAAAGAAATTTTAGTGCAATCAAATGAATCCATTAATTTGATTAATTTGCCTTCCTATATCCAAGTGAATGATAACGACGGAAGTAAAACTAGTTATCGTGGAATAGCATCACAAAGTCGATATCAAGATGTTAATGGCAGTAACAATATTTTAATAAAAGATAGCGATCACTGGACGCTGTCTTATTCTAACGGTCAAGTTGAGTATTATGATTTGCAAGGAAAATTAACCAAAATAATTTTATCATCCGGTGCTACACAAATCTTAAGTTATGATTCATCCACTCAATTACTCACTCGTGTGCAAGATAACGTAGGCCACAAATTAGATTTCACCTATCAAAACAATCAGATTCAAACCGTCACACTCGATAACACGAAAGTCACCCGTTATTCCTACAATGCCTATGGCCTAATTGATACCGTAACATTTCCTGGCAATGCGACTCGAATTTATCATTATGAAGATACGCGTTTCCCAACGGCTTTAACGGGTATTACGGATGAGCGTAATGTTCGCTATGCTACTTGGGCTTATGATGCGCAGGGTCGAGCAATTTCCAGTGAACATGCGGGTGGTGCAGAAAAGACCCTATTAACTTTTAATGCTGATAACAGTACCACAGTGACTAACTCGTTAGGCAAACAAACCATTTATCGATTTGAATACATTAATGGTGCAAAACGTGTTGTAAAAGTTGAAGGTCAAGCATCAACAAATTGTTTAGCGGCGAATAAAGATTACACCTATACACCCGAAGGATGGATAGAAAGTAAAACAGATTGGAAAGGTATTAAAACAACCTACAGTTACAATACCTTAGGTCAAGAAATTTCTCGTACGGAGGCATTTGGCACATCCGAAGCGAAAACTACTACTACAGAATGGCATCAGACACTTTACGTAAAAACCAAAGTCACGGAACCTGAAAGGGAAACTACCTATGTTTACGATGATGATGGCAAGTTACTCAGCCAAAAAACTCGTTCTTTAATAGCACAATAAAAAGGAGTTTATCGATGAAAAATTTATTAAAAACAATTTATTGTTTATTGGTTTGTGTTTTTCTTAACCTTAATTGTGCATTCGCATTAACTCTATCGGGAACTTCAGGCGACGATGTATTACAAGGTACATCTGGAAATGATGACTTCACGGGAAATGCAGGTAATGATAATTTAATCGGTTCATACGGAAATGATATATATCGATTTAATGTTGGCGATGGTCAGGATCGTATTGAAGATTATGCGGATACAGATCGTCTGATATTTGGCAATGGAATCG
>Ga0164241_10000303_pt1 | contig 103800 bp, 93 predicted proteins | sample OricomyardsoilBY_FD_108780 | JGI IMG/M metagenome (GOLD analysis project Ga0164241, IMG submission 108780) | Backyard soil microbial communities from Emeryville, California, USA - Original compost - Back yard soil (BY) | ecosystem: Environmental > Terrestrial > Soil > Unclassified | place... | reverse complement strand
TAGATTATTATAATACGAAACGGATTAAGGCAAAATTAAAAATGAGTCCGGTACAATACCGAACTCACTTTTATCAAGCTGCCTAATGAAATAACCGTGTCTAACTTTTAGGGGTCACTTCAAAGCTGCTCTCTTTTCACTTGTTATTGAACTTTCTTTTTCCAAACACCTAGCATAATAGCCGAGACAATCGTTCCAATTAATATAGAGAAAATATATAGTAACGGTTTATTTACTAACGCTATTACAAATAATCCACCATGCGGTGCTGGTAATGTAATTTGGAATAACATAGATAACGCACCTGCAATACTTGAACCAACAACACAACTTACGATTACTCGAACCGGATCTGCAGCTGCAAACGGAATCGCACCTTCTGTAATGAACGATGCTCCCATAATATAATTTGTTAAACCAGATTTACGTTCCGCTTCTGTAAACTTTGATTTAAAGAATGTAGTTGCAAATGCAATCGCAAGTGGCGGTACCATACCACCAGCCATAACTGCTGAGTGCACTCCAAAATTCTGTGCTTCTATTGCAGCAATACCAAACGTAAATGCCGCTTTATTAATTGGACCACCCATATCAATTGCCATCATACCACCTAAAATAAGACCTAGTAATATAGCATTCGTACCGTTTAAACCATTTAACCACCCTGTCAACATTTCATTTAATGCTACTACAGGCGGAATCACTGCTTTTTGCATTACAACTCCTGTAATCAATAATCCAAAGACTGGATATAACAAAACAGGTTTAATTCCTTCTAATTGTACTGGTAGTCCTGAAAATAATCTTTTCAACCCTAAAACAACATATCCAGCTAAGAAACCAGCAATTAATCCACCTAAAAAGCCAGCATTCGCATTCGCCGCTAAAAATCCACCTACAACACCAGGCATAAAACCAGGACGATCAGCAATAGAACTTGCAATAAATCCAGCTAAAATTGGTACAAGGAATAAAAACGCACCTGTTTTTCCTCCACCAATTGACATGAACAATTCAGCTAAAGGACCTTCCGCCTTTATACCACCAAACGAAAACGCTAGCGCTATTAAAATCCCGCCGCCAACAACGAATGGAAGCATATTACTTACGCCATTCATTAAATGCTTATAAATTCCTAATCCTTTTTCTTTTTCCGTACTTTCTGCCTTTCCAACATCTTTTACACCTTTAAAGATTGGTGCATCTTGCTTTACAGCTCGATTAAGAAGTGTTTCCGTTTTTCTAATCCCATCAGCGACTGGTACTTGAATGACATGCTTCCCAGCAAAACGGTTCATTTCTACTTGTTTATCTGCTGCTACGATAATAGCTGTTGCTCGTTCAATGTCTTCTTTTGTTAAACCGTTTTTTATACCTGTTGATCCGTTCGTTTCAACTTTAATTGCGATTCCTAGCTCTGCTGCTTTTGCTTTCAAGCTATCTGCGGCCATATACGTGTGAGCGATTCCAGTTGGGCAAGCCGTAACTGCCAATACGTACGGTTCATTTCCTTCTGGTTTGGCGACTTCAATCTCTTCTTCTTTTTCATTCTCTTTTTCATCAAATAGTTGAAGAAGCTCACTTTCATCCTTCGCTTCTAATAGTTGCTTGCGAAACCCTTCATCCATTAATAATGTCGATAAACGAGACAACGTTTCTAAATGAGTATTATTCGCTCCTTCACTTGCAGCAATCATAAAGAATAAGTGTGCAGGCTGTCCGTCGAGCGACTCATAATTGATACCGCTTACACTTCTACCAAAACAAATCGATGGTTGTTTAACAGCCTTTGTCTTCGCATGAGGTATTGCAATACCTTCCCCTATTCCAGTCGTACTTTGGGACTCCCGCTTTAAAATAGCTTCTTTAAATTCCGTTTTATTATTTAAACGATTTGCCCCATTTAATTTCTCAACTAATTCATCTATGACAGCTTCTTTATTTGAAGCTGTCAAATCCATAATGACTGTATCCCTTTTTAATAGTTCTGTAATTTTCATATGTTGCTTCCCCCTATCGCTTAGCTACAATTACTTGCGACAATAATTCTTCTACTTTTTCCTTCTTACATAAATCAGCTGAAAATGCTGTTGCACTCCCTGTTGCAACGCCGTATTGAAATGCCTTTTCAATATCTTTTGTCTGTTCATATTTGCCTACAAACCCTGCAACAAGAGAATCTCCGGCCCCAACTGAATTAATTACAACACCTTTTGGAACAGTCGCTTCATATATACCTTCTGCCGTAAATAATAAAGCTCCCTCTCCAGCCATCGATACGATAACGTGTTTTACACCTTGTTCAATTAATTTTCTTCCATAAGGTAAAACGTCCTCTACTGTTGAAAGCTCCACATCAAACAACTCACCAAGTTCATGATGGTTTGGCTTAATTAAAAATGGCTTATTTTTAATTACATGCTGCAGTGCACTTCCGCTCGCATCAACTACTACTCGAATACCTTTTTCAGCTCCGAGCGCTGCGATTGATTCATAAAAGGTAGTTGGGATAGATGCAGGTACACTTCCAGCTAGCACAACGCAATCTCCCTGCTTCATACTTTCGATTTGTTTCATTAATTGTTCAAATTGCTCATTTGTCACATTAGGACCTTGCCCATTTAATTCTGTCTCTTCTTGCTCTTTTATTTTCACATTAATTCGGGAATCTCCGTCTACTTGGATGAAGTTTGTCATTACGCCTTCCGTCTGTAATACACTTTTAATAAATTGACCGGTGAATCCACCAGTAAATCCAAGTGCTACATTTTCCACACCTAAACGATGGAGAACGCGAGAAACATTAATCCCTTTTCCCCCAGGAAACTTCATATCTTTCTCTGCTCGATTGACTGCGCCTAAATCAAAGGAATTAACTTGTACTACATAATCAATAGATGGGTTTAAAGTAACTGTATAGATCATTGTTTATCAGCCTCAATTACATTGGTTTGTCTTTTATATTTTTCTAAATCAATTTCTAAATGGTTTGTAATAATATTTGCTTCTTCAACATTTGCAATTTTCGCAAATGCAACTTCTGAAAACTTACTTTCATCAATTAAGAAATATCCTTCGTTTGCTAATGTTAATGCCATTTGTTTTAAGAGCGCTTCTTCTGGATCTGGCGTTGTAAAGCCAAGCTGTTCATGTACACCATTTGCACCTAAAAAACATTTATCAAAACGATACTTCTGCATACTTTCCTGTGCCATAGCACCGATTAAAGCTTTCGTCCTACTCTTCATCATTCCACCTAGTAAATACGCACGAATATTATTTTCAACTAAAGCTTCAATATGCATAAGTCCATTCGTAACGACAGTCACATCTTTATTTATTAAAAATGGAATCATTTCAAATGTTGTACTTCCTGCATCTAAATAAATACAATCACCTTGTTCAATAACGCTAGCCGCATAATTAGCAATTTGTTGTTTTATTTGAATGTTTTTGGATGATTTTTCAACCATCGTTGGTTCTTGCCCTTTTCCTGTTAAAACAGCGGCACCACCATGAACTCTCTTTAATAACCTTTGTTTTTCCAATTGCGCTAAATCACGACGAATTGTTGATTCAGAGCTTTCTGTTCTTTCCACCAATTGTTGTAATTTAACAATCTTCTGCTCTTTTACAAGTTGCAATATCATTTGATGACGTTCAGGAGTTAACATTTTATTCACCTCTTCTTTGATTACAGTATAATGAAAACGATCACAAAAATCAACCATAAACATTCATAAATAACCAAAATCAATCACAAACAGTTATAAATAACAAAAAAAGAAACCCATTTGATCGTTATATCAAACGGGTTTCTTTACTCGATTCACTTATAAAGAAGATTTATATATGCTTAAAACATCGTCTTTATTTAATTTTTTAAAGTTACCAAATTCACCATAAGCCATTGCTTTATCCGCCATTAAATCAATTTCATTTTCTCCAATAGCATAATCAGATAATGTTACTGGTGCCTCAATTGAAGTCCAAAATTGACGTAACGCCTGAATTCCTTCTAACGCAATTTCTCGCTCAGTCTTTCCATCTGTTTCTACATTGAATACGCGAATAGCAAACTGTTTAAAACGACTTACATTTTCATCTACGACATGCTTCATCCAGTTAGGGAATAGAATTGCTAAGCCGCCTCCATGCGGTATATCATGAACAGCAGAAACTGCATGCTCAATATTATGAGTTGCCCAGTCTCCTTTAACTCCCATCGCTAAAATGCCGTTTAACGCCATAGTACCACAATATAAAATAGTTTCTCTATGCTCATAATTTTCTAAATCACTTAAAAGCTTAGGAGCTGTCTCAATTACTGTTTTTAAAACAGATTCACAATAACGATCTTGTAGTTCTGTATTCGTTCCGTTGTGGAAATATTGCTCTAATACGTGCGACATAATATCTACCATACCGTAAATTGTTTGATCCCTCGGCACAGACGCAGTATGAACTGGATCTAAAATTGAAAACTGCGGGAAAGTAACCGGGCTACCCCATCCATACTTTTCATTCGTTTCCCAGTTTGTAATTACCGAGCCTGCATTCATTTCAGATCCTGTTGCTGCAAGAGTAAGTACAGTACCAAATGGTAATGCCTCACTAGCAAAAGCTTTTTTCGTTACAATATCCCATACATCTCCATCGTACTTACTACCAGCAGCAATTGCCTTCGTACAGTCGATTACACTTCCTCCGCCAACTGCTAAAATAAATTCAACACCATTCTCTTTACAAATTTGAATCCCTTTCTTTACAGTCGATACACGAGGATTCGGTTCAACGCCTGTCAATTCAAATACTTCTGCATTTATATCTTTTAAAATAGAAATTACATTATCATAAATACCGTTTCTTTTAATACTGCCTCCTCCGTATACGAGAAGAACTTTTTTACCGAACTGTGGAATTTCAGTTTTCAACTGTTCTAATTGCCCTTTACCGAAAATAAGTTTCGTTGGATTACGAAATACAAAATTTTGCATATTCCTTTACCATCCCTTCTATATGAAAAGTAACTATACTTTTGTATACCATATTTTTTTCATTTCACAAAAATATTTGCCTAACAAAAAAATCCCAGCCTACAGGCTGAGATTTTTTATTGATAATAAGGTGAGATCATTAAGTAAACTATAACACCAGATAAACTTACATATAACCAAATCGGCATCGTCCAACGTACAATTTTACGATGACGTGTTAATTGATTTGTAAAACCAAATACAAGTGCAAACAATGCAAGCGGTACAATAATTGCTGCCAGGATAATATGTGTAATTAAAATGATGAAATACACATATTTAATGAATCCTTCTCCGCCAAAATGTGTTGCTGGCGCTAAGTAATGATACGATAAATAAGAAACACAAAATAGCAACGTCGTTGTAAATGCTGCCAGGATGAAACCACGGTGCATTTTCACATTCTTCTTAATAATAGAGTATAGAGCTGCTAATAAGAATACGAACGTAAAGCTATTAAAAATTGCATTTAACATTGGTAAAATTGTTACATCAAAATGTAATTCTCCTTCATAGCCAACAGGTCCAAAGAACAAAAATAAAATAATCGCATTTACAATTACAGAAAGCGTTATCACAATAGGAGCATAGCTTTTCTGATTTGTTGATTGATCCACCAAAATGGTCACTCCCTCTTCCTTCAAATATGTATACGTAACCTCACTATTTTAACATACTATTCACAGTGTAAATGTGACAATAGTTTGACACAGCAAGATAAGACAAAGAAAAAAATCCTTCTTAATAAAACTTCTTAAGAAGGATTTTATCGCTTTATTATTCAAATAGCAACGAGATTAGTTTTTGTTAAAAAATGTATCGCTATATGCTTGAAAAATTTCAGACACTTGATATCCCATTAAAGAAATTGCTGTTAATGAAAAGAAACCAATCATAAGAAATCGAAACCACATATAAATCTCCTCCTTGTATTTAGCTTAAAAAACATTCGCTATATTACAAGTTGAGTGGCACTCTTCATCGTCACTTTCCTTTTTCCTTACAATTGCTGTAATAAATCGAATCATAAAGAAAATAACAAAAGGAATTTGTTCGTAATTCACATTGGCATAGTTTAGCAACGGCTCGCGCTGCATATCGAACGGGGATGAGAAGGAATAGAACATACCTTGCTCTTCCATATATACAATTACAATTTTCATGCAAAATACGATTCCTAGAAACGAAACAATATCTTGCCATTCTGTCGTATATAACAGGTTATACAGCTCTAATACGTACTCTTCCATCATCATCCCCCCTTCCTTTTTTACCATTTTGCTCGCCTTCGTATAAAAAGTCAAGAAAAAAGTTTATATTCACTATGACAATAGTAATTACTTGTTTCTATGATTATATATGATTCTTTTATAGTAATGATTTGGTGTAACTCTCTTCGAAAATAAGAAAATTAGAATCGAACGGATTCCTCATTCTTACTTTTAGGCTTCAAAATTGTGCTATTTTTATTTCTATTAAAAATAAAATAAGAAAGTATTATAAGAACAGTAACAAACATTGTTAAAAGTGCTTGTGAACGTAAAGTATCAATTGCGAACATCGCAACTAAAACTGCTATAATAGCAGCAATTGTAACATACGTTACATACGGAAAAAGCCACATTTTCACTTTCAAATTTTGTTGTTCTACTTTTCCCATTTTTTTACGCATCTTTAAATGCGAAACTGCAATAACGAGATAAACTAGTAACGCAATCCCGCCAGATGCATTCACTAAAAACAAAAAGACTTTATCTGGAGAAATATAACTAAAAACAACGCCAATATAAGCGAAGAACGTTCCGAATAAAACGGCCCGAACTGGAACACCACTACTGTTCAATTTCAAAAACGCCTTTGGAGCATCTCCTCTTTCTGCCATCGAAAAAAGCATTCTTGAGTTTGTATATAAACCCGAATTTAAACAAGAGAGTACAGCTGTTAAAACGATAAAATTCATAATTTGTGCCGCAGCTGGTATTCCTATATGTTCCAGTACAGCTACAAATGGACTTTTTAATATGTTTGCTGAATTCCATGGCAGTAGCGTAACAACTACCGCTATAGACCCAATAAAAAATACAAGAATACGCCAAATCACACTGTTTGTTGCTGTTTTTACTGCTTTTACAGGTTCTGCAGATTCACCTGCGGCTACTGCTACAATCTCTGATCCCATAAATGAAAATATAACGACAGTAATTCCAAGCAGTACCGAACTTATACCGTTTGGCATAAATCCACCTTGTCCAATTAAATTCGAAGTGCCGGGTGCTTCTGTTCCTGGAACAAATCCTAAAATAACAGCAAGACCTAAACAAAGGAACAAAACAATACTTATTACTTTAATAAAAGAAAACCAATATTCAAACTCTCCAAATGATTTCACCGAAAAAACGTTCGTCAGCGTTAATAAAATTGTTAATATTAAACTTAATAACCAAAGCGGTATTTGTGGAATCCAATATTGGATAATACCAGCACCTGCTGTGGCTTCTATTGCAATAACAATTACCCAAAAAAACCAGTATAACCAGCCTATTGTATAACCCGCCCAAGGACCAATTGCTTCTCTTGCATACGTTGCAAATGAACCACTTGTCGGATTAACAGCTGCCATTTCTCCTAGCATTCTCATAACGAAAATGACTAGAAGTCCTGCTAATGCATATGAAACGATAGAACCTGGTCCTGCCGAATGTACAACTGCACCACTTCCAACAAACAAACCAGCCCCTATTACGCCGCCAATTGAAATCATTGTAATGTGGCGTATTTTGAGGTCTTTCTTTAGATTTTTATCCAAATCTTGTACATCCCCTTCCAAACTAAATTTTGAAATTTATGTAAGAGTACTGTGCGAAAGATTTTGTCCTATACTTTAAAATATATCAAAATATTCTGAATTTAACAATTATAATTCAACCTCCTTCAAAAATTATTACATTAGGTTTAATACTTTCCCATACACAATTGTTGAGAAAATTATATTCTCTTTACAAAAGAAAGAATTTTCAGATATAATTGAATAAACAAGATTATACATCTAGACAACTTTTTGTATAGGAGTGTTGATATGTTAAACAAGTTCAAATTTTTTTGTTGTATTTTAGTAATGTTCTTACTTCTACCGCTATCCCCTTTCCAAGCACAAGCAGCAAACAATTTAGGTTCAAAATTACTCGTTGGATACTGGCATAATTTTGATAACGGTACTGGCATTATTAAATTAAAAGACGTTTCACCAAAATGGGATGTAATCAATGTATCTTTTGGTGAAACTGGTGGTGATCGTTCCACTGTTGAATTTTCTCCTGTGTATGGTACAGATGCAGAATTCAAATCAGATATTTCTTATTTAAAAAGTAAAGGAAAGAAAGTAGTTCTTTCAATAGGTGGACAAAATGGGGTCGTTTTACTTCCTGACAATGCCGCTAAGGATCGTTTTATTAATTCCATACAATCTCTGATCGATAAATACGGTTTTGACGGAATAGATATTGACCTTGAATCAGGTATTTACTTAAACGGAAATGACACTAACTTCAAAAACCCAACTACCCCTCAAATCGTAAATCTTATTTCAGCTATTCGAACAATCTCAGATCATTATGGTCCAGATTTTCTATTAAGCATGGCCCCTGAAACAGCTTATGTTCAAGGCGGATATAGCGCATATGGAAGCATATGGGGTGCATATTTACCAATTATTTACGGAGTGAAAGATAAACTAACATACATTCACGTTCAACACTACAACGCTGGTAGCGGGATTGGAATGGACGGTAATAACTACAATCAAGGTACTGCAGACTACGAGGTCGCTATGGCAGATATGCTCTTACATGGTTTTCCTGTAGGTGGTAATGCAAATAACATTTTCCCAGCTCTTCGTTCAGATCAAGTCATGATTGGGCTTCCAGCAGCACCAGCGGCAGCTCCAAGTGGTGGATACATTTCGCCAACTGAAATGAAAAAAGCTTTAAATTATATCATTAAAGGAGTTCCATTCGGAGGAAAGTATAAACTTTCTAATCAGAGTGGCTATCCTGCATTCCGCGGCCTAATGTCTTGGTCTATTAATTGGGATGCAAAAAACAACTTCGAATTCTCAAATAACTATAGAACATATTTTGATAGTCTTTCCTTGCAAAAATAACAAAGTAAAACTATAATTAGCCCTCATCAATCGGACATTTATGGGCAATCCATATAGGATAAAAACAGCAATAGGTCCCTTTATAGGTCCTATTGTTGTTTTTTATTTATGAAAATTACTTTGTCACATCTAAAGTTTTAAGAAACTGTTTTCCATCGACCAACATCGCACGTTCCTCTGAATCATATTGTTAAATATTCTAGTCACTCTTTTGCTTCAACACAAAAACTGAAAGTTCAGGTACACTACAAAATCTAACAGGCATCCTAGTAGTCCCAATGCCACGATTTACATATAAATATAACTGCCTACTCTTCCCCTCTACTTCATACATACCTTCAACATAGCTCTCAGCTAGTTTGGTAGTAATTAACGGACCTACAAAAGGGATTTGGACTTGTCCTCCGTGACTATGTCCTGACAGTTGAAGATCAACTGGGTAACGATTTATTTTGGTTACAACATCCGGCTCATGTACTAATAACATGTTGAAATCATTTTGTTTCAAGTTTTTTAAAGTTAAATCTATTTTCGGCTTCCCTAATAGAAAATCATCCAAACCTGATATTGTAATATATTTGCCGTTTTCCACTTTAATTTTCTGCACTTCATTTACTAATACAGAAAAACCAGCTTCCTCCATATATTTTTTGTAAAATAGACTACCGCCCCCGCCCCTATCATGATTCCCAAACACAGCATATTTCCCTAAGGGAGCGTGAATTTTCTGCAAAATAGCCTTCGCTTCTTCTCTTTCCGCACTATAAGACCCAAATTTATCTATTAAATCTCCGGTAAAAACTACTATATCTGGATGTAATTCATTCATCTTCTCCACTAAATGTTCAAGTTGCTTCAGTGTAAACTCTGGCCCTAAATGTACATCTGAAAACTGTAATATTTTTTTATTATTAAATTCTTTAGGAATTGCAGAAGCTTCTATTTCATTCCACGTAACTGTTACTAATTTTCTTTCTATTTCTGTCGCATAATAATACAAACTTACTGGTATCATTAATATACTTATAAAACTAATAATAAATATCTTTATGATTGATTTTTTTCGTTCTTTTTTTACATGATTCGTATTCATGTTTTCACCTCTAGAAACACTTTAAATCCTTATTGTTACATTCATGTGACAACATGAATACTATTCTTATTATGTAATTCCTTCCCTATTCACTTTGACAATTTTATACAGAAGTCATAACATATTTTTATAATACATATATTTTTGAATCTTTTTCTATTCATTCCATTATTTTATTACGGAGGGGTTATTCATGTCTGTATTTACACCAGAAGAAATTACGGAACTTGCTGCGAATTCAGGAAGGAAAAAAGCTCATTTATCATTGCTCCCTATGCTAATTCTTGGTTTTTTTGGTGGTGCTTTTATCGCATTAGGGTATTTACTCGATATTCATGTTATTGGGACAATGCCAAAATATTGGGGATCATTTTCTAGTTTTCTAGGCGCTGCTGTATTTCCTATTGGTCTTATTCTCGTTATTCTTGCAGGCGGTGAACTAGTAACCGGTAACATGATGACAGTTTCTATGGCCTGGCTCCAAAAGAAAATTACTTTATTTTATTTCATACGAAATTTAGTTATTGTTACATTTAGCAATTTCATAGGGGCTGTATTTGTAGCCTACTTTTTCGGTCATATCGTTGGCTTAACTGAGGGAGCTTTTTTAGCGAAAACTATTTCTATCGCTCAAGCGAAACTACAAGATACGCCATTGCAAGCATTTATTTCTGCAATCGGATGTAATTGGCTCGTTTGTTTAGCTGTTTGGCTCAGTATGGGAAGTAAAGAATTTATCGGAAAGATTATCGGTATTTGGTTCCCGGTTATGACTTTTGTTGCGATTGGATTTCAACACGTTGTAGCCAATATGTTTGTCATCCCAGCCGCGATTTTTGCCGGTCATTTCACTTGGGCTGAATATTTTCCAAACTTTATTTTTGTTTTCTTTGGAAATTTAGTAGGAGGTATGTTATTTGTAGCACTACCTTACTTCATATCTTATAATAAGAAACTACCTGCTCATCAAGAGAAGACTGAAATGAAGAACAAATCTCTGTCCGCTTAAATGGAATGTCTATAAAGTGCCCTAAAAAATATTACAAATTTCATTTTTTTTGCGAATATATGTACGTACACTTGTTCTCGAATGTTTTATACGTTATAATAACAACTTAAATAGCATTATTTACATATGAGGTGAAAAACATGAACAAAACAGAATTAATTAAAAACGTAGCACAAAATGCTGAGATTTCTCAAAAAGAAGCTACTGTAGTTGTACAAACTGTAGTAGAATCAATCACTAACACTTTAGCTGCTGGTGAAAAAGTACAACTTATCGGATTCGGTACATTCGAAGTTCGCGAAAGAGCTGCTCGTACAGGCCGTAACCCACAAACTGGTGAAGAAATGCAAATCGCAGCTTCTAAAGTACCTGCTTTCAAAGCTGGTAAAGAACTAAAAGAAGCTGTAAAATAATGAAAAATATCCTTCTCATTTATGAGAAGGATATTTTTTTCATAACATAATTAATAAAAATCTGACCATTATGTTGTTTCTTTTGTTCTTTTATGCAAATAAAATCTTTACTTTCAAAAAAAGGTTTTGCGGTAATGCTCGCCTCTGTATATATCTCCCTATGTCCCAAATTCACTGCTTCTTTTTCTAACTTCTGTAGTATGTATGAAGCGACTCTTTTCCCTTGATAATCTTTATGCGTAAATAAACGATCTACGTAACGATCATCGTTATAATCCCCAAACCCGACTATCACACCTTTATGATCCGCTACATAGCTAATATTCTTTTCTAAAGACTGTAACCAATTTTCTCTATCTAGTCGCTCCGGTGCCCACGCCTGTAGCTGTAACTCATTATAATCTTTTGCATTAACCGTATGAACTGTTTCATAGAACAATTGTAATACTTGATCTAAATCTTCTTTCTGGAATGTTCTAATTATAATATCTTTTAACATATATAAGTCTCCTTACGAAACTACCTCTTAACTTTTCTACTACATACGATTCTATATTTCTGCTTTATTATATCGTTTTAATTTCTATACGAACAAAAAAACAATACTTATTCAAGTATTGTTTTTTAATTCTATTCAATTACTTAATGTAGCTTTTTAAGGTTTTAATTTAACTCTTTGTAATCGTAATGCATTTAATACAACGGATACAGAACTAAATGCCATCGCTGCTCCAGCAACCCAAGGGGCTAAAAAACCTAATGCCGCAATTGGAATTCCTAACGCGTTATAAGCTAATGCCCAGAATAAATTTTGTTTAATATTTCTTATCGTCATTTTACTCATAAAGATCGCATCAGCAATACTATTTAAGTCACCGCGGATTAACGTTATATCCGCTGCTTCCATCGCTACATCCGTTCCCGTTCCAATTGCCATACCAATGTTCGCTGTAGCAAGAGCAGGAGCATCATTTATCCCGTCTCCAACCATCGCTACTTTCTTACCATTTGCTTGCAGTTTTTTCACTTCTTCTGCTTTTCCTTCTGGCAATACTTCTGCAATTACGTGATCAATACCAACTTGCTTTGCAATTGCCTGAGCAGTTTGTGTATTATCTCCTGTAATCATCACAACGTCTAGACCCATTTTTTTCAGTCTTGCGATAGCTGCTTTTGAAGTATCTTTCACAGTATCTGCAACGGCAAATATACCAGCATATTCTTTATCGATTGCAATAAGCATTGCTGTTTTTCCTTCTCGTTCTAGCGCTTCCATTGATTTAGAAACTTCTTCAATATCAATATTGAATTTCTTCATTAATCGACGTGTACCAATTAATAAGTGTTTTCCTTCTACAACTGATTCGATACCAAATCCCGGAATCGCTTCAAACGTTTCTGAACTTGGGATATCAATTTTCTTTTCTTTAATTCCTTCTACAATCGCTTCTGCAAGTGGATGTTCAGAATTTCTTTCTGCTGCCCCTACTAATCTAAGCAGTTCATTTTCATTGAATCCATCTGCTACAATTACATCTGTTAACACCGGCTTCCCATTTGTCACTGTACCCGTTTTATCTAAAATAACCGTATCTAATCTGTGCGTTGCTTCTAAATGCTCTCCACCTTTAAATAAAATACCATACTCTGCTGATCTTCCTGATCCTGCCATAATAGATGTAGGCGTTGCAAGACCTAATGCACATGGACAAGCGATAACAAGTACTGCTATCATTTTCTCAAGTGCTCCGCCAAAATCACCAGGTGTAACAAATATCATCCATACTGCAAATGTGATAATCGCAATCACAACTACAACCGGTACGAAAATACCTGAAATTTGATCTGCTACCCTTTGAATAGGAGCTTTTGAACCCTGTGCCTCTTCTACTACTTTAATAATTTGAGCTAATGCAGTATCTCTTCCTACCTTAGTTGCTTTCACTTTTAAAAATCCATTTTTATTTATTGTAGAACCTATTACTACATCCCCAATTGACTTATCAACAGGAATACTTTCACCCGTTAACATCGATTCATCAATCGCTGACTTTCCTTCGACAATCTCACCATCTACTGGTATTTTTTCACCAGGCTTTACATAGACGATATCACCAGCTACTACTTCTTCAATCAAAATTTTTATTTCTGTTCCACCTCGCACAACTGTAGCTGTCTTCGCTTGTAAACCCATCAATTTTTTAATTGCTTCTGATGAGCGCCCTTTTGCTTTCGCTTCAAATAATTTACCTAAAATAATTAATGTAATAAGTACCGCACTCGTTTCAAAATATAAATCTGTCATATGTTCCGAAGAACCAATAGATTGAATACTTAAATATACACTATAAAAATAAGCGGCCGACGTTCCAAGCGCCACGAGAACATCCATATTCGCACTTTTATTACGTAACGCTTTATAAGCCCCAACATAAAACTGCCCACCAATGATAAATTGAACAGGAGTTGCAAGTGCTAGTTGCACCCAAGGGTTCATTAACATATCTGGTAAATAAATAAACGACGTAAATGAGAAATGACTAACCATTGCCCACAATAATGGGAAAGATAAAATAAACGAAATAATAAACTTCTTCTTTTGTCTTTCAATTTCTTGTAATCGATGATCAGTTGATGCATCTTGATCATCTGGTTTCACTTCTAATTTATATCCTAGCTTCGTAATCGCGCTCTTCATTTCATTTACATTAACTTCATCATGATTAAAGTCTACTGTAGCTGATTCTAAAGCAAAATTTACTGTCGCTTTGTTCACACCATCTAACTTATTTAAACGCTTTTCAACTCTATTTGCACATGCTGCACATGTCATTCCTGAAACAGTAAATTCAGCTTTATCACTTACAATTCCATATCCTAACGATTCAACTTTTTCTTTAAATTGTTGCAGATTTGTTTTAGTTGGATCGTACATTATTTTTGTTTTTTCAAGCGCAAAATTTACATTTGCCTCATGAACACCTTCTACTTTTTTTAGACCTTTTTCAATTCTATTTGCACATGCCGCACATGTCATTCCTGATATTTGAAGATTGGCCTCTTTTTGTTCATTCATGTCTCTCACCTCTATATACCCTTATGAGGTATAATTATTAGCAAAATAAATCGTACTTCGTTTAAAGTACGATTTATTTCCATATCTAAAAATAATTACTGAACATCGTATCCTTGGTCTTCGATTACAGCAACGATATCTTTTAATGTTACGGCAGACGAGTCGATAGTAACTTCAACAGTTCCTTCTGCTAATTGAACCTTCACTTGTTCAACACCGTTTAGCTCTTTCACACTGCTTTCGATAGCATTTACACAATGTCCACAAGACATACCTTCAACTTGTAATGTTAACTGTTCCATTTAAAATCCTCCTCTTGTTTCTTCATTATTTGTTAATCACAATTACATCTTACCATACCCCCCTAAGGTAATCAATGGTTTTGTATCATGATTTTTCAATTATTTTCTAAAAGTTTATTTTACACACACTTTTTCACATCAATACCCCGAAATCTTATTATGAAGGTAAACAAAAAAAACAAGCCAGTGACATACTAGCTTGTTTTTACGCTTTTGAAAAACGTTCAAATACAGTCATTAATTCTTCAATTGCTTCGTCACCATTGCCATCTTTAATAGCACCTGAAACACAATGACTTGTATGGTTTTTTAATACACCCATTCCTACTTTTTTCATCGCTGCATTAATCGCTGAAATTTGCACTAAAATATCCACACAATAGCGATCATTTTCAATCATATTTTGAATACCGCGGACCTGTCCTTCAATCCTCTTTAATCTATTTATAATTTGTTCTTTTTCTTTTTCTGATCTATGTGTTACCGCTTCATGCTCTTTATGACCCATATTATCACCTTCTTAAAGTTTCTCTTCATCCAATAAAACAATTGCTTTTACGAGTATACCAATTATAGCATTAATTATCTATGTATGATACCCCATATGAGTATATTTCCGCTTTATGATTATTCTTAACAACTCATTAGCTTCTTAATCTCAATTTTCAGTATACCCTTTCTTTTTGTCAAAAAAATCATTATATCTCTCATCAAAGTTCAATAAAAAGAAACAAGAATAAGCGGGGATTACCCGCCCCCGCTTATTCTTTGTCTATAATATTAAAAACTTAATTTTCAGCTATTTAATCCAACAATTTTTTCTTTCCATATATGATTATTGCTGATCGCATACTTTTGTATCATTCACTACTGAAGTTCCTTCAACGGTTACCGTATGAAAACAGTCATTTACTCGAACTGTTACAACATTATCTTGCCGATCAATGATATGATATTCATTAAAATTTTTATTCAGAGCACTGCGAATTTGTTCTCCTTCATAAATTGGGATGCCATGCGATAAAACCCAAATAAGTCCAGCGATAGCAAGAATAGTTTTCATACGATCTACCTCCTTGGGAATATAGTGAACTTTTAATCCATACTTTTTCAGCTCTACAAATCATGATCGGAATAAACCAAGCCTTTTTGGAAATAAGTTCATTTCGTCTATTTTATGTTTATGCTAATTGTGACCGTTTTGTGACAACTTTTTGTCTCTTTAGACGAAAAGTTGAAACAAAACTTTCAAAAAGGACAATTCTACATATCAAAAAAGGTTATGGAATGTTTCATCCATAACCTTTTTTCCTATACGTAACTAATAAATCTCAATCCTTTACTTAAAGAAGTCGGCACAACAGATGCATGATTCTCCCCTTCAGCTTCATAAAACTTAAATTTAAGTTTATCGTGGTTTACTTGGAGAAGGCGCTCTGATAATTCATTTGCGCCTACAACCATATGCTCTCGTTCTAGTGACCCAACTGTAAGGAACACTCCTGTTTCAAACTTAGCATTGTTTAATTCATGTATAAGGTTCTCTTCTTTTTCAAGTACGGATTGGTTATTCCACCATATAGATGGACTACTAATAAAATAATTTTGAAAAGCATTTAAGTTTGTAAATAGTATATAAAGAGCAAATAGTCCACCTAAAGAATGTCCAAATAACGTTTGCTTACTTTTATCGATCTCAAAATTCTTTTCAATTTGTGGTTTCAGTTCTTCTTCAATAAAAGTAAAGAAATTATGTGCTCCTCCTGTTTTAGGCCACGGTTTACCGTCTGGTTTTAAAGGGGCATCTTTTGAAATTACGCTAGGCGTAAAATCATAACATCTTTCTTCCCCTGAAAATGCGCCTTCAATTGGATAACCCAATCCTACTATAACAGCTGGTGAAACACCGGTTTTTTCCGCTCTTACTGATTGTATTTTAACTGCTTCATGAAATGTTTGAAAAAAGGCATTGCCATCTAATACATAAATGACAGGATATCCTGAATCCGGTGCTGGTTGCCTCGGCTTTGAAATATGAATTTGATATTCCTTACCTTCTAATTTTGAATACATTTTCCACTGTTCTGTATTAGATGTTATAATCTGCTGTTTTTCAACTGTAGTATTCACCCTATCCCCCCCTTTTTAACTTGTTACATATATTTCGATTTTTTCTTCTTGAGATACAACGCTATCATAACCGAAACAAACAGGAGCCCCGTTATACGGATCTATCATGACACGTGCATCAATATGAAATACTTCTTTTAACACTTCATTTGTAATGATTTCTTCTGGGCTACCAGTTGTAACAATTTCTCCTTCCTTCATTGCAATAATTTCATCTGAAAACCTTGCTGCATGATTAATATCATGTAATACCATAACAACCGTACAATTATGTTCTTTATTTAACTTCTCCACAATTTGTAATACATCTAATTGATGAGACATATCAAGGTATGTAGTTGGCTCATCTAATAGCAACACTTCTGTCTCTTGTGCTAATGCCATCGCTAGCCATACCTTTTGTCTTTGACCACCTGATAAATTTGCAATTTGTCTCGTTCGAAATTCAGAAGTTTTCGTTATATTTAATGCCCAATCAATCATTTCTTTATCTTTTGTCGTTAACTTATTTACGTTATTTCGATGTGGATAGCGTCCATAAGAAATTAATTCTTCCACTTTAAGTTCACCTGGTGCAATTGGAGTTTGCGGGAGTAAAGCTAACTGCTTCGCAATTTCTTTCGTTGAAATTGTATGTAAATCTTGCCCTTGTAAATATACTTTTCCGCTTTTTTGTTTTAAAATTCTTCCCATTGTTTTTAACAATGTTGATTTACCGCAACCGTTCGGACCTATAATTGTCGTTACTTTTCCTTCTTGTATTTCCACATTTAAATCGCGAAACACTGTAAGCTTTTCATAACTTGTTTCTAAATTTTTTGCACTTAAAATACTCACTTTTATTCCTCCTCTTACGCTTTCGCCTTATAAAGTAAATATAAGAAATACGGTACACCGACAATAGAAATAACGATTCCAACTGGTAACTCTACAGGTGTGAAAACTGTTTTTGCAATAAAGTCTGAGGCAACTACAAGAAACATTCCGATTACGCCGCACGTGGGAATTATATACTTATGTTGAATACCGACAAGTCTTTTCGCTATATGCGGTGCCATTAAGCCAATAAAACCGATACTCCCTGAAACAGCAACACATGCACTCACAAGCCCGATACTGCTTAATAATAAAATCGATTTCTCTCTTTCTACTGAAACACCTAAACTTGTAATACTCGTTTCTTCCAATTGAAATAAATCTAGTAAATATGCTTTCTTTTGTATAAGTGGAATTAAAATAATAAGCCATGGTAACATAGCCACAATATACTTCCAGTTCGCACTATATATGCTTCCAGAAACCCACACTGCAGCCATCTCGAAATCAGTTGACTTCATTTTGAGTGATAAGTACATAGAAAAGGCCCCAAATCCTGATCCAATTGCAATCCCTGTTAATAAAAGTCGCTGCGAATCTAACTTACCGTTTTTCCAAGAAAAAAGATAGATGATAATAGCAGCACCTAATCCGCCAACTAAACCAAACATTGGCATCATCATAATAGAAACCCAGTCTGTGCTTTTTAATTGTCCTTGAAAGAAAAACATAAAAATGACGATCGCTGTTCCCGCACCGGCATTTACTCCTAAAATACCTGGGTCTGCCAATCCATTTCTCGTAATCCCTTGAATAACGGCACCCGCAACACCAAGGCCTAATCCTACTAATCCAGCAATTACGATACGTGGAAGACGAAACTCAAAAATAACTAAATCATGTTCTGGTACTGGATCAATTCTAAAAAGTGTTTTAAACACATCTGTAATCGTAATGTCGAACGTACCATTTGTTAAACTAATATAAATAGCACATAGTATTAAAAATATAATAATCCCCATCGTCATTCCGAAACGTTGACTTGAACTTTTAAGCATGTCTCTCTCCTCCTCTTGTACGGATTAAATAAAGGAAGAAAGGAATTCCAATTAAAGATGTTACGACTCCAATTGGCGTTTCAAATGGATAATTTACAAATCTACTTAAAACATCACATAACGCTAAGAAAACCCCACCAATAACGCCTGCACATGGCAATATCCATTTATAATCTACTCCAATTATAAAGCGGGTAATGTGCGGAATAATTAAACCTACAAAACCAACTTTTCCTACTAAAGCAACTGCTGTTCCTGTTAAAAAAATTACCGATAAAATTGCCATCGCTTTAACTAGTTTTGTACGCTGTCCTAAATTAATAGAAACCTCTTCGCCTAATGAAAGAATGGTAATAGATTTTGATATTAACAATGCTAAAATTATTCCAATTATCCCAAACGGTATCGTAATTTTAATTATATTAGGATCTACTTGATCTAACTTTGCATTAAACCAAAAACTAACATTTTGAGAAATTTGGAAATACGAAGCCATGGCAGCCGATACACTGCTTAAAAATGTTCCAATAACTGTTCCGATAATTGCTAACCTAACTGGTGATAAGCCATTTTGAAGGAGCGAACCAAAACCAAACACGATACCGGCTCCGAGTGCAGAACCAATCATTGAACATACAACCATACCAATTGATGACATTCCTGGAAGAAAAATCATACAAAGTGTAATAACAAAGGCAGCACCATCCGTCACACCCATAATAGAAGGGGATGCAAGATAGTTTCTTGTCATCCCCTGCATAAGTGCTCCTGATATGGCTAGAAATGCTCCGACTAAAAGAGCTGCAACTACCCTTGGTAAACGTGAAGTAATAATAATATTATGATTTACATCACTTGAATCAAAATGAAATAATGCGTTCCACACTGTTTCAGCATCAATACTTTTCGCCCCATACAAAATCGAAAGTATAACTGTAAATAAGATGAGTATGGGTGCTATACATAATATAGTTACTGGTACTGCATTTGTTTTCTGCATATCATTCAACGCACCTTACTTATTGTATTATTTAGATAAATTTTTCACTGCTTCTTTTAAGAAGGCAGTTTTACTCCAAGCAGTACCACCTTGTGCCATTGGATCTACAACGTTTACAAATACTTTCTTTTCCTTCGCAGCATTCATACTTTGCCAAATTGGATTACTTTCAATTTCTTCTAACACTTTTGGATTTTTATTTTCACTTGCCTCATATTGTAAGAAAATATAATCTGGGTTAAGTTCAGCAAGTTTTTCAAATGAAATTTTCTCTTGTGCTTTTACAGTTTTCAATTGTTCTGGAGCAGTTAGTCCAAGATCTTTATAAATTACAGGGTTGAAGTATACTCCTTCTGGATATAGGAATAATTCGTTTGCTCTTAGTCTAATGACAAGTACTTTTTTATCTTTTAACTTATCTCCTAGTTTTGCTTTTGCTTTTTCAGCGTCTGAATTGTAGTCTTTAATAATTTTTTCTGCTTTATCTTTTTTACCAGTTAATTCTCCCATTAACTTTAAGTTATCTTCCCAATTTGTTGAAACGTGTGATACCGGGAATGTAGGAGCTACTTTCGTAAACTTTTCAGCTGTTTCTGCTGGGAATTTCGTACTTGATGTAATCACATCTGGTTTTAATTGTAGTAATGTTTCGAAATTGGGTTGCATTTTCTCACCAACAGATTTCGCACCTTCTAACTCTTTTTCCAGGTACTTTGGTAGTTTACCACCTACAGTAATGGCACCAACTGGTTTAATTCCAAGTACTGCCGCATCTTCCATTGACTCTAAACTAGCTGTCGCAATTTTATCTACTTTTGCTGGCACTGTATATTCTTTACCTAAATATGTAATTTTTCGCTTTTCATCTTTTTTCGTTTCCGTAGCTTTTGTCTGTTGTTTTTGCTCGCCTGAAGTTTTATCCGCACTATTACATGCCGCTAAACCTACACTTAAAACTGTAACCATCCCTAAAGTAAATAATTTCTTGTTCATCTTTATATGTCTCCTCTCAAATTTTCAAACTATATTCTCAATAGAATTTAACTATATGAATCTTATCCCATATATATATTTCATTAGATTAATAATTTTATCCAGAACTCATTCACGTTCACTTCCCCTAGACTATAATTCTTTTACGCCTTCATCACTTGATAATCTTTTTCACTGATAATGATTATCGTTACTAAGTATATATTTAATATGAAATTATTTCAAGAATGATTTGAAAAATTTTAACAAACTGAATTAAAAAAAGAAGTATCTCCCTAATATTAGGGAGATACTTCTTTTTTTAGAAATTTATATGCAATTCAACTGGACAATGGTCTGATCCCATCACTTCACTATTAATTTTCGCTTCTGTTATTTGGTCTTTCATTCTTTCCGAAACAACAAAATAATCTAAACGCCATCCGATATTTTTCGCTCTCGCGCCCATACGATACGACCACCACGAGTATGCACTTTCTTGATCAGGATAAAGGTAACGATATGTATCAGTAAATCCTTCTTCTAAAATACATGAAAATTTCTCTCGCTCCTCATCAGAGAATCCAGGATTTTTACGATTACTTTTTGGATTTTTCAAATCGATTTCTTTATGAGCAACATTTAAGTCTCCACAAAAAATAACTGGTTTTTTCTCATCTAATCGTTTGATATAGGACCTGAAATCATCTTCCCATTTCATTCTGTAATCTAATCGTTCTAATCCACGTTTTGAATTTGGTGTATATAACGTTATCATATAAAAATCTTCGAATTCTAAAGTAATAAGTCGCCCTTCTTGATCATGCTCTTCAATGTCTAAACCATATGTAACTGAAAGCGGTTCTTTTTTCGAAAAAATAGCAGTTCCTGAATATCCTTTTTTCACAGCATAATTCCAGTATGTATAATATCCCTCTAGATTTAAATCAATTTGCCCTTCTTGTAATTTAATCTCTTGTAGACAAAATATATCAGCACTTGATTCCTCGAGATATTCCAAGAATCCACCTTTTGCGATAACTGCTCGCAAACCATTTACATTCCATGAAATTAACTTCACTTTTAGCCCTCCTCTTGATGTTTATTTCCAAATTTCATGCTATCACAAAATAGAAAAACAATCATATTTTCACCTTTGTAATCTTGCTCTTACATTTATGAATACATACATACGCACTTTATTCAGGTTATACTAATTTCAGAGGTGATGTTCTTTGCACAATGAAGGAGTTATATTAACAAATGAGTATTGGCAAGCAATTATTCATAATGATTCTTCCTATGATAGCAAATTCTTTTATGCTGTGAAATCAACTGGAATTTTTTGCAGGCCATCATGCAAATCAAGAATACCGAATAGAAACAATGTACGAATTTTTCATCATGCAGAGCAAGCATTAAGCGAAAACTTTCGCCCGTGCAAACGTTGTAAGCCAAATGGGATCACTTTACCTAATGAAGAGTGGGTAGAACAAATTAAAGACTATATCGAAAAGCATTATGACGAATCCTTAACTCTCGACATGCTTGCGGAAATGTGTCACGGTAGCCCTTTTCATTTACAGCGTACTTTCAAAAGAATAATAGGGCTAACTCCTATAGAATATATACAACAATTTAGGGTTCTTAAAGCAACCAAATACCTTTTACACACAAATCAATCTATTAAAGAAATTAGTACTGCTGTCGGGATAGAAAACCCAGAGTATTTCGCAACTTTATTTAAAAAGAAAACCGGATTTACTCCTACTGAATATCGAAAAAAGAACGAAATGAAAGAGGGATACGATAATGAATTCCTACAAAAATAATTATATATATTGGACGCTACTTACACATAAAAATTGGCGATTTCATATTGCTGCAACTGAAAATGGACTATGTTTCATTGGATCACAAGACGAAAACTTTGAAGAATTAAATATATGGGCTAGAAAAAAACTGCCCCAACATATATTGATTCATAGTCCAGATTACTTGCAAATATATACGCAAGAAGTTATCGAGTATTTAGAAAACAAGCGAGAAACTTTTACATTTCCTATCGATGCTTATGGAACTAATTTTCAATTATCTGTTTGGAATACGGTACGTGAAATTCCTTATGGAAAGACATATTCTTATACAGAAATTGCTGAAAAAATTCAAAAACCTAAAGCTGTGCGCGCCGTTGCTTCTGCTATTGCTGCTAACCCTCTCCTTATTACTATTCCTTGTCACCGTGTTATTGGGAAGAATGGGAAACTAACCGGATTTAGGGGTGGATTAGAAATGAAGAAAAAATTGCTTACATTAGAAAAGTTATAGGTGGAATTCATATGACAGCAGAATATAATAGCGCATTATCTATAGCAGTTCCAAAAGAATTTTGTTTCCAAGAAAATTTACGTTATCTATCACGTTCTAACAATGAATGTATGTTTCATATTGAAGACAATAAAATTTATAAAGTTATCCCTGTTCAAGATGTAAATCCTTTAGTTGAAATTAGTTTGAATACTGATGGCAATATTCAAATACGTTTTTTAGGAGAGTTATATACTCATGAAAGATGGGTAAGCGATGCTGTAGCTAACTATGTAAAAGAATGGTTTGATTTAACTACTGATTTAGCTCCCTTTTATACATTAGCTAAACATGATTTACTCCTTCAAGGACCAATTGAACAATATTATGGCCTTCGTAATTTAGGTATTCCAGACTTATTTGAGGCACTTTCCTGGGGAATTATCGGTCAACAAATTAACTTAACATATGCTTATACGCTAAAAAGAAGATTAGTTGAGCAATTTGGCAGTTATGTAGAATGGGACGGTAGAAAGCATTGGATATTCCCATCACCTGAAACAATTGCAAATCTACATGTAGAAGATCTCCAACAATTAAAAATGACGACTAGAAAATGTGAATATTTAATCGGTATTGCGAAGCTTATTACAGAGAGAAAACTATCAAAAGAGGATTTACTGCAAACACAAGATGTAAAGGTTGCTGAGAAACAATTAACCGCTATCCATGGTATAGGACCATGGACTGCCAACTATGTTTTAATGCGTTGTTTAAGATTTCCTTCAGCTTTTCCAATTGATGATGTTGGTCTCCATAATGCAATTAAATTTATAACAGGTTCCGAAAATAAACCGACTAAAAATGAAATAAAAGGTTTCGCGGCAAACTGGGCTAATTGGGAGTCTTATGCGACTTTTTATTTGTGGCGAGTACTATATTAAAAAAACCAAGTAGCACATTCGTACTACTTGGTTCTTTTTTAAGCTTGCTCCTCAAAACGTCTTGCAATTTCCACAATAACTTGAACGGCTTTTTCCATAGTATCTACCGAAACATATTCAAATTTACCGTGATAATTTTCACCACCAGTGAAAATGTTCGGCGTCGGTAATCCCATATATGATAATTGTGATCCATCTGTGCCTCCGCGAATCGGATGAATATTTGGTTCAATGTCTAAACTTTTCATTGCTTCATATGCAATATCAACAATTTCTCTTACCGGTTCAATTTTTTCAAGCATGTTATAGTATTGATCGTTCATTTCTAAAACGACTGCATCTTCGCCATACTTTTCTTGCATAGTCTTCACAATATTTTTAACGTTATTTTTACGCGCCTCAAAATTTTCACGATCAAAGTCTCGAATAATATAATACGCTTTACTTTGCTCAACATCACCATTTAAAGAAAGTAAATGATAGAATCCTTCATAGCCTTCTGTATATTCTGGCGCCTCTTCTACTGGTAAATACCCGTTAAACTCCATAGCCAGTTTAGTAGCATTGCGCATTTTATTTTTCGCTGTTCCAGGATGTGTATTCGTTCCGTTAAACGTTAACTTAGCACCTGCAGCATTAAAACTTTCATACTCTAAACCACCTAATGGACCTCCATCCATCGTATAAGCGAATGATGCACCAAACGCTTCTACATCAAAATGCGCTGGCCCACGACCAATTTCTTCATCCGGTGTAAATGCTACTCTTATTTTCCCGTGCTTAATTTGCGGATTATGTATTAAATGGTTCATTGCAACCATAATTTCTGTAAGACCAGCTTTATCATCTGCTCCTAGAAGTGTTGTACCATCAGTTGTAATAATGGTATGTCCTTTATATGATGGTAATTCCGGGAACTGCTCTGGTGTTAACACAACATTTAGCTCTTCATTTAACGTAATTGCATTACCATCAAAATTTTCATGAATTTGTGGTTTGACGTTTTTCCCTGTAAAGTCTGTTGCTGTATCTAAATGGGCTAAAAATCCAATTACAGGAACATCCTTGTCCGTATTAGCTGGAAGTGTTGCCATTACATAGCCATTATCATCCATCGTTACTTCTGTTAAACCAATTTCTTTTAGCTCTTCCACTAATAACTTACCAAACTCAATTTGTCCTGGTGTTGTTGGTACTGTATGGCTTTCTTCATTTGATTGCGTATCAATTTTTACATATCTCGTAAATCTTTCAATAAGTTCTTGTTTCAAGTTCATTCACTCCCTTTTATGTTTCTCCCTCCATTATAATCCTTAAAACGAAATATTTTAACTTTTTTGACTGTGAAGATGTATATTTCATTTACATTGTTAACACTTTTAAACGCATGATAAAAAGACATAATATTTGTACATTAAAACCGTAACAGGTAACATACATAATTATAAAATATGGGAGGTTTTAAAGATGAGGCTAACTCTCTTTCGCTATTTTCTTTTTTTCTTAGGATTAATTTTCTTTGGCCTTGGAAACGCTCTCGCAGTCAAAGTTAAATTTCTCGGCTTGCACCCCTGGGAAGTTTTAAATATGGCTCTCTACCAAAAGTTTGGATGGACCATCGGTACGTGGAGTGTCATATGTGGGTTATGTCTCGTTCTAATATCTTTACTAGTAGATCGAAAATATATAAATGTGGGGACATTTTTGAATGCACTACTTATCGGTCCCATTATGGACTTTTTCTTACAATCAAACATGCTTCCAGAAGCTAGTAATTATTTATGGATAAACTTACTCATTTTATTTTCTGGTATTGCCATTACAGGTATCGGTGGAGGTATGTACGTTGCAGCTGGGATTGGCGCTGGACCCCGTGATGGATTCATGCTTACTATTTCAGACAAAACAGGACTTTCTATTAGCCGTGCTAGAATCATAGTAGAATGTATTGTACTAGTTATTGGATTTATGCTAGGAGGTCCTGTTTTCATCGTAACTTTTCTGTACACCTTTATTCAAAGTCCAATCTTTCAGCAATCATTTAAGATGTTTCAAACACTTTTACATACTTTACATGGCAAAAAGAAAATTAGTGAACATCTTTAAAGTACAGCTTAATACAAATAAATCCACCCTATTTACGACTCTCACCGTAAATAGGGTGTTTCTGTTTTTATCTCGCAATTTAAGAATATATACTACTCATTTACAATAAAAGTATATACATCATCATAAATACAGCCATTTACTTTAATCACATACTTCCCAGGTTTATTAAAACTAATTGTGTATTTATTTAACTGAATTGCTTCTTTATCTCCAGAAAGAATATCAATACTTCTGCCACTTAATACATACAATTCATTTAGATTCATCGTTACATCAATTGTATTGAAATTTTCTACTTTCACTTGCTGTGCTTCCGCAACGCTTACACTTGGTTCTAAAAACAGTAGTCCACTTAATCCAATCGTCCCCGCTAAAGCAACTCCCGCAAACTTTTTAATCTGTTTCATTACAATGACCTCCTTATAGATTTTGCGTAAAGGCAATGTCTCCCTTACACCACAAAGCCTATATGTAATGAAATGAAAAGTAAACGGGGACTGTAAGACAAAATTCTACATCTTTTTCTCCTATTGAATATAAATCCAACGTTTGGAGTTTTGACACATTTAAAATTGTTTCCCTAAACCAATTTCTCCATAATTTATTCAAAGACTGAATAATTACTTATTGATTTAACATTCTAAAAATAGTTGATAAAGATGCTTTCTATTCAAAAAAAAGACTTTGCTATAAAAGTAACTTTTACAACAAAATCCATGCAACTAATTTTATTCCTCTTTCCATAATCTCTCTACATTCATTAATTGTTCTTCTTTAAACTCCATCTTATATATATCCGGTTTTGACGTATTCATTAAAAATTCAAAACCATATTGTTTATCAAAATAGTTCATCATTAATGTCATGACAAGCCCATGTGTACCAATTACAATTTTGCATCCTTGAAAATCCATTAAGATTTCTTTTAATACTTTCACTACTCTTCTCTGGCAATCTGCATATGACTCTCCTTCCGTTCGTGCAAAGTCCGGATTAGAGAACATCTTCTGTACAAGTGGATACACCTCTTTGTCTGATATAACCTGATCCTCACTTGAAAACATACACTCTTTAAGATTTTCATATACTACTATTTCTTTTTCATGGAAATTAGCTGACTCCTCTATCGTTAGCATAGCCCGATTATAAGGACTTGAAATAACAGTATCAATCCTCTCCGCTTTTAATATGTCAGTTACTCTACGGGCATCCATATGTCCCCTCTCAGTTAACCCGCGCATTCTTTCATTTCCTTCTAGTTTTGGTGATTCACCATGTCTAACCATATAAATATATGTGCTCATAATTTCTCCTTAAAATTTTTTATAAAGTGAAACTTTAATTAGCCCTTACTAATCGGGCTTTTACAGGAAAATAGCGAGATAAGTTAATAAATCACGTTCATTTATCCCATTTCAACACTTAGGCGTAATACTAAAATACTTTATAAACTGTGCTGATTTGTTCGTCTAATCCATTCTCCTACTAAACTCTCAAATAATTCAGGCTGCTCAATTTGCAAATTATGCCCTGCCATATCTAACACTGCTAATGTTGCCCTTGGATATTCTTCAATAATTTCTATAATATTTTGATAACCTACTGATATATCTTGTCTTCCAGTCAGTAAAAGAACGGGATTTTCATATTTTTCACGCTGAAAATCCATAGTAAGAGAGTAATTCTTTTGCAACCTTTCAATAAATTCATCATTAGCAACATCTAACCCAGGCTTAATTTCTTCTTTAAATCGCTTATATGTATATTCATTTGCTATTACAGCTAACTCACAAAATTCCTCTCTTTCTGTGGAAGTGAGCGTATTTAAAAATTCCTCATCTTGTACAATTACCTGTTTATCTGGAAGAATCCTTTTTTCTGGCTCCGCTACAACAACAGGACATACTAATAGTAATCCGCTAACTCTCTCAAACATCTTTGCAAGTATACCTTTAGCTAAATAGCCTCCATATGATTCTCCTACCAATAAAAATTTTTCAGTAGAAATGATTTCCTCAATAAATGTGATAAGCACTTCTACTATACGATCTGAACTATTTATCCAATTTGGAGCATTCGATTTTCCCATTCCAGGTAAATCAATATATATTCGCTTATAACCTTCATATTTCTGAAATACTGATTCCATACATTTCATCATTAACCTATGGTCAGGGGCGCAGCCATGTATGATAATGACCGGTTTACCCTCTCCCACAATTTCATAGTATATTTCTGCATCTTTAATTCGATATATCATAAAAAAGCCTCCCTATTTAGTGGCAATACTATTCCACTCTGTAAGAATACACGTTCTTATTTTATATCCTTTCTCAACATTTTCACAAATGTTAATTTTCAGATTAAAAAATAAAAAGCTCCCCAAAAAAGGATACTCATCATTTTATATGCAATTTTGCATCTCCACTTACAAATCACTAAAAAAACTTTACAATTCAAAGGATGACTAAATATACAATTTCTATTTAAAGTCTTGATGCAGTCTATACTATCAACCGCAATATTTTTTAAACCTTAAGAATACTTACACTCTTTAACACTTTCCTTATAAACATGATTTTTATAAGGAAATCTGATACAATTCTTAAATAATATTATTATGTATAGATATAACGAACATAGTGCATAATTAAAGAAGGTGATTTCATTGAAATTAAATAAAAATTTACAATTATGTATATTAATCGGAACATTAATATGCTATTCAATCTATTTTATATTTTTCTATCTGTTCCCTACTCATTTTTCAAATTCAGATGTACGCTTCGCTTCACTTGTCGTTGAAGCCATTACATTTGTATCACTGATTTACTCTATATATTCTAAAAAAGTCAGTTCAAATCCGTTTTGGATATGTATTACAATAGCAATTGGTAGTTTTTTATTAGGGAAAATAGTATATACATATCAAGATAGCTTCTTCGAAATTCCAATACATCGTTTTACGGTTTCTGATGTATTTTATATGTTTTTTCTATTTTTCTGTCTTATCGCTTTCTGCTATAAAATCTTAAAGGAATGCAATAAATGGGAAAAAGCGTTCTTTATTTGTGATATATGCATAGTGCTTACTTCCATATTTACATTAGAATGGTATTTATTTAATCAACCAAATTTAAATATATTCGCTCTTTCACTAGGAGATGTTTTCCTTTCATTTTTATACCCAATTGCAGATTTATTATTTCTACTACTAGGTGTTAGTCTCTTTTTCCGTCCAACAATTTTTAATTCCAAACGGAAAATTTATATCTTTATTTTTGTATTAATAAGTTCTGCAACTTTTAACTATATTTATTTTTACTTAAATAACCACTTATCAACTGAAACGATAATATTATTACGTCTTTTATATAGAATACCTATATTACTTATTGCAATAGCTGGCTCTATTTCAGAAGATCATAATAGCCATAAAAATTATTTCCTTGTAAACCCTATAATAGGAAAAAAAGCTTTAGTTGTATTTCCCTATCTTGCTGTTGCAATACTAATCGGGTTTACATTAAAAGAACAAACATCATCTTCAACTCTCATTACAGGAAATTGTATTACTTTTATTTTCGTACTCATTCGTCATTCTATCGTACGTATGCAAAACAATTCCTTAACAAAACGTTTGCAGGCATTTAATGCCCAACTAGAAGAAAAAGTTACTTTACGGACGTCTGATTTAGTTCATAAATCAGAGGCTCTTTCTCAAAAACAGCAAAAGTTTAAATCATTATATGAATATCATCCTGACCCTATCTTCACCATTGATTTAAATGGAATATTCTTAAATGTAAATAAGGCTGGGAGTGTACTACTTGGGGCACCAACAGATGAGTTACTAGGTGAAACTTGTTTTTCGATCATTTTAGATGAAGATAAGCATAAGCTAGCAATGGCATTAGAAAAAGTGAAACAACAAGAATCGGCATTCTTACAACTTAGTTCTCAATATAAAGATGGCTTTACTTATTTTTTATACGTTACAATCATTCCTATTATAATAGACGGACAAATTTCAGGAAGCTATATTATGGTGAAAGATATTACTGCACTAAAAAAACAGCAAGAAGAAATAAAATATTTAGCATTCCATGACACTGTAACGAAAATTGGGAACCGTGCCTTTTTCCATAAGAAATTAAAGAGAGTTATAAAAAATGCTAAAATAACAGAAAGCGAGTTTGCATTATTATATTTAGATTTAGATCGCTTTAAAGCAATTAACGATACACTTGGACATTCATCAGGAGATTACATATTAGAAGAAGTAGCAAAGCGATTCCAATCATGTCTTCCATCACATACTCATCTTTCAAGAATCGGTGGCGATGAATTTACAATCATAATTGAAAACTATACTGACGAAGATTACTTATTCCAATTATGTAACCAATTATTTAAATGCATGAAAAAGTCATTTATCATACATGAGCATAAATTAACTTTATCACTGAGTATCGGCATCGCTATTTATCCACATTCCGGAATCGATACCGCTACACTTCTAAAAAACGCTAATGTTGCAATGTATGATGCAAAAGCAAAAGAACTTAACTCTGTATCTATTTATGACGATGTAATCGCTAAAAAAATTGAAAGACGATTGCGATTAGAAAAAGATTTACCAAACGCACTACAAAATGAAGAATTGTTCCTTTTGTATCAACCTCAAGTTGATAGTGAATCTAATAAAATTATCGGTGCAGAAGCTTTAATTAGGTGGAATCATCCTGAATTAGGTATTATTTCTCCATACGAGTTTATTCCGATTGCAGAAGAAACACTACAAATTATTTCAATAGGTAAATGGACATTAGAGCAGGCTTGCAAGCAAATGAAACGTTGGCACGCACTCGGATATTCACATTTAAAAATAGGTGTGAATTTATCTGCTAAGGAATTTGAACAAGAGGATTTTGTAAAATCTATTTCTTCTACTTTAACAAATACAGGTTTACCAGCAAGCTCTCTTGATCTTGAATTAACAGAGCGAATTGCAATGATGGATGAGCGAGAAACATTGATAAAACTGCGTACACTAAAAAGTTTAGGGATTCACATTTCTATCGACGATTTTGGTACAGGTTATTCTTCGCTAGCCTACTTACCTTTGTATCCAATTGATACGTTAAAAATCCCGAGAGAATTTATTACAATGTCTGAAACATGTGATGATGGAATGGAAATTATTAAAACGATCATCACATTAGCAAATACATTAGGAATGTCTGTCATTGCTGAAGGTGTAGAAACGAAAGAGCACGTAAATTTCCTTCAAAAAAATAAATGTCAGTTTATTCAAGGTTATTATTACAGTAAACCTATTCATATTCATGCATTTACTGAGCTATTAGAAAATGGCATTCACCGATAGTACATAGCTAATTGGAATAAATAATAATGAATTGGAACAAATATAGTAAAAAGGAAAGAAGATACCTTCTTTCCTTTTTACTATTTACATTTCTATTACTTCACCACTTCATTTATTATATCTATTAATTGATGAATCCCCTCATCATTTGTTTTCTTATATCCATTCATGTTTTGAATATATTTATCCTTATTTGTATACAACTTATTTACTGCATGTATAAATGTATTCGTACTTACTCTGTCTTGGAGTATAACTTCCGCATATCCTTGCTGTGAAAAATATTCAGCATTTAAAACTTGATCTCCTCTACTGGAACTGTTAGTTAACGGGATAAGCAACATCGGTTTCTTCAAAAATAACAATTCAGAAATAGCAGTAGAACCCGCTCTTGAAACTACAACACTTGCCATATTTAGTATATGCGGCAACTCATCGCCTATATATTCAAATTGCATATACCCCTCCTTGCCAATAGATGGGTCTACCTTCCCTTTACCACATATATGAATAATATTAAAGTTTAATAGTATTGTATCTAAACATTCCCTTACCATATCATTTATCCACTTAGCACCTTGACTCCCACCCATAATTAATAATACTGGTTTATCTTGCTGAAATTCACAATATCTTCTTCCTCGTAATACGTTACCCTTCTCAATTTCTTCCCTTACAATTGGTCCTACATAAACCTTCTTCTCATTATTTACATTTTCTCCTGTCTGAGGAAATGTTGTGCATAGCTTTGTAGCAAAAGGTAATGCTATTTTATTGGCAAGCCCTAATGTGCTATCTGGTTCACGTATAATTATAGGCACACGATTTAACCATGCTCCTATAGCTACAGGAACTGAAACAAATCCTCCTGCTGAAAAGATAACGTCAGGCTTTGTTTTCTTAATTAAATTATAACTTTGTAAACAACCGCGTATAATTTTAAAAGGATCTTTAAAATTCTCCCAATCCCAATATCTCCTAAGCTTTCCCGTTGAAACACTATTGTATTTAACATTTTGCACTAATGATTTTTCAATTCCATTTTTAGATCCAATATACTCGACTCTCCATCCTTTCTCTATAAATTTAGGAATTAATACAATATTAATCATAACGTGTCCGGCTGTACCGCCCCCAGTAAAAAGAATCGTTTTGCTCATAACTTATACCCACCTTTATTATTAAAAATCTAGCTTTATATTTACCTTTTAAATGTAAATGAACTTATTATTTTTTATATAAATCTTTAACTCCACCTCTATATCTTTTAAAAGATCGTTAATGAGTTCATAAAAATCATTTCCATACTCACTACACTCATATTGAGCAAAGATTTGAATCACATACCTAGTTTCCGTCTCTAATGCTGACTTTATTCGATTGACCCTTTTTTCTTCTACATACGCTTGATATTTATGTATTGCCTCATAAATAAGCAATACATGCGCTTCTTCATCTCTCCAGTCCAGCGTATCAACAATTGAAAGAAATAGCGTATTTTGATTATCTATTACTTCATAACCATTCATATATTTCTTACACCCTTTTTTGTTTTTCATTGCATGCAGATGTCACTACACTTCGCATACTCAAGTACATCTTTTAATGATTGATGAAATTCAATTTCTGGGATCCAACCTAACTTTTTTATTTCCTCTGTTGCTAAACTCTCATTTGAGTCGCTCCCACTTTTCTCTGTTTCCTCTATAAAAAAATTTAGCTGTGTTAATTCTTTATATTGTTCTAGTACATCTAATAAAGATCGTTTTACTCCTGATCCGATATTATATTGTTTTCCATTTATTCCATCTCGTAATAACACATGATACGCTTTGACCGCATCACGTACATCTAGAAAATCTCTACTATCTTTCAAACTGTTTACTTCGATAATAGCCTTACTTCTACCTGATTCTATATCTATCATTTTCTTTGCGAGAATCGAACAAATACCATTCGATACCCCTGGACCAATTAAATTTGAGGGCTTTGCAATGATAATATTTGAATCCATTAATCCTCCCCAAGCCTCTGCAATAATGACTTGCATCGTTTTACTTAAACTATATGGATTCGAAATTTTTATTTCGTTCATACTATTTGCTTGCAAAGCAGATCCTATAACTAATGTTCTACAATGCGAGGCTTCTTGCTTAATTGCTTCTAATAAATATAACGTTCCTATTACATTAATCTCTATATATTCAAGGGCAGCTGTCCAAGATTCTATGACCGAATTCCTTCCTGCTAAATGCAATACGTAGTCTGGCTTTATTTGTTTCATTACCTTCATTACTTCGCTCTTATTAGTTAAATTACAAGTAATACCATTTTTAATTTTTTCTCTATGTGCACGATTTTGAAACATAGGAATTACATGAAAGCCCTGCTCTAAAAAATAGTGGCAAGCATGGCGTCCTGTGAAACCATTTGCACCAGTTATTAAAAGGATCGCATTTTTTTTCATCGCAAAAATCCTCCTTTTAATAGCATTTGTTTCACCTCATGTTTTTCAAGTAAGTCTTGTTGAGAACTAAAACTCTTCACATCCACTGGAGGATAGCTAGAATAATATTCTTGAAGTCCTTCTATAGGAATAGTCGGTAGTACCACAAAATAATTTTGATCAAAACTTATACTTGTTTTACTCTCTACCTCAGATAGAAGCATTTCACTTAATTTTTCACCCGGTCTTATCCCTACCTCTTTTACCTTAACTTTTTCTTTTCCGGAATATTCAATTAATACTTCTGCTAAATCTGTTATTTTACATGCCGGCATTTTCATAACAAAGATTTCCCCGCCTCTACCTTGAGATACGGCTTTAAATAACAATCCAACAGCATCCTCAACTGTTAAGAAAAATCTAGTCATATTCGCATCGGTAATCCCTACTTCTGAAGATTTTTTAATTTGTTGTTTAAAAAGTGGTACTACACTTCCACTCGTTCCTAAAACATTTCCACCACGAACACAAATGAATTTTGTTTTCTTCGTTTGTATATTCGCATGAACCATTAATTTTTCACCAATTGCTTTTGTCATCCCATACGTATTTGATGGATCAGCTGCTTTATCCGTTGAAACATATATAACTTTTTCAACTTGCATCTGTATAGAGGCTTCAATTACATTTTGCGTACCATGTATATTTGTTTTTATAGCTTCATAAGGATAATACTCACATACTGGAACATGTTTTAAAGCTGCCAGATGGAACACATAATGTACACCTTGGCAAGCATAGACTAGTTGATCTTTATCACGAATATCTCCAATAATAAATTTTAACCTATCATCATTTATAAACTGTTGCTGCATTTCAAACTGAACCGTTTCATTTCTTGAAAAAATTCTAATTTCTTTCGGTGATTTTTCTAATAGTTGTTTTATAAGTTCATGCCCCCACGAACCTGTCCCACCAGTAATTAAAATTATTTTATTTAACATTCTTTTTCCTCCTACGAAACATCTCAATTTAAATAATATTTATTGAATTATTTTCAATTGATTCAAATCATAATCGTCGTTTGTTACATTTAATTGACAAAATAAAAAAACAGAAACTATTAAACGTAGTTTCTGTTTTTCATTTCATCTCACAACAGTAAGATTTTCTATACGGTTTTCATGATAAATAAATTCCTTGTAAAAAACACCGCTCATTTATTTCTTATACTCGTAATAAAATAAATAGAATGATTCATAGCCAATAATCATGTTTAAATTTATGAAAAAGGGAGGTAACGGAATGGACCGAAGCAATTCAAATCATACATATAACGGACCTTCCAAAGCACTGCCTCTCTCCCTATTCGACGTAAAAAATGAATTGAAACAAAAAAGCAAACTTATTCCTTCTGGCACCATGTATAAATTAACGAAAGAAGAACAACTCATCATCAACAAAATAAAAATACAAACAGAACAGCTAAATAAAAATAATGTTACAAGAACACGCGCATACTACCAATTTTACATTCAATATCCAGAAATACATTGGGCACTGCTTGGGCATATGGTATCACGTAACGGCGGTTGGAATATGACTGATTTAAAGGGCGATTTATATACGAGAATTTTATCAGAGAAAGATCAATTCATATTTTTTTCTTTTTTAGAAAGAGGGAATTGGCTTATTTTCCAAGATGTATACCCTCAATTTTTACTTTACGAACAAAGTGTAAAGAGATCACAAAAGTTATTTCACCTTCTCCCTCACCTAAATGTTTCTACATTTATGGAAACGATGTGGAACCATTTTTGGAAAACAGGTAACAAAAAAACTTTAGCAATTGCAACTATTATTAATGAACAAAACTACTTAGAAAAAAGAGTGATTCAAAATGTACAATTTAAAAAGACTGTACTAAATAGTATTGGATTTAAACTCTTTGATTTCTTTCAGTTTAATCATATCCTTTTCCCATTCTACGAAAATGATAAGAAACAAAAAGTATTACTATTTGGTGATACAATGAAACATTTCACTTCCTTACATGAACGGATATTAATTGGAAAAAGATTGTACTCATTATTATTTCGAGATACACATGTTTTATCTCAAATAATAAGCTGGGCTCAACACCATCCACATACAGGATCTAGGAAAGATTACTGGCCCCATTTATTTTCAAGTGTAAATGAATCTTTTTCCCGTGAGTTTTATAAGCGCCGAATAAAGAAATGCCAGTTACGAAATGGCGCTTATCGCATATACAGCCCTGCACTCATCTATGCATGGCGAGATATGAAGCATGAAGCAGTTGACAGTGAAGATTGGTTTACCGATTGGCAAGTTGTAAATTACTTAGTTGATAAGGAGGAAAATATAAATGGACAAATTACAGAAGACTACTGCAAAACACTCGAAAAAATTGAACTCGCCATTCTCGCAAAGAAAAATGTCCTCCTCCGAGAAGAAGAATGAGTTTCTAGCATTAGTAGTTACAATCTTTCTCTCTTCTATTATTGGAACTTGCTTAGATGCCTTTTTTGTTCATAAACAAATATATTCTTTTCCGGCTAGGCCCTTCTCATCCACATTTTCGGTGAATATAGCTTTTACATTGTTCGTACTGCCGATTTTAACAGTTATCTTTATACACATTTCAAAAAAATTATCTAAAGTTTCTAGAATTTTATTTATTATTTCAATCGGTATTTGTGCTAGCCTTTTTGAACAGATTGCTGAAAGTTTAGGTTTATTTGTACATAGTGCGAATTGGAATCATACATATTCTTTATTTGGTTATATGATTTTTCATTCTTTTATTTGGAACGTATATAATTGGATAAAAAAATAAAGAGACCATTATAGGTCTCTTCTTAAGCATACTCTTCCGTTATTACTAATGGTGCCAATGTTTGAAGGCTTTTAGAGCGTAAACGATAGGCAACGACTTTCTTCTTATATTGCTTAATGACATCAACATGTTCCTCATAGCTATATAGCGAAAATCTAATCTCTTTATTCCCTTTCTTCGTGTTAATAACGATCGGTGTTCCTTCTCCGTGCGGCGGGAAATAATGTTTATCTAAAAACAAAGCCTCATTAAATTCATGAATAACTTGTAGTTTCATTTCTCCCTCTATATTTTTTCCATCTATCGATATAGAAGTATTTTCCGCCTCAAGCTTTTGATGCAATTCAAATCTACTAATAATTGATTCTACAACAGAAGTGGGCATGCTAGAAACTAATACTTTAATAGCTCCAAAAACAAATAATGTACCTATAAACCATGTTGTCATTGTTATCATCTCCATTACATTTAAAAAATAAATTTCGTTCCATACGGTATTAGTATACTAATGAGTATTCCAGTTACAATCATCGTTACCGAACCGATTGTCGCCTCTTTCTCGCCTTCTTTCACTAAACGACTCACACCGATAATATGTGATGCACAGCCCATTCCAACTCCTTTTCCAATCGTACTTGTTATACGGAAAAACTTAAGTACTGTTGGTCCGATCATAGCACCTGTTATTCCTGCAACAACTACAAAACTAGAAGTCATAGATGGAATACCACCAATTTGATCCGATAATGAAATGGCAATTGGCATCGTTGCTAATTGCGGCAGTGTCGTTACTATGAGTTCCTTATTTATATTTAACATCTCACCAATCACTACATTCATACCGGTTAAAGCCACTATACCTACCGCTACGCCAATAAGTATCGACAAAAAGTTTTTCATAAGTATTTTTCGCTCTTTAAATAGAGGTATCGCTAACGCTACAATTGCAGGACTCAATAAGCCGGAGAGAATATCCCCTCCATTCTCTCTATACTCATGATGAGAAATACCCAAAATTAGAAATAAGCAAATCATACTTGCTGTAACTGTTAACACTGGTAACGTAAATGCAAACGTAAATTTTTTATATAGCTTTGTCGCCAAGAAATAAATTGCTACAGTAATAATAATTAAAACCATTTGAATCGTGCACCTTGTCGATTTTATTTTTTTGATGTGACTAATAATTGACTTATATACCCTGAAACAATCAAAGTTACTACAGTACTTGCAACTACTAAAAGGAATATAATACTCCCCTTACTGAAAAGAAAAGACCCGTATTCCATGAGCCCTGTTGTCGAAGGGATTAAAAATAACGGTAAAAATACGATTAACTTTTCCGCACCTAACTCAAACCATTTTAACGGTAAAACGCGAGTGGAAAGGAGCAGGAACAGTATTAACATCCCTATTAAACTTCCTGGCATTGATAGATGGAATACTCCTTGAATCCACGTACCCACTAGGCTAAATACATATAGCACGCCTACTTGAAGTAAAAGCGTCACGTACTTCATTTCTTTCCCTCATTTCACTATCACACATCCATATTATGAAATCTCATTTAGTGTGTCGGCAAACCGTTTAATTCCAAGTTGAATTTGTTCTATATTCGCTCTACCAAACGTAAATCGTATATATTCATTTTTCGAACCTAAAACACTGCCCGGAACAAATGCGACACCGTTCTGTATAGATTCACCTAATAAGTGATATTCATCAAACTTTCCTTTCACTTTACACCATACATGTATTCCACCCTCTGGCACGAAACATTCAACTCGTTCTCCCAATGTTCCTTCAAGCTCTGCAATTAATTCATCTCTTCTTTGCTTCAATTGTCCACGAAGTATCGTAATATGTGTATGGAAATCCTTTGATTCTAAAAATTGATTTGCTACCCACTGCGTAAATACACTATGGCCAAAATCAACTTGTTGCTTTGCATCTGCTAAACGCTCAATTACGCGTGTAGGACCAATTATCCATCCAATACGTAATCCTGATGCAACAATTTTTGATAATGAACTTATATAAAGAACATTTCCATTTTGGTCCATTGATTTTAATGTCGGGTTCACTTCTCCATTAAAAGAAATTAAACTATACGGATCATCTTCTACAATTGGTATACCGAACTCAGAAGACAGTTCTAAAATTTTTTTACGTCTCGCTAATGAAAGCACAGTACCCGTTGGGTTTTGATAATCTGGATTCAAAAACACCATACGAATGCGATGCTTTTTGTGCAAATCGATTAAGTCATCTGGATTCATTCCATGCTCATCAACAGGTAAATGAAATATGTTTAAACCGGCCGATTTAAACATTGGGAGCGAAAAACAATACGAAGGATCTTCAATCGCGATTGCATCGCCAGGTTTTAATAAACATTGAACGATAAGATTAAGCGCCTGTTGTGCTCCTGACGTAATAAGAATAGAGCTTGAATCTGCTTCAATTTGTTTATATTGCTGAACATGTGCTGCAATTGTTTTTCTCAACATCTCATTTCCAAGTGGATGGTCATAACCGAGGTTTTCCATAAATGTTTTCTCCGACAAAATTGTTCGAAATCTATCACTTGGAATTAATTCTGGTGACAGTTCACCGCTTGCTAAATTAATTAAATCATCTTTTTGTGTTTCCGTTCGAATTTGTTGAACGAGTGGTACGTTAGGTAAGAACGATCCATCCTCCACGTACCTACCCCAGTTCGGTATTCGTTTATGTGAGACACCCCATATGTCCGTATTGACCCATGTTCCGCTTCCCTTTTGCCGTTCTACTACTCCAAGTGATTTTAATTCTTCATACGCAGCTACTATTGTACTCCGGTTCACCTGTAATTCCTTTGCTAACATACGCTCAGAAGGTAACTTACTATCAGAAGGAAATTCGCCTGAAGAAATGCCTCTTTCAATATAATCCGCGATTTGTTTATATACAGGTGTCTTATCTGCACGATTTGGTTTCCATTCCATATAGTTGTCCCCTCTCAAAACAAACTAATCTCAATTTATTACTAACAGTATTCACTCGGAAAATAGTATTAATTAGTCACATCTTCTTATCCGCAAATAGATATATCCAAAATGGCTCTTTTTCTGATTACTCGATACCTTCTAAAATTCCAACTTCATACTCTCATTTCAGTTCTTTTACAAACTATCAGATCATTACCGCATACCATGTTACCCCAATCAGTAGAACAAAAAGAAGAAGAATATAGATTGCAGATAAGTTTTTCACATTTCTTTTTGTAGACTTACCATAATTATCCTCCACGTTTCTTGCAACTAGTACAGTCCCAAATAGCGATACAATTACAATAATAACGACTAGTGAAATTGCAAAACTCATTGTCTTTTCACCTCTCTAAGACCCATCTATTTTAATTAAAGAACTTACATAAAAACCTTCCTCTTTAAAACGTTGATAACATACTACCTTTCTTCTCTTATCATAATAGATGTTTGTAAAAAGCAGACCAACCACTTTCGTGTTTTTTTGCTCATCCACTTTAAAAATAAAAAGCAACTGATCACTTAGGATCAGTTGCTTTTTTCACACGATAATTTTTCATTTAAAATTAATTCGATTTAAAAGTTTAGTCTTTTCATAATGAAACATCGACTGAGATAACTCGAAAATTGTTCCATTTACAAGATACACTGTATTTTCAATAAGAAGCGCCGGATCACCTTCATTTAATTCTAAAAGCTGTGCATTTTCTTTATTTACTTTTTCACAACTAATAACTTTATCAGCAAAACCAATATTTAATCGTAAATCTTCAATGAAATAACTGTATACAGAGCTTAATGCTATTTCTTCGTTCAAATATGGAATAATATCCTTTTTGAAATAACTTACTTCAATAGAGAACGGCTTAGCATCTACAATTCTTAAGCGCTTCAAAAAATACAACCTAGTTCCAGCTTCGCATTGCATTCGCTTTGCTATTTCTTCGTCCGCATCTATTACTTCAAGCTCTAACACTTTCGTTTCAATATTTTGTGAAACAAGATTTTTCGTTAATCCACGTAAACTTCCTAAATTAATGTAATCTGTTACAGAAGTTTCGCGTAAAAACATACCACTACCTTGTACTTGAAAAATATAACCTCTATTCACAAGCTGACTAATTACTTTACGTATCGTATTACGGCTTACTTCAAATCGATTCATCAACGCTTCTTCTGTAGGTAGTTTTTTCGTTTCATTAAAAAGCCCATCTCGAATGTTTTGCTCTAACATATCTGCAATTTGTTTATACTTTGCACTCATACACTTTCTCCTAAAATACTCTTTTATCTGTTATAACTCTTCCCCTCTCGTTTCGATCACATGTTTATACCAATGAAACGAAAGTTTCTTCTTACGTTTTAAGTTATCATTATGATCGACAAAAATAAAGCCATATTGCTTTTTATATCCATTTAACCAACTTAAAAGATCAATCACTGACCATGCATAATAACCTTTTAAGTTAATTCCCTCTTCAATTGCACGCTTCATTACTTTTAAATGCGCTTCAATAAATTTAATTCTCGGAACATCTACAATTTCTCCGTCAATGATTGGATCTTCATCACCAAGTCCATTTTCCGTTACATACATCTTTATGTCACCGTAACGCGCTTTCAACATATGCAATCCCTCTAAGAAACCTTCGGGAGATATTTCCCATCCCCATTTTGTATATGTTTTATCATCCATTTTAACTGTTCGATAAAAACCATCAAAAGAAGGATTACCTGGAGCAAGCGTTGAGTTTTCTCGAGAATGTTCCTCACTCTTTATATCCATATCGTATCTTTCTACTCGTATTGGTTGATAATAATTCAAACCAATAAAATCATTTTCTTCTGCATTTTGTTTAATAATTTCTAATTCTTCAACCGTCCAATTAGGAGTCCACCCTTTTTCCTTTAATTGTTGTACAACATAAGACGGATACTCACCTTTTAAAACTGGATCATAATACCAATACGTTTCATATTCATTCGCATGATTTGCTGCTTGTATATTTTCTTTTTGGTTATCCACACTATAAGCAGGTAAGAAAACATGTGTAATCCCAATCTCACCATATTGTTTCAGCTGCTTATATACCGCAACTGTTTTCGCATGTGCATAAAATACATAATGAGTCGCTTGAAAATACTTTGGAACATCATTTTGTATTCCTGGTGGATGTGCACCTTTTAAATAACCTAGTCCACAAAACATTACTGTCTCATTAAAAGTAATCCAATGCTTAACTCTGTCACCAAATGCCTTAAAACAAGTTTCTGCATATTTTACGAAAGCCTCTGCTGTTCTTTTATTCGTCCATCCACCATCTTTTTCTAACGGTAATGGTAAATCCCAATGATATAAAGTGACAAACGGTACAATCCCGTATTTTAAACATTCATCAATTAAGTTGTTATAAAATTCAATCCCTTTTTCATTTACCTCTCCATCTCCAGTCGGCAATATTCTTGCCCAAGAAATAGAAAAACGATACGATTCTAATCCCATCTCAGCCATTAAGCGAACATCTTCCTTATATCGATGATAATGATCAACAGCTACATCACCATTTGTTCCATTGTATGTTTTGCCAGGAACTTTTGAAAACTCGTCCCAATTCGTAACACCTTTTCCATCTTCATTCCATGCACCTTCTACTTGATAAGAAGCTGAAGCAGCTCCGAATAAAAAATCATGTGGAAACTTCATAGTATATACCTCCATTTCATTACAACAAATTAAATTTAATGATACATTTATAATTTATTGGTACAAATTTTATATGTATGATTATATCTTATGTTTTTATTTTTTTCTATTATAAAAGTACAATTTATATTGTTGGTTATTGGAAAATAAAAAGAAGCGATATATTTTATCGCTTCTTACTCTCATCATCTTTATTCTTTTATTAATGACTTATTCGCTCTTATAACTTCTTGATACAATAATGGTGACCACTTTTCATTTATATAGTCTTGAATTACCCAGCCCACTCTCAAAGGATTCTTTTGTTTTATATAGTTTGCAATTTCAGGATTTATATAAGAGGCATAGTAATATGGACTATTCCATGCTGTACCACCAGAAGACAAGCTTGTAAAATTTATATATAGATGATTTAAATCCTCACTATTGTTCATCGTTTCATTCATCGTATCTTTAATAGATTTTACTTTCTCATCATAACTCACTTTATATTTATCTTGTACTGTTACATTTACATTTTGATTTACAGTTGTGGTAAACGTCTCATTATCTGGCCAATAAAAATTATTATATCCTCCAGATTCATTACTACCACTATATCTTTTTAGTAGTACAATTTTCCCACGAGCATCTCCAAGTTTTATATTTCCTTCTGTTTTTAAAAAGATAGGATCAACAAAATAATTTTTTTCAAACGTACTACTAAATGGACCTTCTGCCCCTTTCATATCCTCATACTCTTTTTTTAAAGACATAATAATCGTTTCACTCGGGTTATCTCTTAAAAATTGTTTCGCTTCGTTTATGAATTCATGCAGTGTTACATAAAGATATAATGGCCCATGATGAAGAACTATCGTATTATCATCTGTTAAACGTCCTCTTATATCAAAAATGCGAGCTCCATGGTCCATTTGATAGCGAAAATCATATTCTTGCGTCATTCCCCATACTTGCTTAATCGGATTTTGCAACTTGAACGTCCCACTATCGTGTGTTCCTGGAATTGAAATTCGTGCTAACGGGATACTATCAGGTATAGGTTGCATCCATTTTGATAAATTTTCAAGCTCATTAACAGAGCTAGCTGCAACTACTCTCTTATCATGTAAAGCAAATACAAATGTGATAAATATTGTACTACATATGAATAATTTCAAAATTAACTTCTTATTGCTCATTATTATCCCTCTCTTTTTCTGTTTTTACATCAAACTTATTGAATATAATATAAGCTAGTTCAGAAAAAATAAATAACATTTCATCAATATGAAATATTGCATAGAAGTAAAGTTAAAAAATCATTCACATATACTAAATTAGAAAAATTTAAAGGAACTTCATCTGAAGTTCCTTTTACTTATTTTATGTTCAATACGTATGAACCATCTTTATTCTCATATTTATAGACGTATAAATAATATTTACCTGGCTTTGCATTATAAGTTCCTTTAACTACATTGCCTTCATTTTCACCATATGCTACATAGTTATTTAAATCTGATTCATGATGAAGTACCCATGTCATTCCGATATTTTGTTCATTTAGTAAAGAAATATTAATATTTTCCGGCGAATCAATTTGGAAAGTAAATACATCTACTCTATCACTATTATGTAGCGTTCCTTTCACCGGTGTATGAAAGTTAACTTTATTTGCCTGTCTAGGCTCATTATTTGGTTCATTTTCTGTTACTTGTAATTCATTCCCAACGTTTGGTTTTCTTTGTTCATAGCCTAAGTTTACTAGTATAGACTTCAAATCTGGTAAAACACCAATTTTATCTGCATATGGATCTTTAGATTTTGTTCCTGTACTCTGGTTGCTTAATATTGCTCTTAGTTCACTAGGTCTATATGGTTGTCCTAAATTTTCTTTAGCAATGCTTTGTACTAAAGTCGCTGCCCCAGCAATAATTGGCGAAGCACTAGATGTTCCGCTAAAGCTTGAAGTATAAAGGTTTACAGCACTTCTACTTTGTTCAGCTGTAGTTGTATCTACATTTTCTCCCCATCCGTACACATCAATACGGCTTCCATAATTCGAAAACCACATACGTTCATGAGGGAAAGATGAAGAGCCAGCTCCTACCATAATTGCACCCGAATCTTTAAAATCTTTACTATTACGATTTAAGACTTGCTTACCCTTTCTATCTTTGAACTCATCTAAATCATTCCACCCATTTGCTCCGGCCTCTATAATTACAATCCCTTTATCTGTACCAGCACGAATTGCATCAAAGATATCTGGTTGTACTTCAACAGGTAAATATTTATCACCATATCCATCGAAAGATGCTTGCGCCTCTAACAATAAAACATCCCCAGCTTCTAACTGATTTACAGCGCTTAATATTGCATCAGCCGTATTATACTGTCCATTATCTCTTATTTGAGAGATAACCTTTGCTTTCGCTTTTGGCGCAATCCCAATATTCCCAACTTCATTGTCCTCAGAGGATACAATTCCTAGTACAGACGTCCCATGACCGACATGCTGATCTATATTTCTTCCAGACATTAACTCAATTTTTTGATGTAATAAATCCTCATGATTTAATAACCATCCGTATTCCATATCAACAAAAGTGATACCATTTCCATTACCGCCTTGAATTCCCCAGGCGAAAGGCGCATTAATACCGTATGGGGCCGCTTCAAGATAACCTTGTTTTTTAAATCTAGGATTGTTACTAGGATTAAGAGCTACACTTGATGATTGCACTTCAGGTGGCATTATTTTCTCTTGTTTCTTCATATACGCATCTTCTATTAAAGAAGATGCCTTTAACTTATCTACTATTTCTTCTTCATACCCACTATTTTGATTTTGAAGAATATAGTAGTTTAATAAACTTGTAGATACATGATTAGGTGCTTTCACTTCAAGGTTTTGTATTTGTTCCGGGCTTACAGATGTGAATAAACGAGTAAATGTTACATCTGGATATTCTGTCAAAAGATCTTTTATTACTTTATCATTCGTTTGAGATTGTATTTGTTTTTCAATACCATCTTCATATGGCAAATCCAAATCCGCTTTAAATTTTACAATGATTTGCTTATCTGTTTCTTGTTCTATCCCTGATTTAATCTGCTGTTCTATAGAATCAGCATGTACACTATTGATAGTACCCCCTGTTCCTAAAAGTGTTGTAATGATTACAGTTGACGCACACATTTTTTGAAATATTTTCATTGCATTAATCCTCCTATTAATAATTAATCATTATATTAATCTATAATGATTTTATTTCTATAACGTATTCCCTTTCTACTAAATAGATTATAGTAATCAGAAATATGAACTTCAATGTATTTTCATATGCAATATTTCATATTCAGACTCTACACTACACGAAGATGAAACTTATAGTGATTATTTATTTTATATGTGCTAATATACTTACATTAATATATTACGCATATATACATTTCAAACTACATTACTTAATAGTTTCACCTTAATTTTTTCTTAGGAGGATTTACAATGAAATTACTAAAACTAAAACATATAATCCCTTTATCTGCAGCTGCAATTACATTCGTATGTAGTCAAAGCACAGCTGAAGCTTCTACCATTCATACAGTAAAAAAGAACGATACACTTTGGGGCATTAGTAAACAATACGGAGTTTCAATACAATCCATTAAACAGGCTAATAATAAAGGAAACGATCAAACCTTTATTGGCGAACAGTTACATATTCCAGGGTCCGTGAAATCAAATGAAATCACTGTTCCTCAAAACGCCAAGCCAGCCAACATTTCTGGACAAATTATTTATCAAGTACAACCGGGAGATTCATTAGAAACGATAGCAAGGCGTTACAATGTCACTGTCCAATCTATAAAACAAATGAACAATACAGTCGGAAACAAGCTTTATACAGGACAACATTTAAAAATCAACTCAAGCATTTCACAAAAAGAAAAAGACTTAATGGCACGCTTAGTTACCGCTGAAGCAGGTGGCGAATCCTATAAAGGAAAAGTAGCAGTAGCGAAAGTTATACTAAATCGTGTAAATGCAAAAGGTTTTCCAAATACAATAACAGGCGTTATTTATGAACCTATTAAATACGGATATGCATTTACTCCTGTTACAGATGGAAGAATTAATCAGCCTGCAAGCGCAGAAGCAAAAATGGCTGTAGAAGAGGCTATCTCCACAAATGGAGTACATTCTGACTGGCTTTATTTCTACAATCCAAAAACATCAACAGACAAGTGGATTACGACACGTCAAACAGTAGCAGTAATTGGTAACCATGTATTTGCTAAATAAGATTTAAAATCATTAACAGACCTCTTCACTTAAAAGGTCTGTTTTTTTCTATGTAAGATGTTATTAATCATATGACATAGTTATTTTTTAAACTGTTTCTTCTTTCAAATAAAAATTTTTGTATTTACTCCACCACTCGTAGAAATTAATAAAGCATCAAGTTCAAAAACTCCCACTTTATTAATAAAAGCTATTTCTTAACTTCATAAAATTGTTATACACTAGAAAAATAAAAAATAAACTATTCGTTAGCAGGTGGAAGAATATGTATGATGTTACGATTATCGGCGCTGGAGTAAGTAGCATTTTTATGGCTTATTCACTAGCTAAAAGTAACAAAAAAGTTTTAATTCTTGATAAAGGTAAAGCGCTAGAAGATCGCCATTGTCCTTTAGACGAAGGAAAAGTGTGTAATTGTACTACATGTGATAAATATTTCGGGTTTGGTGGTTTAGGAAAATCTGAAGGGAAATTTAATTATACAAACGGATTTGGCGGAGAACTTGAGAAAAAAGTCGGTAAAGAGGGTTTTATACAACTCATGGCTGAAGTAGATGAAATTCTATGTCAGTTTGGTGGAAGTTCGGTTTCAAAATATTCTACTGAAAATTCAAGTCTCACTAAGAGAGCTGAAGCGTGTGGTTTACAAATGCTAACAACAGAAGTAAGACATCTTGGTACTACACTTTCCAGTAACATTTTTCAGCAGCTCTATGAATTTTTACTGACGAAAATAAAGATCCAATTTCATATAGATGTACAACATATTCTGAAACAGGAAGATCATTTTACAATAGAGACAAATCAAGGAACAGTTCAAACTAAGCAACTTGTATTTGCAACTGGGCGCTCTGGGGCCGATTGGTTAAAAGAAATATGCAGTTCCCTAAATATTTCTCAGGAGCAAACACGTGTAGATTTAGGAATTAGAGTAGAAATGAAAGAACATCAATTACGTTCTATATTAAAAGATACTTTTGAAACAAAACTTTCTTATCAAGGTGAGCATTTCACAGCAACTACTTACTGTATGAATCCACAAGGCCGCATCATTCGAAAGTACGAAGAAGGTTTAGTTATGCCTGACGGTCAAAATTTTCGAGAACAAGGAACTGGCACTTCTAACTTAAATTTCACTTTATTTATTCCTCGCTATTTTCCTACTCTCAAAGAAGCAAATGTATACGCAAGTTCAATTATTGAAGGCATTAACCAAGGGCGAGATCGGATTGTTATACAGCGCTTAGAGGACTTACTAAAGAAACAACCTACGGTGGAAAACAGCATGGAGCATAATCGTATACACCCTACACTACAGGGGGATTATGGAGATTTGAATCAAGAAATCCCTCAATTATATATTGAAGGGCTCAAAGAGTTTTTATTACGCTTAGAACAATTTATACAAGAACCGATTGATAAAGATACTTTGTTATATGGAATTGACGGAAAGTTCTATGCTCCTACGATAAAACTCAATAACTATTTTGAAACAAGTGTGCATGGGCTATTTTTAATTGGAGATTGTTCAGGCGTTACGCATTCATTATCTCAAGCAGCTGCAAGTGGTCTGTATGTTGGAAAGTACTTATCTGACATTTAATTTCTATCATTAAAATGTCAGTCAAATATTTTTAATTTCAAAACACTTTACTCATATATAGTAAAAGTATATTAATAAGCCCCCTATCCTTCCCGGCTAATGATTAACCGACAAAAAATCAGGATTTTACAAAATACATATGTAATATAACTGTATATTTAAAACGATTGGCATTCAATTCTAATAAATTGAATGTCAACAGTTTTAAAAGTCTCTATCCATTTTCACTTTTATTTGTTCGATATTTTGTAACATCATCATAGTGTTTAATATGGTAGGATGTCTATAAGTCAATTTCACTACAACTATGACTTTTTCTGCCCGTTTCTCAAAAAGAGTTATATTTATGCTACTACGCTTTAAAAATCCCCATTGTATGTATATGAATACTTCAAATTATTCCCTTTAGAAAACAAAGTCTACATGGTTCATTCCATTCTAATAGTTATAAAAACACAATATATAACTTTAGTTAAATAAATTATATAAAGAAGGTGTAAAAATGAAGAACAAAATAAATTTACAGATGCAAAATATAAGTTTTGTTATAATAATGGCTTTAGCAGTATGGTTAAAAACATATCTTATTACGCGATTCAGTTTTGATTTAAAAATCGAGTCTTCAACGCAAGAGCTTATTTTATTTATTAGCCCTCTAGCCGCATCATTAGCGTTTGTTGGATTAGCATTATTTGCAACTGGTAAAAAGCGAAATTATATAGCGCTCTGTATTAATTTCTTATTAACAATCGTACTTGTTGGAAATGTAATGTTCTATGATTTTTATAGTGATTTCGTTACATTACCAGTACTTGGACAAACCTCAAACTTTGGCCAATTAGGCGGCAGTATTATAGAAATATTAAACTACAAAATTATACTCGCATTCGTAGACATTGTTTTCTTCTTTATTTTATTAAAAAAGAAATCATTGGTCTTTAAAACAGAACGTGTAACTCATTCTACGCGCTTGTTATACTTTCTTTTAACGATTGGTGTATTCTTTGCGAATCTACATCTTGCAGAAAAAGAGCGCCCTGAATTATTAACAAGATCATTCGACCGAGTTATGCTTGTCAAAAATTTAGGCTTATATACTCACCAAGTATATGACTTAACACTGCAAGTAAAAGCTGGGTCACAAAAAGCACTTGCTGATAGTAGTAAATTACAAGAAACTGAAAACTACGTAAAAGCAAATCAAAGCGAGCCAAACCCTAATATGTTTGGTGCAGCGAAAGGAAAAAACGTAATTGTCGTCACTCTTGAATCCTTGCAAACCTTCTTAATAGGCGCATCAGTGAACGGGCAAGAAGTTACACCATTCCTAAATGAATTCATAAATGAAAGTTATTACTTTGATAACTTTTTCCATCAAACTGGTCAAGGGAAAACATCCGATTCAGAATTTCTAATCGATACGTCGTTGTATCCATTAAATCGAGGAGCTGTATTCTTCACACACGGTAACAATGATTATACTGCAACTCCAGAAATTTTACGTCAACAAGGTTATTTCACTTCTGTATTTCATGCAAATAACGCAACATTTTGGAATCGTAATATTATGTACTCCGCTCTTGGTTATGACCGTTACTATAATGAACTTGATTACAAAATCACACCAGAAACAAATTTAAATTGGGGATTAAAAGATATCGAATACTTTGATCAATCAGTAGATATATTAAAAACTGTTAATCAACCATTCTATGCTCGTTTCCTTACTTTAACAAACCATTATCCATTTACGTATGATGAAGATACAAAATTCATTGAACCATACACCTCTGGTAATGGCGTATTTGATCGTTACATCGTAACAGCACGTTACTTAGACGAATCCATTAAAAAATTTATTGAACGTCTAAAGGCCGAGGGGCTTTACGATAATTCTATTATTGTGTTATACGGTGATCATTATGGCATTTCCGAAAAACATAATCGTGCAATGGCACAGTTTTTAGAAAAAGATCAAATAACAGAATTTGATACTTTAAATTTACAACGTACACCTTTATATATTCATATTCCAGGACAAACAGAAGGTCAAACTATTTCAAAGCCTACGGGACAAATCGATATGAAACCTACTATTCTAAATTTATTAGGTGTTGATTCTACGAATGATATCCGTTTTGGCCATGATATGTTTTCAGATGAATATACTGGCTTTGTTGTTTTACGTGATGGTAGCTTCGTTACAGATAAGTATGCATACAAAAACAACACTTTCTACGACCGTATAACAGGTGAAATTGTAGATTTACCAAAAAAAGAAGCTCAAGCCCTCATTAAACGTGCACAAAATGAATTACGAATGTCTGACAAAATTATTGAAGGCGATTTATTACGTTTCTCAGAAAGCAATAAAATTAAAACTGGCGAAGTACAAACTAAAATTAAAGAAACAGAAAAATAATCTATATATGAAAAAGGAGCAACTTATTACAGTTGCTCCTTTTACTTTCTTATAACACATCAGATCGTGTATATACAAAATCTGATGTGTTTACTTTTATTCTACGCTTGTTTCTAAAGCTACATCCGTATAGGTATTATCATCACCTATATTTAAAATTACTTCACATTGACGCAATCTCAATTCAAAGAGCATGATAGAATCATGATAGATTTCAGGATTTGATTTCATCTTATGTAACATCTCTTGTTTTTCTTGTATTTCTAAATGCGTGTTTTCTACAGCCTGCTTTAAGGAGTTAAAGGGATTCCTAAAGAATATATTAATATCTCGCTCTTGTGTGTTTTCAAACAGCTCAAATTGCAAGAAAAATTTCTTCATAATAGAAGCCGTTACTTCAGTATAATCTTCATTTTCTACATACTGTTTATATTTGTTATATAGCATAGATTTATTTTTAGGAAGAACTCCAAATAATTTACCGGCACTTTTCAGTAAAAATTGTGCTGGCGTAAATCGACGTAAAATATTTACTTCATCCATTTGTATTCTAGTCGTCATCCTGTCAGTATCTCTGCGCCAGTCATCAAGCACTTTAAAGTCACATTCTAACTGTATTCTATTTTCTCCAAATAGTGAATTAAGCCCTTCACTAAGTTCTTCTAAATACGTTTGACTTTGAAGAAGCTCATTATTAGAAGTTGCAATCCAATTTTGCATAGAAAGAGCAAAATTAGGTAATACAGTTTGTTCTAAATATTTATGTACTCTTTCATTCATTGCTTTATTTAGTTCCGTATCCATGTGCCCGAAATCACTTTCTTCACTAATTAAATTAGAACAGCTCTTTAATATCTTCGGAATATTTTCGGTAAGATCATTTGTAATTTCAGTCTTCATTGAACGATATGATTGTGTAATGAAATGAATTTTTTCCCTCTCAAATGCAGTAAGGTTATTAATGCTACCGTTTAGTTTCACTAGCATATCTTCATTCCAATTAATAGCATCCACCAGATTATTTTCTTTCTCAACACGTTTATCCAAAAGATATGTAATTGTTTTTCGAATGAAAAATAATAACTTTTCAGTACGTTCTGCATCGATATTTTTATGATTAAAGTTAAAATGAATAAACTCGATTAGACCATTTAATTGTTGACTACTTGTATATAACGAGGAATAAGGGAAAATTCTCGCATACGGGAAATATGTATTTATTCTCGTTGCCGTATCATGTAATACCCTTTTCACTTCTGCTTCACTGTAAATGTTATCGATTTTATTTAATAAGAAATGAATTTGTAAATTTGGCGTATGTTCTTGAATACTTAATAGAATATCACGTTCTTTATCAGTAAAAGGTGAATCCGCATTCAATACGAATAGTAATTCGTCTACAGAATTTAAATATTCGAATATCTCATCTCTAGTGTCGTTATTTCTATTAAAGCCAGGTGTCACTACAAATGTAAGTTTATTTTCATTTAAAAATCTGCATGGTAATTTAAATTCAACACACGCTCTATCTCTATATGTTTGATGGTGCTGAGACATCATATTATGGTAATCAGTGATATCTTCCGTTGTTGTAATTGCTGAGTCTGTTATAGCGTTTATTTCTATATGAGCATCATTTTTTAAAACTACTACATTTGAAATTGATTTTTCTAATATATTTTCTCCTAATATAGAGTTAATAAATGTAGTTTTTCCGTTTCCTGAAGTTCCCGTTACTAAAATACGATTTGTTCTTAAATCTGCGAGCTCGTCAACTAACCACTTAAATCGGTGACCTATTTCTATATTCTGCTTTTGTGCCCACTGTGTAATAGATTCAAAAAGGTGTAAGCTGTACTCTAAGCCATTTACATGATTAATAGAATGTGAAAGTAAGTTTTCCGCATGTTCTATATTTGCTGAATCTATTTTGGAAGGGAAAATCTCATCCCATGCCAATACAGCTGCAGATGGAAATACAGCATAAGATGGATTGACTACCTTTAACCAGTTTGCTAACAGATTTGGTATGATATCGTCTAATTGTCTAAGCGTATATTGACCTTGAATTAATGCAAAGTACGTTTCTTCGTAAAGAGCAGAAACTTTGTTCCATATATCGGACGAATGTATTTCAATATGTAAGAAAAATTCATTTATTGTATTAAGCCATAATAAATAATTTGGTTCATCTTTATAACTGTTCCAAAGTGATGAAACCATTTGTGTAAATTGTACTTGATCTACATTATTTAATGTAGCTAATGCATCATAAAAATAGTCTGGTGAAATATGTTTAGTAAACCCTTTATCGATATATCCTTTTAACACCTCAAACCAAGGATACGATTCTATTCGAATTAACTCATTCACAGCAAGCTCTACTGCACTATCAAAATCTTGCTGTTCCTCATAAAAGGAACGGGCAATTTTTGTGACATTCGGATAATCAGGATTTAAAGAAACTGCTTCTTTAATAACACCGAAAGCTGAGTCAAAATTATTTTGCTCAATGTAAAGAGAAAGTAATTGTAGTCTAATTTCGGTCATCAATATTTTATTATCAGTAGTAATGGAAGTATAAATATTTTCAGCATCTGGTAATTGATTAAGTTCGAAATAAGCATCCGCAATATTTTTTTGTGCCCATGGTGCTAATTCATTACTAACCTTCTCCCATTTAAAAATAGCTGCTTCAAAATCTTGATGACGATAATAAAATTCACCTTGCGCAAAACGAATATAAGACCCATCAGAAATCTCATTTTTTTCTTCGTTTACATAAGCTTGTCCAAGTACGTCAAGAGTTGGTTTTGTTTCATTCTCCATTAGGAACGTTTCATAATACATCTTTTTTATTAATTGTTTTTCTAATCTCATCTTTTCCCCCACTATATCTTGAAAATAAATTTTTAAGATATGTCAATGCTTTTTGTATGTATGCTTTTTATCTTAACAAAGAATATCTTTTGGAAAATTTCATTTTCCTTTCATTTTTCAAGTTAGATTGAATTTTTATGAGAAAAGTTTCAGTTTTTTTTCAATTCCCTTTCAGTTATGAAACAGCATTAAATGTTCCTAATAACCTAATAACACTATAATATTCCACATTATATTATCAAGAAAACCCCATATAAACCATATTATAAAAACAATCTATAATGAATTTATATGCACAATTCACTGTGCTGTTAAACAAAAAAATAACAATAGGAGCCAACATCTATTCATACCATTTCTTTCTCAAATTGTTTTCCTTTAAAATATTTCAGTAGTTATGTAATTAAATTCCATTAACCTATATAAATAACTAGTCCAAAAAATATCTATATGCATATCATGTTATAGTAAAGAATTTAGGAGATCCTAAAAGGAGGCATTTTCATGTTTGAAGATAAATCTAAAATAAATTACCCATATGAATTTACTGAAACTACAACAGTTCCTCTAAAGAACCCCATTGACAAAAAATTCAAGAACGGTACAGATACACATAACTTCCCAATTAAGAAGCACTATAAAGAGCAAGTTCTATACACTGAAAAAATTAATAATAATAAAAATAAGTAATTGTATAGATCCTTATAACAATTAGCCAAATAAGAAGCAACATTTAACCATCCATAATTATTTGGTTAGTAATGTAGAAATCTTTATTATACAATTCATGCACCTTTTAAAAAGTGCTGTATACAGCGCTTTTTTATACATAGATAAATTTAAGCTAATGCAACCAAGAAATAAACTGTAAAATTACTTCAGCATATTCTCGTTTAACTATTAAATCTACATATTAAAAGGGAGCAACAGTAAATGTTGCTCCCTTTTGAAATGTAATCTATTCACTCTACATAACCCTCTTAAACATCTTCTCCAACTCATAAGTAGAATGATGCACAAGAATCGGTCTTCCGTGTGGGCATGTGTATGGGTTTGTTGTTGTACGAAGTTCTTCCAGTAAAGCAAATATTTGATCGTTCGTTAAATATTGATTTGCTTTAATGGATGCTTTACAGCTCATCATGATAGCTGCTTCTTCACGTAACTTCTTAATATCAACTTTTTTTAGTTTAACAACTTGCTCCATCATTTCATCGATAATTTCTGTTTCTTGTCCTTTCGGGAACCACGTTGGATGCGAGCGGACGATAAAGGATTGATGGCCGAATTGTTCTAAAAATAGCCCGACTTTTTTTAGTTCTTCTAACTGTTCTTCGACACGTAAAAATTCAGTAAGAGATAGATCAATACGGTACGGTACAAGTAACTCTTGTACTTCTTGCGCTACCCTTCCTACTTTATCACGGAAGTATTCATAATTAATACGTTCCTGCGCAGCATGCTGGTCAATCATATATAAGCCTTTATCATTTTGAGCGAAAATATATGTTCCATGCATTTGTCCAATTGGATAAAGCGGTGGTAAGTCATTCCCGTTCATTTCAATCTCTTTTATTTCCCGAACTTCTTCTTCTAATTCCTCTAGTTCAAAGTCCTCTTCATTACTGTCCCACGATTTCTCTTCTTGAATTGGTTCTTCGATTATCGGTTTAGTGGATGGTTGCCAACTTTGTTCTTCTCTCACGAGCGACTGTGGTGGTTGCCATTCTTGCTTCGGTGGTTGCCAAAGCTGCGCTGGCTGTTTCACAGTCTGCGGTTCTTCTTGTTTTGCATCCATGCCAGTCGGTAAAATGATGTCCGGCATAGATGGTTCTTTCGGCTTCGCATGCTCAAACTGGAACTGTTCTTGCACACTTTCGTCTTTTTCTTTTTTCTTCGTTGTTACACCTGCATCTGGAATAAGCTGTATTTTTTTAAATGCAGCTTGCAATGTTTCTTCGATCAGCTTTAGCAATTCTTGTTCTTTACTAAAACGAACTTCTAACTTCGCTGGATGTACGTTAACGTCAACTAGCATTGGATCCATTTCAATCGATAAGAAACCAATTGGATACCGGCCAACTGGCAGTAATGTATGGTATCCTTGCTGAATTGCTTTCATTAATACAAAGTTTCGAACGTAACGACCATTTACAATCGTTGACATATAATTACGAGATGCTCTCGTTACTTCTGGTAATGTTACATAGCCTTTAATTGTAAAGTCTAAAGATTCGGCTTCAATTGGAACAAGCTTCTTCGCAACTTGAATACTGTAAATCGATGCAAGTACTTGTCTTACATCACCGTTACCTGACGTATGAAGCAATTTCTTTTCATTATGAAACAGTTTTAACGATACCTCTGGATGTGACATTGCAATACGATACACGATATCTGTAATATTTCCGAGCTCTGTATGAATGGTTTTCATATATTTAAGACGCGCTGGTGTATTAAAGAATAAGTTTTGTACTGTAATATCTGTTCCTTTTCGGCTCGCAGTCTTCTCTTGCTTTATAATGTCTCCACCTTTAATAATAAGGTGTGTACCAGGCGCATCACCTGTGCTAGTAATTAATTCTAATTCACTAACTGAGGCAATACTTGGCAATGCCTCACCGCGGAAACCGAGTGTTCTTATGCGGAACAGATCGTTTTCATCTTTAATTTTACTCGTTGCATGGCGTTCAAAAGCGACGATACAGTCTTCTTCTGCAATACCATCACCGTTATCAATGATACGAATTTTCGATAACCCAGCTTCTTCTAAGTGGATTTCAATAGATGTACTATTCGCATCGATAGAATTTTCCACAAGTTCTTTTACGACTGAAGCAGGGCGCTCTACTACTTCCCCTGCCGCAATTAAGTTAGAGAGTTGGTCATCGAGTTTGCGAATTTTCCCCATCTACTTACTCATCCTTTCTTTAACTTTTTCTGTAAGCGATACAATTCGTTCATCGCTTCTAAAGGTGTCATATCAAGTAAATCGATTTTTTTAATTTGCGCCAGTACTGCTGTTTCTTTTTGATCTAGCAGAGGCTTTTCTTGTTTCTTCGAAGACTGTTCTCCTCCAAAGAAAGATAGTTGCGATTCTTCTTCAGTCTCTACTTTCGTTTCCTGTATTTCTGCTATTTCCTCTTTTACAACTACAGGTTCTGGAGCAGCTTCTTGTACTTTTACTTCTACTCGTTTTGGAATAATAATTTCTTCCTGTCCTTCTAGCTGTGCTAACACTTCTTTCGCACGAGCGATTAGGCTATCTGGAAGCTCCGCAAGTTGCGCAACGTGAATTCCGTAACTTTTATCAGCTGCTCCATCTTGAATTTTATGAAGGAATACTACTTTTCCATTCTCTTCAATTGCTGAAACGTGTACATTTTTCAGTTGATCTAAACTCTCTTCTAACACCGTCAATTCGTGATAATGCGTAGAGAATAACGTTTTTGCACCAATTTGGTCATGAATATGTTCAATAATCGCTTGTGCAAGTGCCATACCATCATACGTAGATGTACCGCGTCCAATTTCATCGAATAAAATTAAACTTCTTTCTGATGCGTTTGCAATTGCATTTTTCGCTTCTAACATTTCGACCATAAATGTACTTTGACCTGAAATTAAATCATCCGCTGCACCAATTCTCGTAAAGATTTGGTCAAATACAGGTAATACTGCTTCTGTTGCTGGTACGAAACAACCGATTTGCGACATAACCGTTACAAGTGCTAATTGTCTCATATACGTACTTTTACCAGACATGTTCGGACCTGTAATTAAAAAGACATCCATATTCTCTGGCATAATACAATCATTCGGTACATACAATTTCCCGTTCAATACTTTTTCAACAACAGGATGACGACCATCTTTAATAAAGATTTCGCGCTTCGTTGTCAGTACAGGTTTTACAAACTGTTCTTCTTCACTAACTGTCGCAAAACTTTGCAGTACGTCTAATTCACTAATTACTTTCGCTAAATGTTGTAATTTCGGAATAAATACTTTTACTTCTTCACGAAGTGCTGTAAATAAATCGTATTCTAGCTGTACAATTTTTTCTTCAGCTTCTAAGATTAACGTTTCTTTTTCTTTCAGTTCATCTGTAATGAAACGTTCAGCATTAGCAAGCGTCTGTTTACGCTCATAGCGACCTTCTGGAAGTGCTGCAAGATTCGCTTTCGTTACTTCAATGTAGTAACCGAAAATACGGTTGTATCCGATTTTTAATGATTTAATTCCGGTAATATCACGTTCTCTTTTTTCAAGCTCAGCAATCCACGTTTTCCCGTTTTTACTAACGTAACGATATTGATCAAGCTTGTCATTATAACCATCTTTAATAATATCTCCATCTTTAATCGAAAGCGGTGGGTTTTCTTGAATACTTCTTCCTAGTAATTCTGTTAAGCTTTCACATGGATCTGCACCTTGAATTAATCTCGATGCATAAGCGTTATCTAACAAACTAATTGCTTCTAAAATAGCTGGTACTTGCAGCAATGAACGTCTTAATTGTAATAAGTCTCTTGCATTTACGTTACCAAATGCAACTTTTCCTGCTAAGCGTTCTAAATCATATACTTCTTTTAACTTTTCTTTTAAATCTTCACGTAAGAAGTAATCATTTACAAACGTTTCAACCATTTCTAAACGCTCTTCAATTCTTTCTTTCTGTATAAGTGGACGTTCCATCCACTGTTTTAACATACGACCACCCATAGCTGTTTTCGTCTTATCCAATAACCATAATAGTGATCCTGTTTTCTCTTTCGTTCGAAGTGTTTCTGTCAGTTCTAAATTCCGCTTTGAATGTACATCAATTTTCATAAATTGATTCGTATAATAAATTTCTACTGGTTGCAAATGATCTAAAGAACGTTTTTGTGTTCTTATTACATAGTTAAATAAGCGTCCAACTGCTTTAATTAATTTTGCTTGTGAAACATTTTTCACAAGATGTTCTAATCCTTCCGGAATTGCCGTTGCATCTTCATACGAAATCGTCATTTTCAATGTTTCAGTTAACTTGTTTAGTTCATCTTTAGAAAATGAAGAATCAACAACAATTTCTTTCGAACCAGTTGCATACACTTCTAATAAAATATCTTCTACTGAACCAGTCAATAACGTTACTGTATTTTGTCCAGTCGTTAAGTCGTTACAAGCTAATGCATACGATCCATCTTCAAAATGTGTTAATGCGGCTAAGAAGTTATTTTCTTTCTCATCAATTGTACGCCCTTCCATCATCGTTCCTGGCGTAATTAATTGTACTACTTCACGACGTACTACACCTTTAGCTGTTTTCGGATCTTCTACTTGCTCACAAACAGCTACTTTATATCCTTTTTCAACAAGTTGTTCAATATAGTTTTTAGCCGCATGATACGGTACACCGCACATTGGTATACGTTCACTACTACCGCCATCTCGGCTCGTTAATGTAATTTCAAGTTCATGAGCTGCTTTTACAGCATCCTCAAAGAACATTTCATAAAAATCGCCTAAGCGAAAAAATAAAAAGGCATCTTGATAATCTGCCTTAACCTTTAAATATTGCTGTATCATAGGCGTATATTGAGTCATACTTTTCCTCCATAATTCTTACATGATAATCTATTTTCATATATGTCGCATTTCACGGACACTCTTATCTCCTATTTCAGGAGTCTTTCTTCATTATAACATATTTCATAAAGAATCATGTTCATTCAGCGCCACTTATGTAAAGTAAAAAGCTAGGAAGAACTTCTCCCTAGCTTTCTATTACTCTTCTTCTGCATCAACGATAAAGTTCGGATCTAATTCTTCAAATTCATCATCAGCAATTTGGAAATCATCATCTGATTCTACGCAGCCTTCAGGATTTACACTTACACAAATTTTCGTTTCTCCAACTACTTCTGTTACAAATTCACGTTCTACAGTTACAACAATTTTATTACCATTTGGTGATACAAGTGCTTCTAAACAATTTGGCGGCTGAATAACACGAGCAATAATTTCTAAATCGTCACCAGAAAAGTTTTTATCACGATAACCAATACTTACTTCGTCCGTATAGTTCACACGTTCTGTTACAACTTCAGTCTTTGTATTTCCATCAAATGAATACCAAGTGTTCACATCATAGAAACCTTCAATTTCCACATGTTTTCCATTCTTTCTTGCTTCGTACGAGTGGTTAATTACCCAGCACCCTAAAATACTTGTTGGCTCATTATTCGATTCACATGTATGCGTTGACTTTGTATACTTACGTCCTTTTCCAACCACTGCTTTTGTAATAATCTCTCTAAATTCGGACATTCGTAACCCTCCTCAATCACTATTCACTTAATCATATGCGTGACAATAGCGGAATGTGTCATTCTTTTTTTGAGAAGAACTTACGTTTAATCCACAAAAAAAAAGAGATGTCAATATGACATCTCTTTAACAACCACAATTTCCTTTTTTACTTTCTACCGCTGCGCCAGTTTCACCCTTTAGTACATCGCCACCAGTTGAAATTAATATTTCATCTGTTACGTTGTTAGAAATTGTACTAGCAACTAACTGTAATAAGTCATTTACGTATGTTTGTGAAGATTTAAATTGTTGTACGACTGGAATACTGTCTAACTTATCTTGCAATGCATCAATTTCAGCTTCTACCTTTTTTAAAGCTTCCCATTTCCCGTAATGTTGCAAGTTTACTGCTTGTTTTTGCAGTGCTTTAATTTCATCGATTGCGCGCTTTACATTTTCATTTTTATGAATTTGCGCCTCTGCTTTCTTAAAAAAATCAACTTCTTCTGTTTCAGAAATCATTTTTGCTAATTCTTTCGCTTGTTCAACAATGTCATCTTTCGAATATACTTTCATCTATTATTTCACCTCAATCGGCTCTTCAACTAATTCCCCGTTAAGAGACCAAGTTTTTGCTTCCGTTATTTTCACTTTCACAAGCTGACCAATTAAAGATTTTGAAGCGACGAAGTTTACAAGTTTATTCGTACGAGTATAACCTGCAAGTACTTCCGGATTATTTTTACTTTCCCCATCAACTAACACTTCTACAATTTGACCTTTGTAACGACTATTCTTTTCAATTGCCAACGTATTTACTAGTGTATTTAAGCGCTGAAGACGTTCTTTCTTTACTTCCATCGGTACATTATCTTTCATTTTTGCAGCTGGTGTACCTTCGCGAGGAGAATAAATGAATGTAAAGGCAGTATCAAACCCTACTTCACGATATAACGACATCGTTTCTTCAAATTGCTCATCTGTTTCATTTGGAAAACCAACGATAATATCTGTTGTTAATACTACATCTGGAATTGCTTCTTTAATTTTTCTTACAAGTTCTAAATAATGCTCACGCGAATATTTACGTGCCATAATTTTCAGCATATCTGTACTTCCAGATTGAACTGGTAAATGGATATGTTCTACTAGGTTGCCACCTTTTCCAAGCACTTCAATTAAGTGATCATCGAAATCACGTGGATGGCTCGTTGTAAAACGAATACGGGCAATATCAACTTTACGAAGTTCGTCCATTAAATCGCCAAGACCGTATTCTATATCTTCAAAGTCTTTACCATATGCATTTACGTTTTGTCCAAGTAAAGTAATTTCTTTATAACCATTTGCAGCTAAATGACGAATCTCTTGGATAATATCTTCTGGACGTCTACTTCGCTCTTTTCCGCGTGTATACGGTACAATACAATACGTACAGAATTTATCACAGCCATACATAATATTTACCCAAGCTTTAATATCACCACGACGTACTTTCGGAAGGTTTTCAATTACGTCACCTTCTTTTGACCATACTTCAACTACCGTCTCTTTCGAGAACATCGCATCTTTTAGAATGTACGGTAATCTATGAATATTATGCGTTCCAAATACCATATCTACATGCTGATTTTTTTGCATAATTTTATTTACAACAGATTCCTCTTGAGACATACAACCACATACACCAATTAAAAGGTCTGGATTTCTTCGTTTGAGTGACTTTAAATGGCCTAGCTCACCAAACACCTTATTTTCAGCATTTTCACGAATTGCACAAGTGTTTAATAAAACTACATCTGCATCCTCAGTTGAAAAAGTTGGTTCATATCCAAGTGCTGTGAAAATACCTGCCATTACTTCCGTATCATGCTCATTCATTTGACAACCATATGTACGAATATAGAACTTTCTTCCTGTACCAAAATTGCGAAACTCTTCAGGTAAGCCAAAATCCCGTTCAATTTTAACTTCTTCTTTCCCACGCTTTTTCGCATCCTTTAAGGAAGGTGGTTGATATACACTTTCAAAGTATTTACTATAATCTTTCTCTTCTTTTTTCGTAGAGGAATTTGCTTGTTGACTTGCTAATCGTTGTTGCTCGTTCATCGGTAATCTCCTTTCACCCTTAACTATACACACTCTATAGTCCATTTTAATGCGCTTAGACTCACCTCAAAAATGGTTAGATAGCTTGAGAGATAACTTGTCCTTTGAAACTTGAGTAATCAATCTAATCATTCATAAGAATGAAGTCTTCCCCACGCAAATAGACATTCCCTTTTTATCATTTCTTGTTGTCCTACCCAAAAGCATATTGCTTTATCCCTATAAACATTACCATAGTATGACGTGTTTCGCCAATTTTAACAATAAAGAGGCCCTTTATTATCTTACATTTCATAAGCAATGAACTTGCCATTTTCATACAACGATTTATATATTATTTTATCATTCTGAATTTTCCAAGTAAATAAGGCTACCCTATATTTTTGTACATAAAAAAAGGTTGCCAAATCGGCAACCTCCTCTTCTTACATTACATAAATTCAGCAACAAGCTCATCAAACATTTTCTGATCCATATTTAAATCAGATTTCACTAAAGGCTCTTCACTATAACCTTTAACAAGTTCTTGATATGATGGTTGCTTAGTATTTTGATAAATTAAACCTGTTACTAAACCGTTATTTTCCATTAACGTTTGCATAGCCATCATACGATTAGATGGATCATATCCCTCTACCGTGCTTAGTTTCGTTAAGTTCTCTTTAAACCAATCGTAAGTATTTACTTTATTGTAAGTAACACATGGGCTAAATACGTTAATTAATGAAAATCCTTTATGGTTAATACCTGCTTCAATAATTTGTGTTAATTCTTTTAAATCACTCGAAAAGCTTTGCGCCACAAATGTCGCACCAGCTGTTAAAGCCATTTCCATTACATTTAGTGATGGTTCAATTGAACCTTGTGGTGTGCTTTTCGTTTTAAATCCAGCTTCACTACGTGGTGAAGTTTGCCCTTTTGTTAATCCGTAAATTTGGTTATCCATTACGATGTACGTAATGTCGATATTACGACGAATAGAATGGATTGTATGACCCATACCAATCGCAAATCCATCACCGTCACCACCTGAAGCGATAACTGTTAAATCACGATTTGCCATTTTCACACCTTGTGCAATTGGAAGGGCACGACCATGAATACTATGCACACCATATGAATTAATATAACCTGAAATACGGCCTGAACAGCCGATACCAGAAATAACAGCAAGTTCATCTGGATTTAGGCCAACGTTAGCTGCCGCACGTTGAATTGCAGCTTGCACTGAGAAGTCTCCGCAACCTGGGCACCAGTTTGGCTTTACACTGTTACGAAAGTCCTTAAATGTTGCCATTTAATACAACCCCTTTTTTGCATTCGTTGTAAATCTCTTTCGGCAAGAATGGGTTTCCATCATATTTTAAAAGACTAGAAATTTTCTCACCATTACCAAGATTCATTTTCATAATGTTAGCAAGCTGACCTGTTGCATTGTTTTCTACTACTACAACACGCTTCGCCTTTTTCACAAGTGGATCGATTTCAGCTGTTGGGAACGGGTGAATTAAACGCACATGAGCATGGTTTACTTTCATACCCTCTTGTTCTAAACGCGTCATTGCCTCTTCGATCGCACCACGAGTTGAGTTAAATCCAACAAGCAATACGTCTGCTTCTTCATGCTTAACATTTTTATAAACAGGGGTATTAAACTTCAAGTTCTCCATTTTACGGAAACGTTTGTCCATTTGATCTTTACGGTTTATTGCTGATTCCGATGGTTTTCCAGTTTCATCATGTTCTACACCTGTAACATGGTGAACACCATTTTTCATACCAGGTAAAACACGTGGTGAAACGCCGTCTTCTGTTACTTCATAACGCTTGAAGTATGCTTTATTTTCACGTTCTGGTAATTCTGCTTCTAAATCAAGCTTACCACGACGAATTTCCACTTTATCTAATTTAAGTGGTTCTACTGTTTGTTTTCCTAACGAAAGCTGTAAATCTGTTAAGAAAATAACAGGAACTTGATATTCTTCAGATAAGTTAAATGCTTCTACAATGTCATAGAAAGCTTCTTCAACTGTACTTGGCGCCATTACGATTTTGGGAATTTCACCATGCGTACCGTAAATCATCGCCATTAAGTCAGACTGTTCTTGTTTCGTTGGTAATCCTGTACTTGGGCCGCCACGTTGTGTATCAACAATTACTAATGGGGTTTCTGTAATACCTGCTAAACCGATTGCTTCCATCATTAATGAAAGACCAGGACCAGCAGATGCCGTTAATGTACGAACACCAGCATAGTTTGCACCGATTGCCATTGTACAAGCTGCGATTTCATCCTCAGTTTGGATTACTGTTCCGCCGACTTTCGGTAATTTTTTAATTAAGTATTCCATAATTTCTGATGCAGGTGTGATTGGGTATGCTGACATAAAACGAGCACCACCAGCTACCGCACCAAATGCGATTGCATCGTTTCCAATCATAAACATGCGTTTTTTACCATCAGCTTTTTCAAGCTGCATCATGTTTACTTTCTCACCTAGTAATTCTTTCATATATTGAGAGCCGCGTTTAATTGCGTCCATATTCTTTTGAACGACTTGCTCTCCTTTACGACCAAAGATTTCTTCAACAACATCTAAATAAGCTGTTTCATCTAATCCTAATACTGCACTTGATGCTCCAACAGCAACCATGTTTTTCATTAATGATGTGCCTAATTCTGAAGCAATATCTGTAAACGGTATCACATATAGATTTACATCTGTATTGTCAGGTATTGTTGGATTAAATTTCGCATCCGCAACTACAATTCCACCTGGACGTAGTTCGTGGAAATTAAAATCAATTGTTTCTTGGTCAAAAGCAATTAAAATATCTAAATCATCTGAGATCGCTCGTACTTCTGTTGTACTTACACGAATTTTATTATTTGTATGGCCGCCTTTTATACGTGATGAGAAGTGGCGGTAACCGTATAGGTAATATCCTAATCGGTTTAATGCAATACAGAAAATTTCTCCTGTACTTTCAATTCCTTCACCTTGTTGGCCTCCAACTTTCCATGAAAGTTGACTAATCATCTCCTACACCCCTTTTGGCTGCATTCATTGTAGTGTATTTTTTTACAGTAATAGTTTAGCATTTTTTATGCAAATAAACTACAACGGACGCAAATTATGCCTCTTCTGATTTCCCTGAATCTTTAGTATAAAGCTATTTTGTTTTTCATTCTAGTATTAGGTCTTAAAAAAAGCAATAAAATCAAATGAATTAATTTTGATTTTTCTGAATTTTAAATCGAAATTTAAAAACTCATATGTTCTACAAAATTATCATATAAAAATCGTTCTACAGTAGATGCAGCATAGTGTTTACAAAGCTCATTCATTACATTTTCATAATCTCGATACGCTGATACATTTACAACTGTTTCTAAAATCCCATCAAAATCAGAACCAAATCCTATATTGCGCTCTCCACCTAATGAACAAATATATTCGATATGTCTTACTATATCTGCTACATTCGCTTGTTTTTCATTTGTTAGAAACTGCGGTACAAAAGTGACACCAATCATGCCATTTCGCTTTATAAGAGCTTTAAGTTGTTCATCGTTTAAATTACGTGGGTGCTCGCAAAGTTTCATACAATTTGAGTGGGAAGCAATAGGATTTTTTGCAATCTCTATAACATCCCAAAAACTTCTTTCATTCAAATGAGACACATCAGTCCATACATGTAATGCATTCAGTTCTTGTACAACATGTTTACCAAAAGTCGTTAAACCCGCCCCACGTGTCTCTAGCGCACCATCAGCTAAGAGATTGGCATAATTCCATGTTAGTCCAAAAGAACGTACTCCTAGGCGATACAACAACCGTAATTTCATTGCATCTTTTCCAATTGCTTCGCATCCTTCAATTGTTAATATCGCTCCAATCTCGTCCTGTTTTAATATGTTAATATCATCTTTTGTCTGAATAAACTTCACACCTTGTAGGGATAAAATTTCATTATAAAAAATATCTACCATTTGTAATGCTACTTCAAATCGGTTTTCATATGCCACTGTTTCTGGTACATATATAGCAAAACATTGTATACTTCCTTTTCTTCTCTTTAACTGTTCAAATGTAATATGTAATTGTGAATCATCTTTAAAATTCCTTTTCCCTTGTGCATTCCATAACTGAAGAAGCACGTCACAATGAGCATCAAAAATTTTCATTTTCATTCCTCCATTATAAAAACAACCTGTTTGCATACTGCAAACAGGTTGTTTAAACTTAACGAGGTTCTACAATTAATTTTATTGCTGTACGCTCTTCGCCATCAATCATAATATCTGTAAACGCTGGGATACAAATCAGGTCCAAACCACTAGGCGCTACAAATCCTCTTGCGATTGCTACTGCCTTTACAGCTTGGTTCAATGCACCTGCACCAATAGCTTGAATTTCTGCTGTTCCGCGTTCGCGAATAACACCTGCAAGTGCACCAGCTACAGAATTAGGGACCGACGTTGCTTTAACTTTTAATATTTCCATTCCGCGTTTCCTCCTCGTTTCTTTAAAAAGTATTAGCAATTATTTCACTTTAACTTATATTCACGAGGAATGGCGCGTATTCCTGCTAAATTTTCGTAATTTTTCTAAAAAATTAAAATATAATAACTCATCTAAAATTTAACGAAAATTTACTCAAAAAATGGTTGATCGTCATTAATTAAAATACGTTCAATTTTCTTTGCTTTTCCTGTATTTGGATCCACATCAATTAACACTGCACTTAATTGCGTTCTACCATTTGTTACTTCAAATCGTACTGGTAAGTTTGTTAAAAACTTCTTCAATACTGCTTCTCTGTCCATACCTAATATTCCGTCATACGGCCCTGTCATCCCAACATCTGTAATGTATGCCGTTCCGCTTGGTAAAATACGGTTATCCGCTGTAGGGACATGCGTATGCGTACCTACTACTGCTGTAGCACGTCCATCTACATACCAACCTAGCGCTTGTTTTTCACTTGTAGTCTCCGCATGGAAATCAACAAATATAATATTCGTACGTTTTTTCGCAATATTAATTAATTCATCCACTTTACGGAATGGACAATCAATTGGAGGAAGGAAAGTACGTCCTTGTAAATTAATAACTGCAACTTCTGTTCCATTACAGTTCACAAAGATAAGTCCTTTTCCTGGAGTTCCTTCTGGGAAGTTAGCTGGTCTTGCAAGATATTTTGCATCATCGATGAATTCAAATACTTCACGATTATCCCAAGCGTGGTTTCCAAGTGTAACTGCCTGCGCCCCACACTCTAAAAAGTTTCGATATATTTTTTCTGTAATCCCACGGCCACCTGCTGCATTTTCTCCATTAATGATTGTTACTGTAGGTGTATATTTTTTCTTTAATGCCGGTACGTATTGTTGAATCATACCTCTACCAGGAGATCCTACTACATCCCCAACAAATAATATTCTCATATGTCTTACCCTTTCTATGTACTGCATTTTTTATTGCTATAGCATCAAGTAAATTCCTTATAATATCTTTATTATAAGTTTGTTTCACTTTTATGCTATATAACTAACTGTCTTTATTTTATCCAATTCCAACACAAAAAAATAAAGTGGTGTTTCACCACTTTATTTTGCGTATTCCACTGCACGTGTTTCACGAATAACAGTTACTTTAATATGTCCTGGGTAATCCAGTTCATTTTCAATACGTTTTCGGATATCACGAGCTAAACGATGAGCTTCTAAGTCATCGATTGTATCTGGTTTTACCAAAATACGAACTTCACGTCCTGCTTGAATTGCAAATGATTTTTCAACGCCTTCATAAGACTCTGAAATCTCTTCTAACTTTTCAAGACGACGAATATAGTTTTCAAGTGTTTCACTACGAGCTCCCGGTCTTGCAGCTGATAAAGCATCTGCTGCTGCAACTAAAACTGCAATGATAGAAGTTGGTTCTGTGTCACCATGGTGAGATGCGATACTGTTTATAACTACAGGATGCTCTTTGTATTTCGTTGCGAGTTCAACACCAATTTCAACGTGGCTACCTTCTACTTCATGGTCAATCGCTTTTCCGATATCATGTAATAGACCAGCACGTCTTGCTAGTTTTTCATCCTCGCCAAGCTCTGCTGCCATAAGTCCAGTTAAATATGCAACTTCCATAGAGTGTTTTAAGACGTTTTGACCATAACTTGTACGGTATTTTAAACGACCTAAAATTTTAATTAAATCTGGGTGTAATCCGTGAACACCCACTTCAAACGTTGTTTGCTCTCCGACTTCGCGAATATACTCGTCCACTTCACGTCTTGATTTTTCGACCATCTCTTCAATACGCGCTGGGTGAATACGTCCGTCCTGTACTAATTTATCAAGAGCGATACGAGCTGTTTCACGACGAATTGGGTCGAATCCAGAAAGGATTACCGCCTCTGGTGTATCATCGATAATTAAGTCAATACCCGTTAACGTTTCTAACGTACGAATATTACGACCTTCACGCCCGATAATACGTCCCTTCATTTCGTCATTTGGAAGATTTACAACCGAAACGGTTGTTTCAGCAACATGATCAGCTGCACATCTTTGCATTGCAAGAGATAAAATCTCTTTTGCTTTCTTATCCGCTTCTTCTTTCGCGCGAACTTCACTTTCTTTTACCATAACAGCGATTTCATGAGAAACTTCACTTTCTACTTTACCAAGAATAATTGCTTTCGCTTGTTCGCGTGTCAGATTGGAAATGCGCTCTAATTCTGTTTGTTGCTTTTGAACTAACTCTCCCACTTTGCTTTCCAACTCTTCAATCTGTTGTTGTCTCGCTACAAGAGATTCCTCTTTCTTCTCTAACTGTTGCTCACGTTTATCGAGCGTTTCGTCTTTACGATCAAGGTTCTCTTCTTTTTGCATTAAACGATTTTCTTGTTTTTGTAATTCGCTTCTACGGTCACGAATTTCTAATTCAGCTTCTGTACGAAGTGTATGAATTTCATCCTTTGCTTCTAAAAGCGCTTCTTTCTTAAGTGCTTCAGCATCACGATTCGCTTCGTCTAAAATACGTCTCGCTTCATTAGCCGCACCATTAATCTTCGCTTCAGCAATAGACTTTCGAACAAAAAAGCCAACAACTGCACCGACTGTTGCAAGCAAAATGGAGATGAGTATCCAAACTGTACTCGTCATGATTTCACCTCCCCTTGCTATGAATGAAAAAAGACTGTCGGCATGTACATTGAATTACAACATACAGCAAAGACCGTCGTCCCGCTTTTTTAAGGGACTTTCTTCATTTCACAATTAAAATGTCATATTATTATTTCGGTAAGATTTAAACCTTACTCCGAATATTACTTCTCTTCTTGAGAAGAGTATATTGTATATAAGAAAAAATATACATTCTCATTGTATCTATCGTAATTTTCATTGTCAAGCGTTGTCTACTTTTACTTTCTTTACCTTCAGCCTTGAATGTGACCTAAATTTAAAAAGTAAGGAGCCTACTATACTGGAAAACCTTAGTAATTCCCATTTCTTTTCCTTAAAATATTAAAATATCCCTCTTTACACAACCCATTTGAAGTAAAAAAATATTTTTATCTATAGTATTATGCTCCTTAATAGTAGATAAAAAAATAAAAGACACGAGGCCGTGTCTTTTATTTTTTTAATCAAGAAGAGTTGAATCTTCTGCGCCCTCAGCACCAGAATCTTCACTAATTCCGTGATGCTCACGAATAAAGAAGGCAATTTCTTCTCTTAAATCTGTATTTTCTTTTAAGAACTGCTTCGAATTTTCACGACCTTGTCCTAGGCGTTCTTCATTATAAGAATACCAAGCACCGCTCTTTTGAACAATATCAAGCTCAGAAGCCATATCCAAGATTTCACCTTCTCTTGAAATACCTTCTCCGTACATAATATCAACTTCCGCAACACGGAATGGTGGTGCTACTTTATTTTTTACTACTTTTACTTTTGTTTTATTACCAACGATGTCGTTACCTTGCTTTAATTGCTCCGCACGACGCACTTCAAGACGGACAGTTGAATAGAATTTCAACGCACGACCACCTGGAGTTGTTTCTGGCACTATCTATAGATTTTCCATCTCTATAGTCCGGACTATCTCTTCATCTCTTTACAGAGAGCCTTGCACTTCCAGCAGTAGCCTATCATCTGCCGTACCCTACTCAGTTAACTAAAAGTCCTTTTCGGTAGTCTCTACACCTTCCCCATATCACTATGGAGCTTGGCACGGTATTACCCTAAATAATGGTGGGCTTCACCGTTAGCAACTATATGGATAGTTACACCCTTAGGCAATAAGGTTCACAAGGTTTTTTAACATGCTATCACTAGCAAGGGAAACCCATGGTAAACTCCTTAATCTTTTCGATTAAGCAACTTGTAGTTGATTTCCGAACATAACCCCAACTTTTTCACGAATTTGGTTAATAAAGATTGCAATTGTTTTTGATTTGTTGATTGCTCCTGAAAGCTTACGAAGTGCTTGTGACATTAAACGTGCTTGTAAACCTACGTGTGAGTCACCCATGTCGCCTTCAATCTCTGCTTTCGGTACAAGAGCTGCTACAGAGTCAATTACGATAATGTCAACCGCACCACTTCGTACAAGTGCTTCCGCGATTTCTAATCCTTGTTCCCCTGTATCAGGCTGTGATAATAGTAATTCATCTATGTTAACGCCTAATTTTTGTGCATATACAGGATCCATTGCGTGCTCCGCATCGATGAATGCTGCTTGTCCACCTTGACGTTGTACTTCTGCAATTGCATGTAATGAAACTGTCGTTTTACCTGAACTTTCAGGTCCGTAAATTTCGATAATACGGCCACGTGGATATCCGCCTACTCCTAGTGCCACATCAAGTGCTAAAGAACCACTAGAAACCGTAGAAACTCTACGCTCTGCTTGTTCTCCTAATTTCATAATTGAACCTTTACCGAATTGCTTCTCTATTTGTTTTAACGCCATATCTAACGCCGCTTGACGATCACTCATTCAAAATTCCTCCTTAACTGAATTGCTAATCTTATTATACCTATTTTCAATTCAATTTGCCAACAAAAATCGAACATTTATTCGATTTTTTTATTTTCTATCAAATAATATCTAAATTTAACCGTAAAAAAAACTAGAAGAAACTTATATCTCTTCTAGCTTTTTATATAAATGATAAAATCCATATTTTGCTGTTCGTTCTCTAATTTGTTGACGACTTCCGCTTAAATTAAGAGGAAAGACTACAGTTGGTTCATCCTTAATCGAAAGCCCAACAAATACTGTTCCTGGTTCTTTCTGTTCTGAAGCATCTGGCCCTGCTACCCCAGTGAAACTAATTCCGATATCCGCTTTTAGTACATCCTTAACATTTTCAGCAAGATAACGAGCACATTCTTTACTAACTGCACCATCAGTATGCAATACTTCTTCAGGCACACGTAAAACATGTTGCTTCACATCATTATGATAACAAATGACACCGCCTTTAAATACAGAAGAAACACCAGCGTTTTCAGTTACTTGATTTCCAAAAAGACCACCTGTTAAACTTTCTGCACACGCTAAAGTTAACCCTTTTCTCTTCAATAACTCGATTGCCTTATAATGCAAAAATTCTTGGTCATATCCGTAGAAAAATTCTCCTACTCTTTCTAAAATCAAATCTTCCACATGTTGAATTAGTTTCTCCGCTTTCCTAACATTTTCATGCTTAGCGGTTAAACGTAATGTCACTTCTCCATCATTTGCTAATGGGGCAATTGTTGGGTTTGTTTGTCCATCAATTAAATCTTGCACTTTCACCTCTAATTGGGACTCCCCAATACCAAAGAAACGAAGCACACGAGAATAAATGTTTTCTCCTGTTGTAAAATTACGTAAAAAAGGCTCTACATAACTTACATACATTGGTTTCATTTCTTTTGGCGGCCCTGGTAATAAAATATAAACTTTTCCGTTCTTATTTACCCCCATACCTGGCGCCATACCGTGGTTATTTGCAAATACTGTTGCTCCATTTAAAACGAGCGCTTGCTTTTTATTATTCTCCGTAAATTCACGGCCTGTACGCTTAAAGTAATTACTTATTAAGGCTAATGCCTTTTCATCATACACAAGCTCTTCATCTAAACTAGCAGCTATCGTTTCTTTCGTTAAATCATCTTTTGTCGGTCCTAATCCACCTGTAAAAATAAGTATATCAGCACGTTCTTCCGCAGCTGCAATCGCCTTTTGCAGTCGCTTATTATTATCACCAACAACAGTATGATAGTACACGTTAATTCCGATTGAAGCTAACTTTTCAGATAAAAACTGGGCGTTTGTATTTGCAATTTGTCCAAGTAATAATTCAGTTCCAACCGCAATAATCTCAGCATTCATCCCAATTCCCCCATAAACTTCTATTTTGAGTTTACAAAAGCAGCTCTATTTTTCCAGAAATAATCCCATCCTGAAATAACAGTAAAGATTAATGCAATCCATATGAAGATATCCGCAACTGGAATATGGATTAAATTTAAAGGTACATCGTGTAATAAATATGCTGCAATCGCAATAATTTGTGTCCATGTCTTAATTTTTCCTAGCTGATTTGCTGCAACTACTTCCCCTGTTCCAGCAAGTACAAGACGTAAACCTGTTACAGCAAACTCACGACTGATAATTACAATAACAATCCAAGCCGGTACATATTGCATCTCTACCAATGTAATAAGTGCTGCCGAAACAAGCAATTTATCAGCTAACGGGTCAAGAAACTTCCCTAAATTCGTTACAAGATTATACTTTCTTGCGTAATGTCCATCAATCCAATCTGTAGCTGAAGCAATGATAAAGATAAGTGCCCCCACTAAATGTTGAATTGGCAAATCAACATCACCAATTTTGTATGAACCCCAATCAAAGGGCGCTAACATAATTACCATAAAAATTGGAATTAAGAAGATTCTAGATATTGTAATTTTATTTGGTAAATTCACAGCTATTCCTCCATCATATCAAAAACATTTGTTCATCGAAAAAAAGTCATCGAAGCGATGACTGTTATTGTGCTGGTTGCTCTATCCCTTGGTTTTTAATCACCAATCTTTGGTGATATTCTTTTTGTGGATCTAACGGGAAAGCAAGCACTTGGCCATTCAGTTTAATTTCAACATTCGGTGCACTTCCAATATTAAGTCGTACTTCTTTTAATGTTGATACATCGCGTTTCTCTGTTTGACCGCTTTGTACTGTAGTGTTTAGAATTTCGTTACCCGCATCATCCTTAACATCTACATAACTTGTACCCTTAGCTGAAATTTCCAGTTCTAATGTTTTATTATTATGAATTTCCAAAGTAGATACCTTTCCAGTTGTTCCAACTACTTTCACTTCTTGCTGTCCAATTGGTTGTGCTGGTTGCTCCTCTTTCTTTGGTTCTTCTTTCTTTGGTTCCTCTTTTTTTGGCTCTTCCGCTTTCACTTCATCTTTCTTCGTATCTAACGGAGAATCTTTCGCTTTTTGAACTTCAATTTTCTCACTTTGAGCGCTTGGAACTTTTTCATCATCTTTTCCAGTTAACGCTTGAAACACAAACCAGATTACCACTCCAACTGCGATAACTAACAGCGCAACTAAGATTTTCGGCATGTGATCTGCAATTGGCCATGATGAAGATTTTTGCATTGTTTCTTGTGTTTTTTGTCCCGTTGATACTTGTGGAACTTCACGCTTTTCAGATTGTGGTATCGTACTCTGATGTTCTACAAGCAGTTCCTCTCCATTTAATCCAACCGCATCTGCGTATTGTTTAATGAATGCACGCGCATAAAAAGCTCCTGGCAATACATCATAATTGCCTTCTTCAATTGCCACTAAATGGCGTTTTTGAATTTTTGTAATCTCATGCAGCTGATCAATAGACAAGCCTTTCGCTTCTCTTGCTTCTTTCAGCTTTTGTCCCAATTCCGTCACTACTAACACCTCAATATTTCTTTAAAAGTCAAACATAGAGAAATTATTTTGCGTACCTTGCTCAATTTCATCTACTAAATTATATTGAATTTCTTCATCATAATCGTTACGCAACTCGATAATATAATCAAAATCATCCAATGTGTATTCTGACTGACTCACAAATACATCAGGATGTTCCACAACTTTCGTTGCAGGCAATCTCATAATTTCACGAACGAGCTGCCAATGTCTTTCGTTAGCACGCTTCGTTGACACAATTCCATCTAGGATGAAAATATTGTCATCGCTATACTCATCTTCAATTAATTGACTGCGAACAGTTTGCTTAATAAGAGTAGATGATACAAATAACCACCTTTTATTTGCACAAACACTTGCAGCAACAATGGATTCTGTTTTTCCGACACGAGGCATTCCGCGTATCCCAATTAGTTTATGGCCTTCTTTTTTCATGATTTCTGCCATAAAGTCTACAAGTAAGCCTAATTCATCACGCACAAATCGAAATGTTTTCTTATCATCTGCATCTCGTTGTATATACCTACCATGCCTAACCGCTAGCTTATCTCTTAGCTTGGGCGGACGATATTTCGTTACCGTTATGTTATCCATCGTATTTAAAATTGATTCAAGTCTAGAGATTTGCTCTTGATTATCACACATGAGGAGTAACCCACGTCGTGCATTATCTACACCATTAATTGTGACAATATTAATGCCGAGCATACCGATTAACGAAGAAACGTCACCAAGCAAGCCAGGTCGGTTTTTATGTATTTCATATTCAAAATACCATTCAATCATCCAAGATCACTCCCCTTGCTTACTTTACACCTACGTACTATATTATATGATTTCACCCTAATAGGGAAGCTAAATGTATAATCTATCCTGTGTAATTATTATACAAAAAAAGTAGAGAGGAGAATCTCCTCTCTACTTTTACTTATGTTGTACGAACTTAACCATTAAATTTGCAATTGTATGTTGCTCCTGTTCATCAGCAACTTTCCAAAGCTCAGCTAATAATTTCTCTTGGTCATTGCGTCCTTCTACTTCATTAGCAAGATAGTCGCCAACACGAAATGCCATATCTGATACCGCACCGCCATCTAAACCTTTGTCTTGCGCTTGCTCTAAACGTTCTCCTAAAAAGCTCTTCCACTGATCAAAATTATCTAATACTGACATAATTAAGCACCTCACTATTGAGTAATAAAATCATCCTTAATTTGTGCAACTATTCATTTTTTATGTAAGAATTTTTTAGCAGTGCCAACCGCCATTCACTCCGATAATTTGTCCAGTTATGTAAGACGCTCCTGGTGATACGAGAAATGAAACTGTTTTCGCTACTTCTTCTGGTAATCCTATTCTACCTAATGGTATATCTTCAGCAATTCCCATTTTATCTTCTTCAGAAAAAACACTTAACATTTCCGTTTCAATTGCTCCTGGTGCTACTGCATTCACACGTAATCCACTTAAAGAAACTTCTTTCGCTAAAGCTTTCACATATGAATTTTGCGCCCCTTTTACCATTGAATAAAGTACTTCACAAGAAGCCCCTATTTGTCCCCATATAGATGAAACAATTACAATATTACCACTTCTTCTCCCGATCATAGGCGGAAGTGCCATAGAAAGTAATTTATATACGTTCTTCACTTGAAGTTCTACCATATAATCCAATTCATCGTTTGTTACATCTGTTACTAATCCAAAAATACTCTTCCCCGCTGCGTATACAATAACATCAATAGGATGTTCAATTTGTCCCCACAATCGTTCTGCTCCATCACTAGAAGCTAAATTAGCTTGAACAGGGATAACTTCTCCCCATGCCTTCTGCAATTCCAATACCTTTTCTTCACTGTTATTGTAATGAACATAAACTGTATATCCATCTTGAATTAATTGTTTCGAAATAGCAGAGCCAATCCCTCCGCTCCCTCCAGTTACTAACGCATACTTTTTCATAAATTCCCTCTCTTATCTCTACAACTTCAATTTTCACACAACTAAATAATACCCTCATCTTACAATTTTTCAATGATAAGATGAGGGTATCTTTAAAATTTTATTTTTTCGGTAACACCTGACAAACACTCATTTTTTCTTCTGATAACAATAATCCCGCTACTTCTTGTAAGTCTTGAACGGTTAGTCCTTCTAATACAGTCAATGCATCAAATAGGCTAGATTCATTAAACGCGTATCGTGTAAATTGATTTGCAATATATTCTGGTGAATTTAAAGAGCGTAAAAAACCACCAATTTTCTTTTTCTTCACTCGTTCTAATGCCGCCGCATCTAATTGATCATAATCTGTTTTTAATAAAATATCTTTTAAACGATCTGCCAATTCATCAGGTTGTTTCGTATCACCACCAACCATTGCAAAACCGAAGTTATTTTCTTCTGTATAGTCATACGAGAATGAATCATCAATAAGTCCTTCATTATATAAAGCTTCGTAATGAACCGAACTTTTTCCAAATAAATAATCTAAAAGTAACGTAAGCGCAATTTCTTGTTTTAAAAGCGCTTGCCCCTTTTCTTTTAAATTAGTCGCTTTAATACCAACTAAACATTTCGGCGTTTGCACAGGCATTGAAATAATTTTTTTCTTTTCATTTACCTCATTTGGTTCTTCTTCAAATGAACGCACAATTTCTGGCTGGTTTTTATAATCTTTTTTCGCTTGATTTTCACGTACTAAATCCATTGTTTTCTCTGGATCAATTGCACCCACAACAAATAATAACATATTGCTCGGATGATAAAATGTTTCATAACATTCATATAATAAATCTTTCGTAATTTTACTAATAGATTCGATTGTCCCCGCAATATCAATTTTAATTGGGTGTTTTACAAATAAGCTATCAATTAACCCAAAGTACAAACGCCAATCTGGGTTATCTTGATACATTTGAATTTCTTGCCCAATAATCCCCTTCTCTTTTTCAACCGTTTTTTCAGAGAAATAGGGCTCTTGTACGAAGTTTAGCAATGTATTTAAATTTTGTTCTACGTTTGAAGTACCTGAAAAAAGGTAAGCTGTTCGTGTGAAGGATGTAAAAGCATTTGCCGATGCTCCTTGTTTACTAAACAATTGGAAAGCATCGTGATCTTCTTTTTCAAATAATTTATGCTCAAGAAAATGTGCAATCCCATCTGGCACACGAATCATTTCTTCTTTCCCTAATGGTACAAATGTATTATCTACAGAACCATATTTCGTCGTAAACGTCGCAAATGTTTTATTAAATCCTTGTTTCGGTAAAACATATACATCTAATCCGTTAGGAAGTTTTTCATAATAGAGTGTTTCTTTTAATTGCTCATAAACAATTTTCTCCATTTACTCTCCCTCCGTTCCTTGTAAAAAGTAAATTGTATCTAGTTCAATATTTTTAGCAACTTTTACAATTTCTTCTTTTGTCACACTTTCTATACCTGTAAGCCATTCTTCAACTGGACGTGTACGATCTGAAATAATACCATGATATAGCATTTCTACAAAGCCACGTGGTGTATCAATTGCCTCTAATATTTGATTTTGGATGACACTTTTTGTTTGATGTATTTCTTCTTCAGAAAACTCTCCGTTTTGCATCGCAAGCATTTGTTCTTTAATAATCTCAACTGCTTTTTCATAATTTTTCGCTTCAATTCCTGACATAACAAATAATAAACCTTTATGACTTTCAAAGCGCGATGCTGCATAGTACGCTAAACTATTTTTTTCACGCACATTTACGAATAACTTCGAATGAGAAAAGCCACCAAACAATCCATTGAACAATTGCAATGCAAAATAATCTTCATCTTTATATGTGACAAATGTACGATAACCGATGTGTAATTTACTTTGTTTTAATTCTTGTTTTTCAACAACTTCTTTTTCTTCATTATTTCGTCTATGAAGGAGTACATTTCTTTCTCTCACTGGACGAGCTGAAATAGAAAAATACTTACTTACAAGATCAACGGCGTTTTCTGAAATATCACCAATAATATATAGATCCATTTCATCTTCCGCTAACACCTTTTGATAATATTGATACAGACTTTCATTTGTAATAGACATAACACTCTCTTTTTTTCCATTTGCACTTAAACGATACGGTTCTACTTTGCACATTTCTTCAATTAAACGCTCGTTTGCATAACGCATTTTATCGTCATAAGTAGCTTCAATTCTCTGTAACAGTGCTCTTTTTTCACTTTCTACGATAGAAGATAGGAAACCGTTGCCCTCCGTTGCTGGACGTAACACAATATCTGACAACATAGAAAGCGCTTTTTCAAATAACGGTGGTGCATCATGTAAGTAAAATTCATTTGCAATGTCTACATAAATGGAGATAATATGGTCTTCCCCTTTTTTACTTACATCTACCGCTAAAGAAGATCCGTATAATTCTTCTAAATATTGACGAAGACGAATTACAGAAGGTAATTTTTCTGTCGCACTTTGCAATACGTATGGCAATAGGGCACGCTCTGTCACCGTCTCCTCATTTAAAGGCGCTTTAAAACGAAATACAAAGGTATTCGTTTTATATTTATCAGTCGGAATAATATGTACGCGCAAACCATCTAACTCATGTAGTTGTTGTTCCATTAGTTTCATTTATAGCCCTCCTTTACGTATATAGGAATATTCCTCTTCAATATACAGTTTTTAGAAATAAAAAATCAACTTTTCTCCCTTATTATGCTTACATATGATTCTTTCTAAAAACTTTAATATGTAAGGAACATAGTAAAATTCCGTATTAAATATATTCTATGTAAAAAAGCCCACACTAATGTGCGAGCTTTTTTATACTTATAAAATACTTATCGTTTTCCTTTTTCATAAGGAGTTCCTAATGCTTTCGGAGCTTCAGAACGACCTACAAAACCAACAAGCGCTAATATTGTGAATACATATGGTAATATCGTTAATAAAACACTTGGAATTTGATCTAATACAGGAATTGTTCCGCCCGTTACACTTAGAGATTGCGCAAAACCAAAGAATAGAGCTGCACCTAATGCGCCTAGTGGATTCCACTTCCCAAAAATCATAGCAGCTAAAGCTAAGAAACCTTGTCCTGTAATAGTTGCCCCTGAGAAGTTATTAGAAATTGACATTGCAAAAATCGCTCCACCAATTCCAGCAAACACTCCTGAAATACAGACTCCAATATAACGCATTTTATATACATTAATCCCCATCGTATCCGCTGCCATTGGGTGTTCACCAACAGCACGTAGACGAAGACCGAACGGTGTTTTATAAATAACATACCAAACAACGAATGCTAAAATAATGGCAATATACGACGTTATTGGTACGTTCGAGAAAAATATTTTCCCTAAAACCGGAATATCCGAAAGGCCTGGAATATCAATCTTTTCAATACGATACTGAATAAAGTCAGTCTGCCCTTTATCAAAAATCTTCTTAATTGCAAATACTGTTAAACCAAGAGATAAGAAGTTAATGGCTACACCACTTACAACTTGATCTGCTCGGAATGTAATAGAAGCTACCGCATGAAGTAATGCAAATAATCCACTACCAATTGCCGCAAATAATAACGCAATCCATGGAGTCATCGTTCCCCAAGTATCACCCATCAATAAGTTTGTAACAACTCCAATAAATGCACCAAATAGCATTAGTCCTTCTAATCCGATATTTACAACACCCGATCGTTCACTAAATACACCACCTAGTGCTGTGAAAATGATAGGTGCCGATGTATATAACGTACCCGTCACAAGAATGGCTAATATATCTAAAAAGCTCATTTATTTCCCCTCCTTGCTCATGCGTGTAAGCGCCCATCTTAACACATAACTACATGCAACAAAGAAGATGATACATGCAATAATTACATTAATAAGCTCTGACGGTACATCTGCCTCAAAGTTCATTTGAGGGGAAGCACTTTTCAAACCACCAAATAATAAAGCTGAAAGGATTATACCAAACGGATTATTCCCTCCAAGTAATGCTACGGCAATCCCATCAAATCCTACTCCTGTAAACGAAGACATCGCTGTCATACTCTGGAATGTCCCTAATCCTTCCATCGCTCCACCAATCCCCGCAAATGCACCAGCAATTGTCATAGAGAATACTACATTACGAGAAACTTTCATACCTGCATATTGAGAAGCATGCTGATTAAATCCTACAGACTTTAATTCGTAACCTAAAGTTGTTCGATCTAATAAGAACCACATTAAAATAGCGATTAAAATTGCTACAATAATTCCCCAGTGTAGACGTGAACCATCAGTAATAGAAGCAAGCCAGTCTGAAGATAGTGACGCACTCTCTTTAATATCATACGTTTTGTCATTACCCGCATGTAAGAAACGCTTAATGATGTCATACGTTACATACAACGCAATATAGTTCATCATAATAGTTACAATAACTTCATTCACTTGAAACTTCCCTTTTAAATATCCCGGAATGAAGCCCCAAATTCCGCCCACCAATGCGGCAAATAAAATCGATAATGGAATATGAAGGAACGCTGGTAGTGAGACTGCATAACCGAACCAAACCGCTGCAAGCCAACCAACTAACAATTGACCCTCTACCCCGATATTAAATAAACCTGTACGAAATGCAAACGCCACCGATAAGCCAGCAAGAATAAGCGGTATCATTGTACGGAGCGTTTCACCAATCGCACTTGCGCTGCCGAACATTCCTGTCCAAAGTGCACTATAACCAACAATTGGATCATAGCCACTAACTAGCATTACAATCGCTCCTACAAGTAAGCCGAAAATAACGGATAGTACTGGGACTAAAATATTTATCGTTCGTTCTGTTAAAAGCTTTTTAGCCATTTGTACCCACCTGCTCCTTCTTTGTTCCTCCAGCCATTAACAATCCAAGCTGTTGTTCATTCGTTTCTTTCGCATCAACTATTGCTACAATTTCCCCTTCATAAATAACAGCAATTCGATCGCTAACATTTAAGATTTCATCTAACTCTAATGATAAAAGTAATACACCTTTTCCTTTATCCCTTTGCTCTATTAATCTCTTATGAATAAATTCAATTGCTCCTACATCTAAACCACGTGTTGGCTGTGCCGCAATTAATAAATCTGGATTTCGGTCTACTTCACGTGCAATAATTGCTTTTTGTTGATTCCCCCCAGATAGAGCGCGTGCTAACGTTTGCTCACTAGGTGTACGTACATCAAACTGTTCAATAAGAGCCTTTGCTTTTTCTGTAATTTTGCTGAAATTTAAAATCCCTTTCTTTGAAAACGGATTTTTATAGTACGTTTGAAGAACTATATTATCTCTAACAGAAAAATCAAGAACGAGTCCGTGTTTATGACGATCTTCTGGAATATGACCAATTCCTTCTTCTGTTATTCTTCTAACAGGCCAATTTGTTATTTCTTTTCCTTTAATTGCAATAGAACCTGACTCAACTTTTCGTAAACCAGTAATCGCTTCTATTAATTCACTTTGTCCGTTTCCATCAATCCCTGCAATCCCAACAATTTCCCCCGCACGAACAGTTAAGTCAAGGCCTTTTACAGCAGGTAGTTGACGTGCATCGTGAACAACAAGGTTTGCAATTGAAAGTACCTCTTCTTTTGGCTTCGCGTCTATTTTTTCTGTTTTAAAATTCACTTGACGTCCGACCATTAATTCTGCAAGTTTATTTTCATCCGTATTTGCAACGTCAACCGTTCCAATCCCTTTTCCTTTACGAATAATCGTACAACGATCGCAAACTTCCATAATTTCTTTCAACTTATGTGTAATAAGAACAATAGATTTTCCTTCTTGTACAAGCTTTTTCATAATTTGAATTAGCTCATGAATTTCTTGTGGTGTTAACACAGCTGTCGGTTCATCAAATATTAAAATTTCTGCACCGCGGTAAAGAGTTTTCAAAATCTCAACACGCTGTTGCATACCAACTGAAATATCCTGTATTTTCGCATATGGATCTACAGCCAAACCATATTGTTCAGACAGTTTTTGAATTTCTTTAGCAGCATCCTCAACAGCAATTTTCCCTTTTTTCTTCGGTTCATTTCCGAGAATAATATTCTCTGTAACTGTAAAATTATGAACAAGCATAAAGTGTTGATGGACCATTCCAATACCAAGGTCATTTGCTATATTCGGATTTGTGATTTTTACAGGTTTACCTTTAATTTTAATTTCACCCTGCTCTGGTTGGTACAAACCAAATAGTACATTCATCAATGTGGATTTCCCTGCACCATTTTCTCCAAGTAAAGCATGTATCTCACCCTGCTTTACTTGCAGCGTAATATCATCATTCGCTACAATGCCTGGGAATACTTTCGTAATGTTATTCATCTCAATTACGTATTCCATTGTGTTCCTCCTTTTAACAGGGAACATTCCCTATTACACTATTAACTTATTAAGCAATTCGGAAGTTTTATACATACAAAGGTTAGTTCTATGAACTAACCTTTGCTATTTCTCTATTTATTTTTTTAGAGAAGCTTCGTATTCTTTATACTCTTTATCTGTAGCTGGCACTTTAATTTCACCGGCTGTAATTTTCTTTTCAAGCTCTTCTACTTTTGTTAAAATTTCAGGGTTAACTTTTTTCACGTTATCAGTTGTTTTTGAAATACCAATACCGTCATCTTTTAAGCCAAACTCTTCAATTTTCCCACCTTTTAAATTCCCATCTTTTGCTTCTTTAGCTACTTTTTCTACTGCTACATCAACACGTTTAATCATTGAAGTTAATGTTACATTTTCAGGCATACCTTCTTGATGTTGGTCACGGTCAACACCGATTACCCAAACATTTTCACCTTTTTTCTTACGGTTTTTCGCTTCTGTGAACACACCGTTACCTGTACCACCAGCAGCATGATAAATTACGTCTACGCCTTGACCATACATTGCTGAAGCAAGAACTGTACCTTTTTCAGGCTTATCGAATGCTTCTGCATATTCAGATACGATTTCAATGTTTGGATTTACTGCCTTTGCACCAGCTTTAAATCCATTTTCAAATTTACTAATTAAATCACTTTTCATTCCACCAACAAATCCTACTTTATTTGATTTTGTTGACATAGCTGCTACCGCACCTACAAGGAATGATCCTTCATGATCTTTAAACGTAATGCTCGTTACGTTCGGTGCATCTACAACAGTATCTACGATTGCAAATTGTTGTTTTGACGATTCTTTTGCTACTTCTTTAATTGCACCCTCTAATTTATAACCAATTCCGAATGTTAAATCATATTTATCTTTCGAGAATTTTTTTAAATTTGGAATATAATCAGCTTCTTTTTCAGACTGAAGGTAACGATAATTTGTCTTTTCTTTTAAACCATTATCTTTACCAAACTTTTGTAACCCTTCCCAAGAAGATTGGTTAAATGACTTATCATCAACGCCCCCAACATCCGTTACGAGACCAACCTTGAAGTCTTTATTGTCTTTCGTGTCTTTCTTGTCACTGCTCGCCTTATCCGAGTTACCACATGCACCTAAAACTGTACTTGCTGCTAATGTTAATGATAATAAAAGGCCTGCTTTTTTCTTCATACTAGAAACCCCTCCAAAAATGATATATATTTATTCTTACGCTGCTGTTCCTTACTTCTTGCTGTCACCTCCCTAAAAAGGAATTTACCTACATACGCTTTCTTAATACGTGGAAGCTAAATTTATCAGCTCTAAAGTAATTGATAGAATATAAGATTGGCTCATCATTTTGATCATAGTGCATTTGTTTTAATACAAGCAGTGCTGTTTCAGGCTCACATTCTAAAATCGGTGAAATTTTAGGGTGATAGCCAATTGGCTCAATGTGAGCAACCGCATATGTTATGCGCTTATGTGTGTTATTATGTATCACCGTTAATAATGATTCCTCATTGTAACCCGATAAATCTGGCAATATTTCTTTTGCAAGTTTATCGATACAATACACAACAGGTTCCCCATCTGCTGTACGCACGCGTTCAATCATCACTGCATTAAAACCATCTTCACTATTAAACTTCTCTTTTTCCTCTTCTGTTAAAGTTGTAGTAGATGATGATAAAAAGATTGTTCCTGGTGTTTTCCCCACACTAGAAATCATATCTGTAATACTAGAAAGTTGTTCTATTCCAGAAGAAAATAATGGCTTTGCATTTACAAATGTCCCTACACCATGTCTACGAATGACAACATTTTCTTCTTCTAAAATACGCAACGCTTCCCTTAAAGTCGCTCTACTTACGCCAAGTTCTTTCGCTAAATCAAACTCTGATGGTAACTTTTGTCGTTCTTTATACGCCCCATCTTTAATTTTTTCTTTGATGTGATCAATCACCCGTAGATATAGGTGACGACTATCGGATTTTACTGACATAAGACTCCCCCGCATTTCAATTATTCGACCTCTGATGTAAGACTTCTTTTCTCTTTTTTCAACTTACAACATAGTACAAATGACTATCCACCAAAATAAGTATAATTGTCGAATAAATAATAATAATTTTTTTAAATAAAATTTTCACTCTTTATTGCATAAAAAAAACTTTGCACCATAAACATTCCTCATTTCGAGAAAAAGTTCGGCACAAAGATCCTTTACATCCTTTGTTACACACTTTTCCCCTCATAGTCTAGCAATTCATGGTTGCCAGGTAGAAACTTATGGACCTTATCTCCAAGATTATATGAGGCAGTGATTCTTTTCGAAGTAATCTTACCACTTGCTCTCATACGTGTCAACAAAATCTAACATTTTTCTGCATTAAATATCGAACATTTACATAAAACACACTCAAAGTATTCGTATTCTAAAGAGCGACCCTAAATGTAAGCCCTTTCTTTATTACTGAGTATAGTATATAACAAAAACACTATATAAAAAAGCCTAATTGTAAAAACAATTAGGCTTTTTTTAAGAACTTTTTTCTTGTACATCATTAATGAGCACTTCTCTCGGTTTACTACCTTCATACGGACCTACTACACCATTCATTTCCATTGCATCAATTAGGCGAGCAGCTCGCGTATAACCTACTCTAAACCTACGTTGTAACATAGAAACAGATGCTGTTTGCATTTCCACTACAAGTTGAACCGCTTCATCATATAATTCATCTTCTACTTCCTGCTTCGTATCAGGAACATCTTGCGGAATCATATCTTCTTGATATTGTGCTTTTTGCTGTCCAATAACATATTCTACAACTCTCTCAACTTCATCATCTGATAAAAATGCGCCTTGTACACGTACAGGTTTCGATGCACCAATTGGTATAAACAGCATGTCTCCACGACCTAGTAGCTTCTCTGCACCACCACCGTCAAGAATTGTACGAGAATCTGTTTGAGAAGATACAGCGAATGCAATACGTGATGGAATATTTGCTTTAATAACACCCGTAATAACGTCAACTGACGGACGTTGCGTTGCAATAATTAAATGAATACCAGCAGCACGAGCCATTTGCGCTAGACGCATAATCGCATCCTCTACATCAGACGAAGCAACCATCATTAAATCTGCTAACTCGTCCACAATTACTACAATATAAGGTAATTCGGGTTGTTTCGCTTCTGATTGACTATTATGCTCTTTTATATAATCGTTGTATCCTTCAATGTTACGTGTACCACTATGAGCAAACAATTCATAACGACGTTCCATTTCACTCACAACTTTTTTCAATGCTTGCGATGCTTTTTTCGGATCAGTTACAACTGGCGTTAACAAATGAGGCACACCGTTATATACATTTAACTCTACCATTTTCGGGTCAATCATCATTAATTTTACTTCATGTGGTTTTGCACGCATTAAAATACTAACAATAATACCGTTAATACATACACTTTTCCCGCTACCTGTCGCACCAGCTACGAGTAAATGGGGCATTTTATTTAGACGGGCTAATACAGCTTCACCTGTAATATCTCGGCCAAGACCAATTAACAACTTCTCTTCCGGATGATTATTAGCCTTAGAATCAAGAACTTCCCTCAGCGTTACCATCGAAACTTCTGAGTTCGGAACTTCGATCCCTACAGCTGATTTCCCGGGAATTGGCGCTTCAATACGAATGTCCTTTGCAGCTAAAGCAAGGGCTAAATCATCACTTAAACTGACAATTTTGCTTACCTTTACCCCCATATCAGGATACACTTCATATTTTGTAACTGCAGGACCTCTATGTACTTTTGTTACTTTCGCTTTCACTCCGAAACTTTGGAATGTACGTTCTAATTTACGAGCATTCTCATAAATTTCCGCATTTTCATTTGTAACTTGCTTATTCTTTGGAAATTTTAATATATCAAGTGAAGGAAGCTTGTAATCTTTATTTTCTACATTTGAAAATTGCATAGGAGGTGCTTGCGCTTCACTCTCTAACGATTCAACAATTTTTTCTCCACGCTTTTTCTTTGGTTCTTCAATTGGCGGAGTCTCTTCAATAAACGGTGAAGTGATTAAATCTTCTTGCTCTACTTCGATTCGTTTATCCTCTTCTTCATTTACAGGATAATTCTCAGTGAAATTCGAAATAATCGGAGGATCAATTGAGATTTCTTCCATCGGCTCAATAATTTCTTCTTGTTCTGCAGCACGTTTGCTTCTTGTGCTTCTTGTTGTTTTTTTCTTTTCTGTTTGTTCAGCCGTTCTTTTGGCTCTCCAATCTTTATAATCCCCTTGCATCACTTGAAACTGACTTCTAAGAATTCTACCAACTGGAGCTAACACTTCTCCAATATGCTTATTTGTTATACAAAGTATACCGAGAATAACTAGAATAATACCAATGATATAAGCTCCTACTTCGTCAAATAAGAAGTAACATGTTGCGAACATAAGCGCACCAAACATACCACCACCTAAATGAACGCTATCTGGCCCCTTTTTCATTTCAAGAAAGAAGTTATCTTTCGTACTCACAATAACAGAAGTATTTTGCACTGCTCCATCTTTTGTAAGAAGGTTAAATAATGTAATATGACTAAACATTAATATCGCCAATACAATTAAATAAAATCCAATTAATCGTTTATTTAAAAGGTTCGGCCATCCGCGTTTTATAACAAAGGAAACCGATAAAGCTATTACACCTAACACACCAATTATGTACCACTCACCAAAGAAGAAGCGAAAAAATAACACAAACGATTTCCCTACAACGCCTAGCTGTAAAATCGTAATGATTGAAAGTGCAAAAAGAGTTAAACCGACGATTTCATAATACAAAGTTGGCTTTATCGTACGTCTTGCCTTTGCCTTCGTCCCTCTTTGCTTTTGTTTTGCCATTTCTTCACCTCGTGTTCTACATATAAGTAAAGCTCCCCTCAAAATGCTCTATTTATATGTCTGTTTTCTCTATTTTTCAGGTCTTTATATCTTCTATTTTTACACTTCTTGTAAAATGCTAAATAAACAGAAGAAAGCAGCCTACTCATGGCTGCTCAACCGTCTTGTTTTTTATATTATACCATAGCTTCTAAACAAAATCCTTCTTTTTGCTAAAAGGTTATTTTCTGACCGGGCTCAAACTCTAAATAGTGAAGTGGGTCCGTACTTAGCACACGTACAATAGAATAACATCCATGTTCCTCTTCAGAAACCATTAATTCCACACCATTTATATTTACAACTTTTTGACTTTCACATTGTGAATAATCGGCCGGATACACAAGTTGCTCTGGCATAATTGTATATAAAATCATTGTAGCATTGTCCCTTCTGTACTATCTTCCGCGCGAACATCTATTAATTCGTTTAATTTTCGAATCGCATTTCCAATACCGCCGACATCATCTATAAGACCGTACTTTACTGCATCGCCACCAATTACATTCGTCCCAATATCTCGCGTTAAATTTCCTTTCGCAAACATAAGCTCTTTAAAACGATCTTCTGTTACTTTCGAGTGCTTCGTCACAAAACGAATGACTCTTTCTTGCATCTTATCCAAATACTCAAATGTTTGTGGCACACCTATGACAAGACCTGTTAAACGAATTGGATGAATTGTCATCGTCGCAGTTTCCGCAATAAACGAATAGTCAGTAGAAACAGCAATCGGTACACCGATGGAATGCCCCCCGCCTAAAACTAGAGATACTGTTGGTTTTGAAAGTGAAGCTACCATTTCAGAAATTGCTAGCCCAGCTTCAACGTCACCTCCAACCGTATTTAATATTAAAAGCAAACCTTCAATTTTCGGATTTTGTTCAATCGCAACAATTTGCGGAATGATATGCTCATATTTTGTTGTTTTATTTTGCGGTGGTAATTGAACATGACCTTCCACTTGTCCGATAATCGTTAAACAATGAATACGTGATTCATTCATCTGTGGTACATTTGTCTGTCCAAGCTGTTGAATTTTTTCAACTATTGAAGCCTCTTTTCCAACTTCTTTTGGCTCAGCTTCTTTTTCTTCATTTGTATATCGATCACGTTCTGTCATTTCGCATCCCCTTTCACTCGTATATAACTATTATTTCTTAAGTTATAAATTTCATTCGATAGGGTTAAAAAGAAAAAAAATCACCCATAAGGGTGATCCTTTTTATACTTCCATAATAATCGGTAAAATCATAGGTTTTCTCTTTGTCTCTTCGTACAAGAACTGCCCTAATAATTCACGAATATTTTGTTTTAACATTGACCATTCAATTGAATATTCTTTAATTGACTGCTCAACAATCATACGTACAATCTCTGTAGATCGTTCAATTAACGCTTCTGATTCACGAACATATACGAAGCCACGTGAAATGATTTCTGGACCAGAGATAATTTTCTTTTCATCTTTACCAAGCGTTACAACAACTACTAGTATTCCATCTTGAGATAACATCTTTCTATCTCGAAGAACGATATTACCAACGTCACCTACACCTAATCCATCAATTAAAACATTACCAGCTTGTACTTTACCGACTAAGTTCGCTTCATCGTCACCAAAAGCAATTACATCGCCTTTTTCTACGATAAAGATATTTTCTCTTGTAATACCTACATCTTCAGCTAAATATGCATGTGCTTTTTGCATACGGAACTCACCATGTACGGGTACAAAGTACTTCGGTTTCATTAAATTTAACATTAATTTTAATTCTTCTTGGCTACCGTGACCTGAAACGTGAACTTTTCTTTCGCCGTAATAAACAACTTCAGCTCCAGCTCTAAATAACAAATCAATAATTTTTGATACAGATATTTCATTACCCGGAATTGGCGAAGCAGCAATGATAACAGTATCACCTTTACGAATTGAAATTTGTTTATGTGCTTGTTTTGCCATTCTTGATAGAGCAGCCATCGGTTCACCTTGACTACCTGTCGTTAAAATAGCTACCTTTTTCTCTGGAAAGTTGTCTACTTCTTGTAATGAAATAACCATACCTTCTGGAACATCTAAATAACCAAGACGTCTTGCAATGTCTACTACTTTCACCATACTACGTCCTACTACCGCTACTTTTCGCCCTGTTTCAGCAGCTGCATCAAATACTTGTTGAATACGATGTACATTCGATGCAAATGAAGCAACGATAATACGACCTTCTGCGCCGTAGAACACTTTAGAGATTTCTACACCAACTTCTTTTTCTGAACCTGTATAACCTGGGCGCTCTGCGTTTGTACTATCAGATAATAAGCAAAGTACGCCTTCATTTCCGATTTGCGCCATTTTCCCAAGGTCTGCTCCACTATTTCCAATTGGAGTTTGATCGAATTTAAAGTCTCCCGTATATACGACTGCACCTTTTGATGTATGGAAACAAACGCCAACAGAATCCGGAATACTATGTGTCGTTCCGAAGAATGACACCGTTGTAGTGTTAAATTCTACTGTTGAATTTGAATCGATTGTTTTTAGGTCTACACGGCCTAACATGCCCGCTTCACCAAGTTTTTCTTGTATAAGTCCTACTGTTAATTTCGTTGCATAGACTGGAATAGATAATTTACGAAGTACATACACAATTCCACCAATATGATCTTCATGACCGTGAGTAATAAATAAACCTTTTACTCGCTCTTGATTTTCCACTAAATATGTAATATCAGGAATAACGATATCAATTCCAAACATTTCATCTCCCGGGAACATTAACCCTGCATCTACGATAAAGATTTCAGAATCAATTTCAACACAGTACATGTTTTTCCCGATTTCACCTACTCCACCAAGAGCAAATACTTTAACAGACTCATTCTCTTTTCTCTTCATGTTGTTGCCTGGTTTAAAAATCTTGCAAACACTGATTTCACTAAAATTGCAGAGACACCAGGGGAAACTCTACAACCACCATATTTTCACCGTCCAAGACGAATGTCCTTACCGTTATGCGATATCATGTCCTTGTTTATTTTTTAAACCAGGTTTCACCTCTCTTTCATTATATAAATCAAATATCTTATTCGATATGATATGAAAATTTAATTAAATTATAATTTTTCCCAATTTTGCTAAGCATACCCGTACTAAGCTACTTAGCCATATTATACCTGATACAAGAAATAGAACACAAGTTAAATCGTGCGAAAGAAAGAGTAAAAGAACGGAATGACAACAAAAGTATCGAACGTATTTCCTTTATATTTACTTCGATTTTATACTCCATATTATTTTGAAGAACTAGCCATACATACGCTAAATTCATTTCATAATAGGGAGTTTCAAGATTTATTTTTCTAGAATCCAACAAAAACACTTACAAAATGGAGTTTTTTTATGAATTACGTCACATTTGAGGGAATTTCTCTAAAAACAGACACCGTAGTTTATTGCGTTCATTCCATAATATCTATCATTTTTTGACTCAGTTAAAGGGGTACGATTATTTTCTTATACACATAATGAAGAAGCGATTAATGTTCTTATAAAAACACATATAGGTGAGAAAAAGAGGAAAAGATTTGCATATAATAAAAAATGACCTAGTTCTACACTAGGTCATTTTTTATTAACGAGGGATAGATTGCATTACAGATTGTAACGTTACTCTTTCTTCTTCTGTTAATGGAAGAAGTGGTAAACGTACAGAACCTACATCTAATCCAACCATTTGTAACGCTGTTTTTACTGGAGTTGGACTTGGCGCCATAAATAATGAATCAGTTACTCTTACAAGTAATTGATGTAATTTTTGTGCCTTCCTAAATTCTCCTGCTTGAAATGCTGTAATCATTTCTTGCATTTCGTTTCCGATAACATGAGATGCTACCGAAACGATACCTTTCGCTCCAACTGCCATAGCTGGTAACGTTAAACCGTCATCACCGCTGTATACCGCAAAGTCGTCCGCTGTTTTTTCAATGATTTCTGTCATTGTTAACACATCGCCGCCGGCATCTTTAATAGCAACAATGTTTTCTATTTCTGATAAACGAACAACTGTATCAACGGAGATTTGTACAATAGATCGTCCTGGAACGTTATATAGCATAACCGGAAGCGGCGTACTTTCAGCAATTGCTTTAAAATGCTGATACATTCCTTCTTGACTCGGTTTGTTATAATAAGGTGCTACTAGCATTACTGCATCCACACCAACTTCTGTTGCCTTTTTAGTTAAGTCAATAGAAGCATGCGTATTATTGCTACCTGTTCCAGCGATTACGGGCACTCTTTTATCGACAACAGATACGACATGGCGATATAACGCTACTTTCTCTTCTGAAGTTAATGTAGGAGATTCTCCTGTCGTTCCTCCTACCACGATTGCTGTTGTACCGTTATCAATTAAATAATTTACCAATTTCGTTGTCTTTGCAAAATCGATATTCCCGTTTATATCAAACGGTGTTACCATCGCGGTTGCAATTGTCCCAAAATCTATCATGGTCTCACTCCTTATTGTTCCAGTTGCTTTTCTTTTGAAAGCTCAAACGCACTATGTAATGCATTTACAGCCTCCACTAAATCAGTTTCTTTTACAAGAACCCAAATTGTTGTATGACTATCTGCCGATTGCAGGATTTGAATACCTTTTTCCGCTAAAGCTGTAACGATTTTTGCAGTAACCCCTGGGATGCCTGCCATTCCAGCTCCAACGATAGATACTTTCGCACAATGTTCTGTCACAATTGGCTCATATCCAAGTTGTTTTAGCACTTCGACAGCACGAGCTGATACATTATCATTTACTGTGTAAGCTACACCAGTAGGAGAAATGTTAATTAAATCAACACTAATGCCTTCGTTTGCCATTTCTTTAAATACATGCTGCTGTATGTCGTATGCCGTTTCTTTTGCAAGTACTTTAATTTGCGTTACGTTCGATACGTGGGCAATACCTGTAACAGGACGTTCTTCTACATCCTGCCCTTTTGTAGCACCATCGTATGCTGCAATAAGAGTACCTTCACTTTCAGAATACGTAGAACGTACACGAAGTGGCACTTTTGCATGCATCGCAATTTCAACTGCACGTGGATGAACGACTTTCGCACCTTGATAAGCCATGTTACAAATTTCGTTATACGTTACAGTTTGAAGATGACGTGCATCTTTTACAATACGAGGATCCGCAGTCATAACACCTTCTACATCAGTGAATATATCGATATATTCAGCATGAAGTGCAACACCTAATGCTGAAGCTGAAGTATCACTACCTCCGCGTCCAAGTGTTGTCGTATCACCTTTTTTCGTTTGCCCTTGAAATCCTGTAACGACGATTACATCTACATTTTCTAACTCTTCATGTATACGATCGCAATTCATTTCAATAATCTTTGCATTCGTAAAGTCATCATTCGTTACAAAACCAGCTTGTGCACCATTTAATGCTGCTGCTTTTATACCGTTCTCATTCAACATATTAGAGAAAACAATTGCAGAGATTAACTCTCCGCATGATAATAATAAATCTTGCTCACGTTTAGAAATAGTAGATTCCTCTTGATTTACAAGACTTAATAACGTATCCGTTGCATATGGTTCACCTTTACGGCCCATAGCAGATACGACAGTAACTACTTTATAACCAGCAGCTAATGATTTTTTTATATGATGAAGCGCATGCTTACGTCCATTGTCATCACGTACTGATGTGCCACCAAATTTTTGAACAATTATTTTCATATTTTGCACCTTCTCTTAGCCGTTTACACTAATTGTAATTTTACTAAGCGCTCTGCAATTTGAACAGAATTCCATGCAGCGCCTTTTAATAAGTTATCAGATACGACCCAAAGATGGAATCCTTTATCGTTATTTAAATCTTTACGGATTCTTCCAACGAATACTTCGTTTTTACCTACTGCAGTAGCTGGCATTGGATATAACTGCTCTTCTGGATTATCTTGCAGAACAATACCTTCCGCATTTGCAAGTAAGCTCTTTAATTCTGCTACTGTTACGCCTTCTTTTTCTACTTCGATGTAAACAGACTCAGAGTGTCCTGATACAACTGGTAAACGTACACATGTTGCCGCTACTTCTAATTCAGGCATATGCATAATTTTTTTCGTTTCGTTAATCATTTTCATTTCTTCAAACGTAAATCCATTATCTTGGAATTTATCAATCTGTGGAATCGCATTAAAAGCAATTGGGAAATGCTTCTTATCACCTGATACAGGAAGAACATTTGCCTTAACTTCTTCGCCATTTAAGATTGCTTGTGATTGTTCATGCAGTTCTTCAATAGCTGCCGCACCAGCACCTGATACAGCTTGATATGTGGAAACGATTACTCGTTTTAAACCATATTGCTGACGAACTGGCTCAAGAGCTACTACCATTTGAATTGTAGAACAGTTTGGATTTGCAATAATACCATTATGTTCTTTTAAGTCGTTTTCATTTACTTCAGGTACAACAAGTGGCACGTTTTCTGTCATACGGAATGCACTTGTATTATCAACAACAATCGCACCGCGTTTTGCTGCTTCTGGCGCTAATTGTTTCGATACAGATCCACCAGCACTAAATAGTGCGATATCTACTCCTTCAAAGCTTTCAGGAGTTGCCTCTTGAACTGTAAATTCTTCGCCTTTAAATACAAGTTTCTTACCTGCAGATCGTTTAGATGAAAGTAACGTTAATTTCCCGATTGGAAATTCTCGTTTCTCTAAAGTATTTAACATTTGTTCACCAACTGCGCCGGTTGCTCCAACTACAGCGACATGAAAAGTTTTTTGCTTTTCCATCACTATGCCCCTTTCTAGATACCAATCCTTCTATAACTTAGAATCAGAAGGAGTATACAATACCCCTTCTGATCTTAATAACGTTAATTTTATCATATTCTACAGTAAGAATGATGGTTTCATCAAAAATTGTCCGTTTTTTTTCGTTTTTTAATTCATATATCTGAATTTTTCTACGACAACCGGTTGCAATTGCTTCCCTTGCAGCGCTTCTAACACTGTATCTTCCAGCAGCTCCATGCGAGCTACCATTGAGTTCGGTTTTTTCTCTGGTGCATCTTGGCCGAATGGGACGAAGTAGATGTTTTTTGTTGCCATTAGGCGCATGAGGTTGACGCCAACATGGTAGCAACAATATAAACATTTCTTTTTTCTTCTATTATATATTCATTTCAAATCCTGTAAATTTATTTTGTATATCATATTCTTCACAGGTACCCATAAACGAATTAGACGGTACTTTAGTAATTAAATGGAAAAGTTCTACTTTGATATTGAGTTTACTACAGTAGCATATTTACATATATATCCTTTAATTGGTATGATTTACTTGTTCGCATAAAAGGGGGGAGATTTTTGAGTTTAAATATGTATTTAGGGGAAGTACATGCCCAAACACAAAGTATGAATGCTGTATGTACGGCTACCATTCAAGGTATGGAACAAGCGATTCAGTCGATTGACGCTTTTGCAATGGATACTGTGTTACAAGGGCAAACATATAGCAGTGCAAAATCATTTTTTGTACAAACCTTTCGTCCTTTAGCACAAGGAATCATTTATCTGTGTGAAGAGTTAATTCGTCAGAATGATGCTTTTCCAAGTCAATTCCAATCACAAGTCGCTTCCACGGATGTCGTTGAACAAGAGTTACTAGAACAAATTCGAGAAATTGACCGAATGAAAACAAGTATAGAAGCCATCAATCAAGCTGTGCCACTCCCGGGTATGGACGCTATGGCGAATCTTTTTACTGTCATGAGGAAAAAACTGCAAGAAAAATTAGAACATCTATATGAATTTAATTATACTTCTAGTAATAATTATGATACTGCACTCCAACTAGCCGCTAGCATTGCGATGGGTTTAGCGGAAGTTCAAAGTGGAAAAGGCTTTAGTCCTGCAAGTGGTACATTTAGTACGCAAGGGTTGAATATGGAGTGGATAACTTCTATCCAAGCGATTACAGAAGAAAAAAAACGTCATTCTGAAGGAAGTAATATTATAGAAGAATCGTTGTTCGATAAATTTAAAGATACTGTTGAAAATAACGTAGAAGCGATAGATCATTTGTACGAAAAGTTTATTCGACAGATAGAAAACACTCCTATTATCGGGCAATATTATAATTACAAAAAAGGGCAGAATGAAGCGGTGTTAGATGAACTTAAAGGAATATTAAACACAATTTTACATCCAATAGATAGTGTTGAGGGTGCTGTGTATGCTCTTTCTCATATCGACGAAACATTTGCTGCTGTAGAACAAGCTATTTCTGATTCGTGGAATCAAGATGTTGTAAATGGAGATTGGAATAGCAGAGCTAAATGGTATGGAAATGTAGAGATGCAAGTTAAATTAGCAATCGCTGAATTATTCGTAGGAACAAAAGGTGTAGATAAAGTTTCAACGTTAGGCAAAACCTCAAAACTTAGTGAAAGTGTAAATTTTATACACGGCACTAAAAACGTAATAACTTTAGATAAGTATAAGCAAAGCGTTGACATGTTGAATAATATTCTAATACCAAAAAATCAATTTGCTTATACAGGAAGAAATATTGTAGACTCTTTCTCAGATAGCAATGCCCTTAAACAATCTAAAGAAAAATTATTGACTCATCAGTTTGCTGAAAGTACAGCTGAAGTTAATAAGGCAACAAGCGGAGCTGACTTGGATTTTAGAAAAGTAAATATTCAAACCAATGAAATTGGAGAAACTTTAGCTACTAGAAAGGAAATTCGAGCGTATAAAAAGGAATGGGGAGAATTAGGTATAAAAGTTAATATAGATAAAAAAGGAACAATTCTTCCAAACAATGTAGAAGCAGCGTTTGATTTTGTTAATGGAGATATATATTTAAAGAAAAAACCATCCGTCATAAATATGCATCATGAGGGTTTTCATGCAGAGCAGTGGTTAGATATAGGAAAAGAGCAATATATGAATCTTAGTAGGTTAGAAAGAGAAGAATATGTATTTGAACAAGTAATGAAAAATAAACATTTATTTGATAAAGCTTCTATTGACCATTCAATAGAATATATCGAAAGATTAAGATTGAAATATAAATAAAAGGAGAATTTTATATGTCTTTAGATAAGTATAAAAATATGTCTGATGAAGAGTTTAAACAATTGTCTACTGAAGAATTTCAAAATTATATAAAATTAAAGCAAGAAGATTTTTCAAGACATTATAGGAAAATAAATGAAATTACTGTAGATGTAATGTTAAAGCCTCAGGAAGCAATAGAAATTGCTAAACATTATCATAAGAAAAATAAATTAGATGGAGTAGTTAATGAAGATATCAACCAGCTTTTCTTTGATGAGGCTTATACATTTAAAATTGTGAAAGAAAATAGAAACAATGATGATATAAGACCAGCTTGGAGAATATTAGTGGATTTACCAAAAAACCCTTTTCTTATGGAGGACTATACACTAATTGTGTCTGATAGAGATAAAAAAGTAATGGGTATGCTCGATCCAAATGGGCATCCAGTATTTAAAGGCAATGAATTTACAGATGAAGATATCGAATATATTATGAGCGATGAGGATTCTAAAGATTAATCAAGGTAATAATTTAGTGAATAGTTTTATAAATAGAATAATTGTCTTTTTTAATTAATTTTTATGCTATTTTGCTAGATTCTAAGGGCAAAGAAAGAAGAATTTAAAAGAACAAGATAAATGGAAGAAAAATTTTTATATCTCTATTTTTTATATAATGATACATTTATTAACATCAACTAGGAGGAACATTCCTTGAAAGTTGTACGCTCTATATTTAAAGGCTTTCGTTTAATAGGTTTAATTGTAAAGCCCGTACTTAAAGCATTATCTAAAAGTAAATTTTAAATCTCATAAATATTAAAATCCCCTTCTGCATATAGGTGCAAAAGGGGATTTTTTTCAAATTATTCTATTCGTTCTACAGACAGTACTCATAGATAAATAAGAAACGGTGTATATTTACCCTAACATTTATAAAGATGAAAATCAATATATAATTATCTACATATAGAACCAGATAATAATTTTGTTCATAAAACTATTCTTTTCTATGAAATATTTAGTCTATGCATAGACTTCACTTGCCGTTACATAGTATCCCTTTGCTATTGTGTAATTTATATGTGGCCTCATTATTAATATGCAACATTGCATATTAATACAATATATATAAATGTTGTAATTTACATTTAACCCCTGTAAAATTTAGGGTGTAAAAACCATTATAGGAGATGTGATTATGAAGAAAATTTTAACTTCACTTATGCTAATTGGATTAGTAGTATTTGGCTTTATTTTACCAAGCAATAATGCAAGTGCAGCTGAAAACACGCCACTTGTCGACAAAGTGCAAATTACTAACATCGGAAACAATGAGTATATCGACTATGGGCAAGGTAAAAAGTATCGAGTTTATGCATATAAAAACACAACATTCAAAGGATATGCATATGACGCAAATGGACAAGCAGTACCTGCTGGTACAACTTTTTACATTTACTTCGATGGCGCACTAAATTTTGCTAAAAAAGATATTTTATGTACTGTAGGAGCAAATGGCGCATTTGAAGGTTCAGTGGAAATGCCTAGTGGTAAGGGGAATTATTCTTTCTGGGCTTCAAGATCAACACACTACTACGATATTGTGACTCTTGGTTATTACAATGGTCCTAACAAAACTAATCCGATTTCAAAAGCAAATGAAAAAACAGTTTATCATTACGCTCAGGGAGTATATCATCCATAAAAAAGAGCCAGCCTATAAGCTGGCCTTTTTTTATTTTATAGAAATATAGACGTTATAAGTCGTAATGTAGTAAGTTTTTCCTTTTAAATCGTGTTCTTTATATTGCACGGATGCTTTCGGTTTAACTACTGATACGTTGTAATGCTCAATACCGTGCAATTCGCTAATAAAGAAGTGTGTCAACGCACTAATCAATCCGTTTTTACCAGCACCCCTTGCCATCATCCAGAAGTGTTGATCAAAATAAACATCCTCATATTCATCAAACAAAAACACAAATGCTATTAAAAATTTCTGAAAGGAATTTAATTTGAAATGCCACTTTTCTATGAAAGTTACACATTTATGAATTAAATCCACATCAAAATGTAAATCATTACGGGTTAATATATCTTGCTTTAAATAATGAATAAGCATGATACGTTCCTTATTTAATACTACTGTTCCTGTTTCATATAATTCTATATATTCACTTACATACTTATGGGAAATCATATTAAATCACTTGCCGAATACTTCTTAATTTCTTTTTTATTACTTCCTTCTGGCAATAAATCTGTTAGTTGTTTAATGACTCTTTGATATGATTGATCGCGGGTATTATATAATCGGGCAACAGGTCGCTCTCTTTCATACGGCTCTGTTTTATCAGATTGTGAGAACATTTCATAGTCACCATTCTCAGATATATCTATCCACATCTCATTTAATAAAACTCGTAGTCTTGCTGCCTGAATAATTAACCCCTCAACCACTTTCAACTTACTAGGTGGGATGTCTTTAAATAATCTTTTTAAACGATTTTTTTCTTTGTTAACTAGCACCTCACGTTCATCTATGTCCGCCATAATATCACCTCGATTCAATCATATTTTTATGTTGGGTAGGGGTCCTATGCGATACTGCTCAAAAATCTGGAAAAACGACCCCCTCCTCCGGTGCCCCTTAGAGCAATTTTTGATGAAATATTTTAAGGGGGGGTGTTATTACCGAATCATTTTTACCACTTTTCATCGTTTTCCCATTTGTTTATCTTTTTTACAAATACTCTGCCATGTTCTTTATTATGACAATCCACACAGACTGTTTCTAAGTTATCTATTTCTAATGCAAGTTCTGGATGATGTTCAAGCTCTTTGATATGATGGACAACCAACTGTATCTTCTTACGCTTTGCACTCTCACTGTATTCATTGGTGTCTGTTTGTAATCGACCGTTTCGTTTACATTCCTGGCACTCATAGTTATCACGCTTCTTTACTTGCTCACGTATACTCTTCCACTCACCACTGTCATAGAACTTACGCTTCTGTTGTTTGGTTTTATATTCTTTCATCATTCATCCGTTACTAAGAACTCCTCCATTGTTTTATCGAGCAAACTAATCATCGCTTCTCTTCTTTGCTTTAGCATTGTGTTGTCTTCCATTGTACTAAAGACTGGAATTACACTCTTTATTTTCTTTTTATCAATTCGTTCACAATATCCTGCCCGACCATCATCATAAATGCACCAATTACAAACACTCGTTCCCGTTCAGTTAATTTGGTTAGATCCATCCTTCATCCTCCTTCAAAATTAGAAAAAGCACCCGAATGGATGCTTTTTCTAATTTTGACCATAGAGCATTCTCTTAATTGATTCATTACGAAGTTTATCTTGATCATTGGAAATGTTACCGTTTAGCTGAATATTTTCTCCTAATAAAAGAGGATTAATAAGTCCCTCTGTTTTTTTCTTATTTTCTTGAATTTTATTCAGTTTTGCTTCAATATCTTCAATTTTACGTTGAAGTTCATCCTTATTTTCTTTTGGATTTTTCTCTGTTGTTCCTTTAAAATCTATCACTATATTTTCTAGTTCTTCAGTTGAATTATTAATCCATTCTGACTGTTCTTCAAGAATACTTCTTAATGAAGAAATTTCATCCTTAATTGTCACTAATTCAATAATTTTCCCATCAATTTTTTCTAAGCTACTGTTTACTTGGAGACTTTGCTGTGATGATTCTTTTGCCTGAAAAAACGCATAAACCATAGCCATTATTGCTAATAATATCGAAGCAAGGCTAGAAGCGAAAGAAATCTGATCAATAAGTACTTTCCCATTAGTCGTATATCCTGTAACAAAAATAGCTATCATTCCCATTAAAAGTAACAATAATATTATTATTCCATTCCCCATAATAACCTTTTGTATGAAATTACTCTTCTCTAATTCACTCATATCATTAAATTCCCTCTCTCTTTATAAGTCTATATTAAGATTATAAGAAATGACTATTTATTTCAATATATCATCTCTCCACTAAACCTCAACTTAACGAGAAACTCACACACTATAGCTTTATAAATTAAAGTGATATTTTCATCTTTAATTACTTCTCCAAACTAAAAAAGCAACTATATGTTTGCTTTTTTAATAAGTATTAATTTATAACTCAATTACGATACATGAGGTTTTATTCTTCTTCCAATCCCCTAACGCTACATCAATCTACTTGCTCATTATTAAGTAACTAGAAGAAGAGCAAAAGCTCTCCTTAATAACAGTAACATTCAATCAGTACCATCTGCTGGTTTCGGATTTTATGTGCCGTCATTATAAAACCGTTTAGACAACATAAAGAATATAAAAGGAATTTTTATGAGTTGTGTTTTCCGCCACTTCTCACAATACAAATATATCACGCTGATTCCAAAACAATCGGCACATTTCCTGCCAAAAAACGGTCACAACTCTGCCACTCTATTTGAGTCAAACGACTTTAATATCAGAGCAGATTTAAGTAGTTGAAACAATTTAAGTACCTCTGTCTTAGTAATAGAATCGTAATCATGATACCCATGTGCAATTGAATTACGATTAAGATTTCGACATAAGTCATCTGGTATTCTAACAAATGTGTTTTTATACGTCCTAAGTACAGATAGTGCAAAAATTGTATTCAATTCTTCTTTTTCTACATCATTATCATCGTTATAATTTTCAGGTTTTATTTTATGATATAGTCTCTTCACGTTTGGTTTATGATTAACTGATACCTCATCCTTTTTTATTTTCCCCATGTACCACAATGTAAAAATGTGCTCAAATGCTGCAAAAAGCGGCATTGTGCATAATTTATAAAATCCACCTTTATACACTTCATAAGTTTCTTCAATTAAAGTTGCATGAAGTTCATATATAGGATCTTGAACTATTTCTGCTATATACGATTCAAGATTTGCATCTATATATTCCGTTAAATCCTCAGTTGTTATTTCGCCATCCAATATATTAGACATAATATCTATATCTAAGCACCAAAAATTCTTTTCATGTTCAATTAGTATGCTTTCTATTTCTTTGATTTGCTCTGCTATTGCCTCACGTATAGAATCCCAATCAATATTGTTATACACTTCTATAATTGGTTGAATTTGCTCAGCCAACTTCCTTTGTGCTTCTAGCACTGGTCTTATTTGTTCATAAGCTTTTTTTTGCGATTCTGCTATTGCATTAGCCATTCCATACAATTCTGGTTGTATCTGTTCATACATGTTTTGTCTTGCTTCTAACACTGGTCTTATTTGTTCATAAGCTTTTTTTTGTGATTCTGCTATTGCATCAGCCATTCCATACAATTCTGGTTGTATCTGTTCATACATTTTCTGACTTGCTTCTAGCACTGGTCTTATTTGTTCATAAACGTTTTTTTGTAATTCTGCTATTACATTAGCTAATTCAGAGCCTTCAAGTGTTTTAGATAAATCAAAATCTTGATTTTTTGCTTTCTTTACACCATCTTCTTCATCAGATTTCTTTTTCTCTTCCATTAACTAACACCTCTCTTTATCTAAATATTCTATCATCAAAACAATAAAGATAATACTATCTCTATTAAGTTACCCATATCTTATATTGTGTGTAACTGACCTCTTCGCTGAATCCCTTGGTATCATTGATTTCATTTAATTTTCTCTTTTGAGTTACATAGTACGAAAATTATGAGTAACTGTATAGGGATACCACCAGCATTTTGCAAAATAACCTACGCTATGCGGAAAAATAAAATAAGCTGCCCATATGGACAGCTTATTTACATAATTATCGTTATCAAAAGTAAAATTCAACTCGAAAATAGCTAATTTTATCAGTTGTTGAATGTTTGAAAAAAATTAAACCAATGATATAGTTGAGATCCTTTGGCAATTTCTTGCTGTGATGACTATCATAGTGACTTTTTCTCCAGCAACAACTATTAGTAGCTAATTACTATAAGAACTTATTTTTGAAATTTGCTATTTTTTAGAAAGTGTGTTAATTTAAGAAAGACCTATTTTTGTTTGACTTGAGATTAAGAATAGATTTTGTTTTTCGTCTAAGGTATTTGAGCAAGGGTAGTAACATATGTGTGGGTATCCACACTAGGAGGCAACAATTATGGAACAAGGTAAAGTAAAATGGTTTAATGCAGAAAAAGGTTTTGGATTCATCGAGCGTGAAGGTGGAGAAGACGTATTCGTACATTTCTCAGCTATCCAAATCGACGGTTTCAAATCTTTAGACGAAGGACAACGTGTAACGTTTGAAGTAGAAAAAGGACAACGTGGCCTACAAGCTACTAATGTTCAAAAAGCTTAATATTAGCTGATGAAAGACCCTCTTGTAGGGTCTTTTTTTATTTTATTACAATATTCCGGATACAACTTTTTCAAGGGGATTTTGGGTGCTTAACTTTTAATAAAAAAGAAGATGTTAGAAATCATAGTTTTAGCATTATGGGCTTTTTCTTTTAGTTATCTTGCAATTATATTAGGAATACCCAAAAACAGATTGTATATCGTTGTAGGATTTTCAATCTTATTTGTTGGTGGAATTTTGATTGTGCATCTATTTCAAAATAAAAATAAAAATGGAAAATAATTTTGTTTGATTGTATATCTCATACATGTCTCATTATTGGTAGTTAATACATCTAGAAGTCTACAAAAATATCCTCCAGTCAATTACTCTGGAGGATATTCATATTTACATACTCACTCTTAAAAGAAGCCACACAAAATGAAACCTCTTTAGCTCCCAAAAGGCTTACTCTTATCTATTAATAACTGTACATCGTCTTGCTCCTCTACAGATTAAACGCTCGGCTTCTCTTAATGAAATTGGAACAAGTACAGCTTCATCAACATCGTCTTCTACAT